>Ga0182240_100527_pt1 | contig 11516 bp, 11 predicted proteins | sample hydfrates4_PW_90_FD_145594 | JGI IMG/M metagenome (GOLD analysis project Ga0182240, IMG submission 145594) | Subsurface microbial communities from deep shales in Texas, USA - hydraulic fracturing test 4_PW_90 | ecosystem: Environmental > Aquatic > Deep subsurface > Shale gas/oil reservoir >...
ATGTATACGTTCGTTTTACAATACTTTTTTCCTCATGTCAAGAGATAAGGTTTTGTTGTAGAATTTTTGCTCGTAAGAAGAAAGGAAGGACGAACATGAACAACCCACAAGTTAATTACGAAACGGCAGCAGAGTATGTTTACAGAGCAATAAAAAAAGACATATTTACAAAGAAACTAAAGGCTGGCCAGAGACTACCTGAAGCGGCGATAGCAAAAGAGCTTCAAGTGAGCAGAACTCCTGTCAGAGAGGCCCTTAGAAAATTGGCAAACGAGGGATTAGTCATCATAACCCCCAACGCTGGAGCAAGGCTAGTCTCTCCTTCTTTGCAGGAAATAAACGATGCATTCGAACTTCGCAATTATCTCGAACAATTGGCCATAGCCAAGGCCATCCATAAAATAACCCCCCTCCAGATCTGCAGGCTTGAAGAAGCCATAGAGGAGGAAGAGAGAATATTCGAAAGAAAAGATCTTGAAGATTATCTACGAATAAACATACAGTTTCACCATATAATCGCAGAGGCCGCGGGTAACAGCTTGCTTGTGGAATACGTGGACAATGTGCTTTCTCGGATCTATGTATTCATGGTCTTTTACGAATCATTTTTTGATTTCGACACAAATCCCAGCCTTGATGAGCATAGAGAGCTAGTGAAAGCTTTCAAGCTCAGGGACAAAAAACTTGCACAAAAATTGATGGAACACCACATATTACACTCTGCTGAGGCACTTAAGGTCGAATAAAACACCTCTTGCTTGCGTATACACAAAAAAAACGCATTTTCGCAACCTAATTTCTTTGATTTTGCGCTTTTTGAGCAGATAGTTGTTGCAAAAAGTCAAATTATGTAGTATAAAAACCCCCATAATATTCTAACTATTTCCCATAAAGGGGGTTACCGCAATGGCAGATGCAAGAACCATAAAGAATTTTGCTACTAACGTCTTTGACGATCGAGCAATGCTTGAACGACTTCCCAGGCAAATATACAAAAAACTAAAAAGCGCAATAGAGGAAGGAAATCGCCTGGAAGAAGATGTCGCTGAAGTAGTAGCGACAGCCATGAAGGAGTGGGCTATTTCCAGGGGGGCGACATACTACACTCACTGGTTTCATCCTCGAACTGAACTGACCGCTGAAAAGCATTCGTCCTTCCTGAGCATAGACACCAAAAAAGGCATACCCCTTGAGACTTTCTCAGGAGAGGACTTGATACAAAGTGAACCCGATGCCTCTTCCTTACCTTCGGGGGGAATGAGGTCTACCTTCGAAGCTAGAGGCTATACCGCATGGGATCCTTCAAGCCCTGCGTTCGTCATTCCTTCAGAGAAAGGAGGCACTCTCTGCATACCTTCGGTCTTTATAAGCAACGACGGTACTCCCCTTGATATGAAAACCCCCCTACTCAAAGCACTAACCGCCGTGGAAAACAGAGCTCTCAAAATCCTGAAAATTTTCGGGAATCGAAACGTAAAGTGGGTAAAGGTGACCATGGGACCTGAACAAGAATTTTTTCTCGTTGATGCAGAAAAGAGCTTAAAGAGGCCAGATATCCTCTTTTGCGGCAGGACGCTGATGGGAGTTCTTCCCCCTAAAGGACAACAGATGGAAGATCACTACTTTGGCTCCATTCACCCACGGGCATTATCCTTCATGGAAGATGTGGCTGAAATGATGGGATCCCTGGGAATGGTGGTTAAAACCAGACACAACGAAGTAGCTCCCTGCCAATTCGAGTTCGCCCCCCAATTCTCGGAGGCAAACCTCGCGGTGGATCAAAACCAGATGCTAATGGAGCAGATGAGGAGATTAGCTAGACAGCATGGCCTCAGGTTGCTACTCCATGAAAAACCCTTCCCCAGCATAAACGGAAGCGGGAAACACATGAACTTCTCCTTAGTGGACAGCGAAGGCAGAAACTTGCTAAAACCTCCAACGAACCAAAGAAAAAGCCTGCAATTTTTGACCCTGCTGTCCTCACTGCTTATTGGCGTAGCCAAATATGGTGGATTGTTGCGAGCCTCGGTAGCAACGCCGGGTAACATGCATCGCTTAGGAGGAAATGAAGCACCTCCAGCCATAATAAGCGTTTACTTGGGAGATGTCTTGACTCAAATAATGACACAGATAGAAAAAGGCCTTCCAGATGAGATGCCTTCAAAGGGCTTACTGGATATCGGACTAAGCCGACTACCCACTATCAGAAAAGAAAACACCGACAGAAATAGAACCGCCCCCCTGGCTTTCACCGGTGACAAGTTTGAGTTCAGAGCTCCAGGAGCATCCCAGTCTCCAGCGGGCCCCCTTACCATGATCTTGGCAGTATGGGCATGGGGTATGGATCAATTGCTGGGTAAAATCGAATCAAGGCTGGGCTCAACAGACATAGCCGATGCTGCTCTGGACGCAATCCGGTGGGCAATAGTAGAGAGCAAGAACATAAGATTTGAAGGAAACTGCTACTCCCCTGAGTGGGTAATAGAGGCGAAGCGAAGGGGGCTACCCATAGCAGAAACAACTTACGATGCCTTGAGGCTTTACCTAGAACCTGAGCACATGGAGCTATTAAGCTCCCTCGGAATAATGACAGAAAAGGAAATAGCGTCTCTTTTTGAGACAAAAATAGAACAATACAACAAAACGCTGGAAATTGAGATGACCGTAATGGAGTCAATGGTCTGGGAAGGGGTCCTTCCTGCCATATCAAAGCAGATATGCTTGGAAGGCAATGCTTTAAAGGCCATAGAACATTTAAACACCAATTTCCAAGAATGGCAGGAGCAACTAGGCAGCATTTGCGAAATCAAAAACAACCTACTGAAATCCATTCAGATGTTATCCAACATCCGGGTCAAAGCTCAAGAGATGTCATCAGACGAGCAGTCGGAATTTTTAACGAACGAAGCTCTTCCTTTCATGGAAGGCATACGGGGCATGTGCGACGCGGCAGAAAAAACCATAGCATCAGAGTACTGGCCCTATCCCCGATATAGGGAACTTCTAACTCTAGACTAAAAAGGCACAAAAAGTAGGAGATGGCTCAAGGAGCCATCTCCTACTTTAAAATTTCGTCCAAGCTGGATGGATTAGCATAGCCAATTAGGCTGTCCAGCATCTTTTTGTCTCCAAAAGCCTTGTATAAATAAATCAAACGATAAAGCTCCCGCGACTGAGGTTCCTTATTGAAGTAAGTCTGTAACCTGTTTATCCCTTCAACCAGGTCTTCCACGTTGCCTGAATATTTGGCTTTTTCAAGGTAGTGATAGGCTATCAGCTTTTCAGCAAGATCTTGCACCATGAGGTGCTCTTGGGCCTCTTCCAAGAGTCGTCTTGCGACCTCAGGATCCTTGGATCTCAATGCACGAACCATTAGCTTGTCGGCCACCATCGCCCCTCCAAAGGAAAAGATCCCCAACAAGCTGAAACAGAGAATAGCACCACCCAAAGCCCTAACCATGTAATCTCTTCTTATTTTCGTCCATTGAAAATCCTTTGGCAAAATCTCCCTGTTGGCGATAGCAAATGCAAAGGCCATCCAAAGGGCATCCTCTATTCTATGGAATGGTCTTGTCCATAAAGCATCAAACCATATAAGAAACAGCAATCCGCAGGCCCACAACGCCTCAAGGGATAGGGCTTTCTTGCTTAAGACGGCTCTTGCAAAACACCAAAGCCACCATCCCCCCAGAGCGAATAGCACCATTCCTCCAAACAGGCCCGTCTCGCAAAACCACTGGAAAATTTCATTGTGAGCCCAAAGAGTAAACTTCCACTCCTTGCCGGGGTAGACCTTGAGCATTTCTTTCTGGGCTTCCAGGTAATTCCACTTAAAGTGCCCTAGCCCCACCCCCGTCAGGGGATGCATCTTGAACATAGTCAAGGCGGTGGCCCATATGCTGTCTCTTTTGCCCACTTCTTCCACCTGGGTTAGCATGTTGTTGGCCTTGTCCAAGAAGGCTCCTCCCCTTCCATAGAGGATGGTACCAACCAAGGTAGTAACCAAAATCACCCCCAACAAGATGGCACGCTTCCAAACTCTGCCTTCAACTGAAATGTGCTCTTTAAGTCTAGATGCAGTCAGCAGCAAAACGCCAAAACCTACCACGAAAGACAATATTGCAGATCTGCTGGTGGTGTTCCACAACCCCCAACTCAGAAGGGAAAGAATGACTATGTTAGCCCATTGCAGTCCTTGTGATACTTTGCCTCCCCTTTTGAACAAAAACATGAAACTTGAGGAAAAAAGCATCATTGCAACCCAAAGGCCAAGCATGTTCTGCTGCCCTGTATTTCCTATATACTTCCCCGGCGTGGGCAATATGAACCAAAGATCCTTAATAAGGTCCCGATATTGCAGCTCAGCAAAAATAACGTTTAACGCTGCGTTCAGAGCACCGAACCAAAGCAGGATAACTAGTTTTCTGTTATCAAAATCATGATAGGTCAAAAAATATGTGATCCACAAAGCAGCAAAGAAAAACCATTCTCTAACAAAGGTAGGGACGGAGGTTATTGGAGCCCACAGAGGTTGAACGGTCAAAAACAAGATCAAAAACAGCCACACTACACCGAAGGGCTCCATCTCTAAGTTCAATTTTTTCTTGCCCTTTAGCAACATATTGGTTCCTGCCCAAGCCGCAGCCAAGGCTATAGGCGCAAAGGCTACCGCCCATTTCATAAGATGTAGCGACTGATACCACCCTGCACCAGAAAATATAACGTTAGGGATGGTCAAAGAAACCAAAAGACATAAAAAAAGCACGGTACTATTTATCAACTTCCCTTTGTTCTCTATCTTGGGTTCCTTTGCTCTTTTAGCTGAGATCAAGGCGCTATCCCCCCAAAAGTTGATAGGCTCTAATAGGACTCGTAAGCCTTGTTTACGAACCTTGCGTACTCTTTCTGGAAAATCAGGCTTACCGTTCCTGTAGGTCCGTTCCTGTGCTTGGCTATTATGACCTCAGCAGTAGGATCTTCTGCTTCACTACCTGGGGCCTCATAATAACCTGGTCTGTAAAGCAGTATAACCAAGTCAGCGTCCTGCTCTATGGCCCCGCTATCTCTGAGATCCGAAAGTTGAGGCCTCTTTTCATTTCTCTGCTCTACTGCCCTTGAAAGCTGAGAAAGGGCTATCACCGGCATGTCCAGTTCTCTGGCTACAGCTTTCAGCGAACGAGATATCTCGGCTACCTCCTGCTGCTTACTCTCTATTCTCCTGGGTAAGTGCATCAACTGGAGGTAGTCCACTATTATCAAACCCAAGCCGTCCTTTGCGTACTGGGATTTGAAACGACGGCTACGGGCCCTAAGCTCTAGCGTTGAAAGAACGGAGCTGTCATCTATGAAAATGGGTGCGCTCGAAAGCTCTCCCGCTGCCTTTGCTAGGTCATGACAACTGTTCTCATGAAAGACTCCAGTCTTCAAATCATGTATGTTTATCCTGGCTCTTGATCCCAGCATCCTTAAAACTAGCTGCTCGGCACTCATCTCAAGACTAAATATCAAAACAGGAATGGAGTGCTCCACTGCAGCATTAAGGGCTATACCAAGGGCAAAAGCCGTTTTTCCCATGGAAGGCCTTGCCGCCAAAATATTAAGGCTTCCAGGCTGAAAGCCTCCAGTTATCCTCTCAAAGTCGTCAAATCCTGAAGGAACACCGTTTACTTTTGCAGCAGGAGAATGAAAACGTTCCTCTATATCCTTGAAGGTAGGAGCAAGAACGTCACTGATCTTTCTGAAAAAGGCCTTATTACCACTTTGGGTGACCTCAAAAACGGCCCTCTCCGCATCGTCCAAGATCTCCTCTAACTCCTTATCCTCTGCATACCCCATCTTGGCAATTTCCGTTCCTACCTGAATAAGCCTTCTGTGAACTGCCTTATCTTTCACGATTCGTATGTGGTGTTCCACATTCGCAGTTGTAGGTACGGCATCGACCAGTTCCGCTATGAAGGCCTGCCCTCCTACTGATTCCAGAAGACCTTTTTTGGACAATTCCTCCATGACAGTCAAGGGGTCCACTGCCTTGGACTTGGACGACATCTCACAAATAATCTCGAAAATCAATCTGTGAACTGCATCGTAGAAATCGTCGCTCCTCAGAGAATCGACTGCCAAAGTGAGGGCATCAGCATCCAGCAAGCAGTCGCCCAAAACCGCCCTTTCCGCTTCGAGATTATGCGGGGGGACCTTCTCAAAGAGTTTATCCGACAACTTATTCAGCCTCCACAAGCATGGTCATTTGAGCTTCCACTCCGGGATAAAGTTTAACCACAAAGGGATGCTCTCCAGTTTCTTTTACCGCTCCCTCGATCTTTATATCTTTTTTGCTTATCTTGACACCCAATTGTTCTTCCAAAGCCTTTGCCAAATGAGCTGTTGTAACACTGCCAAACAACTTGCCCCTTTCTCCAGCACTTAAAGCAATCTTTACAACCTTGCCGTTCAGCTTTTTCTGAAGGGCAAGGGCCTCTTCTTTGAGCTTTTTTTCCCTTATCTCCATGGATTTTTGCTTTTGTTTCCACTCTGCCAGTTTCGCGGGAGTTGCCTCTTCTGCGAGGCCCCTAGGTATCAAATAGTTCCTGGCATAACCATCAGAAACCTCTATAAGCTCTCCTTTTTTTCCCAACTTTGAAACATCTGACAACAAGATGCACTTCATAGCACCTCTACCTCCCTATTCTAGATCTCAAATCAAGCCACATATCTATAATACCCAAAATTAGGGCTATTTGAGTCAATAACGGAAACAACATTACCATTCCAACAAGAATCCACCTTATAACCTTCTTGACATTCTTGTAGGAAAGATAAAACCAAAAAACCGACAACCCCTGCAGCATTAAAAGGCCACTGGAAAGGAGCCTCAGGTTTAACCCTATCCGCAAAAAAATCTCCGGGAAAGTGCCACTTAGTCCCATAAAACTCAAAACACCAGAAAGTATAAAAACCCAAAAAACGCTCTTGGGGAAGGACCATCTTGCAAACGGCCTTATAGGAGGCAGTTCATTGCTGCCCAACCTGTATAGCACCGTCCTGCTTATGACATAACTCAAAAAACAGTCCACTGCCGAAGCCATTATTAGTAAAGCAGGAAATATTTTGGGGATCATTGATATAGTCGCTTCCATCTGGGATCTTGCCGTATTCAAGGTCTCTTTAGACATCCCCATCTCCTTATAAATGGAAGCCACTTTATCTATTACAGCCATCATTTCATCAGGGCGCACATCAAAGGGATTAACACCCGTCAACTTGGCCAAGATGACCATTAGTACAAGTTTGCCTCCAAGAGATATCAAAACTCCGTACAAAATTATCTCAATGGAATTTTTGTATCGTCTGGATAGGTAACCTAATCCCACACCCAAAATACCGAAACTTAAGACAAAAAACAAAGCGCCGCTTATGCCAGCAAATAGGGTAACGAGGATTGAAGCAACCCCCAAGCCAAGAAAGGCTCTGGTCAAGCTGTGGCGCAAACCTAAAACCACCAAAGGTGCTGGACATAAAAAAGCAAAGACCATACCAACTACTGGAAGGACATAGCTTGCCAAAAAAAGAGCCACGGCAAGGGCAACAAGCAAAGCAGACTCTACAATTTCTCTAGGTTTATTCATGACTCATCCCCTTGATAATTTTTACATTGACTTTTAATACACAACTACAATCAAGGGGAGAAGCTTGGCTCCCCCCCTTGATAACATACAGCTATTCAATCTCTACGCATATACAGCTTTCACGAATCACAACTAATCGGCTATGTAGGGCAAAAGCGCCATGAACCTTGCACGTTTTATAGCAGTGGTAACCTGTCTCTGATGTTTGGCGCAGGTTCCCGTAACCCTACGGGGGATAATCTTACCCCTGTCGCTCATGTACTTTCTCAGCTTATCAACATCTTTATAATCGACCTTTTCTACTTTGTCCACACAAAAGAAACATACCTTAGGTCGCTTCCGTCTCCTTTTATTACCTTGAGGATAGGCCATGATGAACCTCCTTTACCCAAAAAATCAATCCACCTAGAAGGGGATGTCTATCTCTCCTTCTTCATCTGCATCCGGAGAGACTTCCGAGAAATCCATCGGGAACTCGTCACCAAAATCCTTCTCCCTCAGACTTCCTACTCTTTTTTTGTCAACTGAAGAGACAGCCACATCATCCAAATCGGAATTATCCCTTCTACTTCCTAAAAAGGTAACCGATTGAGCCACCACTTCTGTTACCCATCTTCTCTCGCCGCTTCCGGTCTCGTAGCTTCTCACTTGAAGTCTACCTTCCACCAGAACCGGGCGTCCCTTCCTGAGGTACCGTTCGCAGTTTTCCGCCTGGCTTCCAAAAACGACCACCGGGATGAAATCCACCTGTTCCAAAACTTCGCCATCCTTACCGCGGCTCACCCTGTTCACAGCAACGGACAACTTCGCAACGGCCTGGTTTGACGTGGTGTATCTAACCTCTGGATCTCTCGCAAGATTACCCATCAAAATAACTTTATTGAACCCTCGAGCCAAATATATCACTCCTTAGTTCTCATTGAGAACAACCATATGGCGCATAACCTGAGACCGGAGTTTCATGAGCCTATCAAGCTCCGCCACCTGTGAGGGATCCAATTTAAACTGGAAAACAGCATAGAAACCTTCTGTTTTCTTCTTAATGGGATAGGCCAAGGTCCTTTTGCCCCAGACATCAACCTTGCCTATCTCTCCTCCCAGGTTCCGTACGACCTCTTGCAACTCCTCAACAAGGGCCTTGTGGTCTTCGACCTCAGGCTCAAGAATAACCATCATTTCATATGGTCGCACGCCATTCACCTCCTCCCTTTGGACTTAGGTCTCTCTACGGAGAGACAGGGAAATGCGAGTATGTATTATACGCTATGGGTTATCATTGGACAACCCATCAGATGAAACTATTTCTATCTCGTAAAACTTTTCGCCAGGAAACGTCATGTTGAACTGTTCTCTCGCCAGCCTGGCTATTCCCTCCGGAGTACTATAAAATTTAAGCTTCTCCTCCATCTTTTGGTTTCTTCTGGTTAATTCGATCAAATAATTCATCCTAGAATCAAGTAACTCCGAAAGTCTTCTGACCTTCCTTATCTCCATGAAATACGCTGTTCCCATTATGGCAACTAGACATAAAACTGACGCAACCAAAAGGACCCAGCGTAATCTCACCATGACTACATCTTCTCCGGGGCTGACACTCCTAAAAGTTTTAAAGAGTTGGCTATCACTACCCTCGCAGCCTCCACCAAACACAATCGAGCTTTCTCAAGTTCCGGCTCTACTCCTAAAACCCTATGGGCGTTATAGAAGCTGTGGAAAACGCTGGCCACATCGTACAGGTAGAACGTAACCCTGTGCGGGGCAAGTTCCTCAGCTGCTTTGGCAATCTCCTCAGGAAACACACTTATCTTCCTTATCAAAGATAGCTCCTCCGGGGAAGTCAACAAAGAAAAGTCGACCTCTTCCAAATTCTCTGGGAGAAAGACGCCTCTGGTCTTTGCCTCCCTGAATATGCTGTGGATTCTGGCATGAGCGTACTGTACGTAAAAAACTGGGTTCTCGTTAGTGCTACTTTTGGCCAGATCCAGATCGAAATCCAAATGACTGTCAGATCTTCGCATAACAAAGAAATATCTTGCTGCGTCCACACCTACTTCATCCATTACCTCCCTCAGGGTGACAAATTCCCCCGAACGGGTAGACATGGATACTTGTTTACCACCCCTCAAGAGGTTTACGAACTGAATGAGAAGAATTTGCAGATCTTCTGGGGATCTTCCCAATGCCTGCACGGCAGCCTTCATCCTTGGGATATATCCATGGTGATCTGCTCCCCAAACATCTATGACCATATCAAAGCCCCTATCAAACTTGTTCTTGTGATAGACAATATCAGACATGAAATAGGTTGGAGCTCCATTGCTCCTGATGAGGACCCTATCCTTATCATCGGAAAAGGCCGTTGCCTTGAACCACGTTGCTCCATCAGCATCGTAAGCGTAGCCATTTTTCTTCAGCGTCTCCAGCGTCTTTTGAACCAAATCACCTTCGTATAAAGATTTCTCGGAAAACCACATATCAAAATTGACGCCGAAGTCCTCCAAGTCTTTCTTGATACCATCAAGTATCACCTTGCAGGCATAATCCTTGAAATACGGTAGAGACTCTTCTGGTGGTTCTTCCAAGAAACGACGGCCTTCCTTTTCGACTATCTGTTGGGCTAGCTCATATATGTAAGCCCCTTTGTAGCCGTCTTCTGGGAAGGGGACCCGGCTAGGCTCTCCACATATCTCGAAATACCTAGCTTGAGTGGATTTTCCTAAAAGGTCCATCTGCAAGCCGGCATCATTTATGTAATACTCCCTTTGTACGTTCCACCCAGCAAAGGCAAGTATGTTAGCGCAAACATCCCCCACGGCAGCGCCCCTTCCGTGCCCTACGTGAAGAGGACCAGTAGGATTAGCACTTACGAATTCAACTTGTACTTTTCTCCCCTTGCCCAAGTCCAATCTGCCATAATCAGAACCTTTCTTTATGGCGTCACTTAGAAGTTCTCCTATCCATTTGCTAGAGAGCGTGAAGTTAATGAATCCAGGACCAGCGACCTCTGCCTTCTCAATATATGGATTGGCACCTAGTTTGCTAACGATACCCAAGGCCAAATCCCTCGGCTTTTCTCCAAAAACCTTAGCGCACTGCAATGCAATGTTCGTTGCCCAGTCTCCATGTTCTTCTCTTTTGGGTCTTTCCACTTCAACTTCTATATCTTTTTGAATCTCAATTCCCTTCTCTTCGGCCAACTCAAGCACTGCATTTTTTATTAGCTCCCGTAAAACCTCTGATGGTCCCATCATTTATATCCTCACCCCACTTAAGGTTTTTTCTGGAGGGGGACGGTAACGTCCTTCCACCTCATAAGCCTTGTCATTAATGCCTTCAATATATCAAGTTTTTCTCCCGACAGGGAAGACCCCGCAGCGACCAATTTAGTCTCTCCTTCAAGTACCTTTCCCTTGCCACGAATCCTGACATCCTCAAGAAGGCTAACACCCTCTTTTTCATATGATCCTGTCGTCGGTAAAACTAACACTTTATAGCCATCTGGCAAACGCAACTTTAGTTTTTGCTGGAACACGAAAGGATGTCTAATCTTAGCGCTCTCTGTTTCATCAAGCACTTCCTCTTGCCACGGCATGAAAACCGTTGGCCATCGAACCAACAGATTATCTTGTCCCACTATTCCAAGATTGGTATCCACCGGTAATGTAACGGTGAACGCCGATCCCTTGTAGTCTATCTCGGCGTCCCGCAAAGACACCCCTGAAACGTTCTGGAACCTGAGGGCACCCATAAACTTTCGTACCCCTTCTTTTCCATTCTGCCCCTCTTCCAAAAGGTCTGAGATCCACGCGCCCGAGGCCTTCATATACAAAAAGCCTTCAGCTTTGCCTTCCGAACTCAAGGACAGATCCCATTGTAATTCAAGAAGATGTTTTT
>Ga0182240_100528_pt1 | contig 11500 bp, 11 predicted proteins | sample hydfrates4_PW_90_FD_145594 | JGI IMG/M metagenome (GOLD analysis project Ga0182240, IMG submission 145594) | Subsurface microbial communities from deep shales in Texas, USA - hydraulic fracturing test 4_PW_90 | ecosystem: Environmental > Aquatic > Deep subsurface > Shale gas/oil reservoir >...
CACCTTTCTTACCTCCTGTTTATAATGATTATTGGATAAATCAATTATACAGGAGATGGTGTTGAGATGGTACACTTTTCGATTAGCAGAACATTATTTTTGGTACACTTTTAGTTTAGCATATGCATGGAGTTTTGAACTCTATATGGAGTATTATATATATCATTACTTTTATTATTAATTTATATATGATTGTTTTATTATATAAATATTTTAAAAAACTTATAGAATACTTAGTTGATTCAGGTTATGTATTTAATAAATTAATTAAGATGGGGAAAACTACTATAAAAACAAATAAAAATATACAGGAACAAAAATCTAATTTATTTGATATAAATGAAGGAATTGGAGATATATTAGTTCATACTTCAGAAATAAAAAAGAATGAAATTATCAATGATTATTTACGGAATTATACAGAAATTATTATTGAATTATTTGATTTAATAGAAGTTAATTATGAAAAATTTATAAAATTAATTGCTAATGAAGATATTTTAGAAGAATGGGAAAAAAATAGTGAAGAGGCCACTCTAAAATTAGATCTTGTTCCAGAAGCACAATTTACGAATTTGAAAATTATTATAAACCAATTTTCAAGGCTCCATGAAACTTCTAAATCACAAAATAAAGAGGTAAGTAAGTTAAGTATATATTATTTACTAAATATATTAAAAAAGATTTCAAATAAAAAAAATGGAGGCATATTTGTAAGAATTATTTTAAATCGATTGTATAATATATTTAATGAAAATATAAATAATCAAATTGATACAATACACATGATAGCTGTTAAATGGTATATAAACTATTTAAGAATGGAAGATAATAGTTTTGAATATTTATACATTTATAATAAATCTTTCAAAAAAAACATATCACTAATTATAAAAAATAATAAAAAGAAAATATTTAAATCTTTAATTGGAAGTCTAATAGATGGCATATCAGTAGTTTATAGGAATGATCAAGCTATATATGAATATACAGGTTTATTACTATATAATAATTATCTTGAAGTATATAAAAATAATAAATTAGAAGAAAAAAATAAAAAGATAATTAACATAACTAACAAAATATATACTCCAAAGAATTATAAAAATTTCATTGAAGAAATTGAAAAGGTCAAAAAGATTTTAACTGAAAATTTAGAGTTAGAACAATTGAATGATAAGTTAAAAACATTAGAAGAAAAATTATATAAATGGGGAGCAGATAATTTAAAGTACAATAATATAATGGTGATATCTTGTTATATGGGGGCTTATTGTTTATTTGCCAAAAATGAAAATTTTATTAATGAGATATGGAATTATAAACAACCAAAAGATACTGTAGCCACTCATACAGGTCATAATATCTTTCCAGAAAAAATGGAAACAATTTTTTCGCTTATAATAGATTATAAAATTTTTCAAGAAAGATTTGCTTTTTTTGAGGAACATCATGATCTTGTTCCTTATATGAAAAAATATATAATGCTTCTTATTTTTAAAATACAAATTAATACGAAAAATGATTTAGCTAAACCTCATATAAATAAATTTAATTCTATTGAACTTGAAAATTTAAAATATAAAATCAACCAATTAAAAAAAGTTAGCAATAATTTAATTGAAGATAAAAATTTATTTGATATTCTGAAATTAAATAAAGATACAGATATTAATAAAATAAAAGAAAAATTAGATACATACTTTGATGAAATAATAGATCTTATATCTGAAAAACAAAATGAAATTTTAAAACAAAGTGAATTAAATGATGAAAAAATAGAATCATTTAAAAATGAATTTTATAAAAATTATTATGATAATTCAAGTATAAAAAATATGTTTAATGATTTAGATTTAATTAATATCAATCAGTCAAATAGAAAAAAAGAAAATGATTACTCGATACATCTTAAACCTAAAAGAAGTATTTTTATTAAAAATTGGTATGTTGATTATTCAATGTCAATAAAACAGAACGGTAGAATTTTTGCTAATGATGAAAATAAAATGTTAATGAATGAACTTGTATCTCTAAATATAAAAAATTGCATTAATATAGATTTAAACCAAGTAAGAAAAAGTATTGTTGATAAAATTAATAAATTTAATAAAGATATTAAAAGCAGTTCATTGTTTATTTTTATGACAGGACCCACTTATTTACCTAGGCATTTAACTGATATTGATAATTATAGAATGGAAAAAAATTCAACAGATTCAAGTACAATAATTACCGGTTATTTTAATGATAATGGAGTTGATATACCTGTTTACTATTTTAGAAATCGAGAAGTAAAAGATCAAATATTATTATTAGATTATAAAAAAATAGGTGAAATTAAACAAACAATTATTGATAACAATATTGACAAAAGCATAAAATATCAAAAAGATAATTTAAAATATTTTTTTGATTTTGAAATATTAGACTTAAATAATAAGGTTAATAGAGATAAATATATAGAAAACTACAAATATAAAGGAGAACCAGAAAAGTTAGAAAAGATTGTTTCAATTAAAATTTATGAAAATATAGAATTGGTTAAAGATGAAATCGGGGAATCAGGATATAAGTTAATAATTAATAAAGAAGATTCCGACATCGTATAACATGGGATTGGCGTCATGCCTTCTGTCATAAAGCTTGCAATATTAGGCAGCAAGAAATATGAAAGCAAGCTTTACGCCAGTTCCTGGCAGAAACAGGCACGAGCGCAAATCCCAGTAACGTTATACGAAACTTGCTTCTAAAATAATACTTAAATGAAAGGAAGATAATTTAAATGGATTTACTTACAAATGCTATTGAATCTATACAGATTGGAGTGGAAGATTATCAGAAGAATACTAGGCCTAGATTGTTATCTTCTGTACGAAATATACATGCGGGTATTCTTTTATTATATAAGGAAGCACTCCTTAGATTGTCACCTGAAAATAGTAAAGAATCTTTGATAAAGAGAAAAGTAATACCAAAAAAAACAGAAACAGGAGATATTATTTATATTGGTAAAGGTAAAAACACAGTGAATATTCATCAAATAAAAGAACGATTTTCCTCTTTAGGAATAAATACAGATTGGAATAAAATGAATTCTATAACCAAAGTTCGTAATAATATAGAACATTATTATCCCAGCGTTAATCAAGATACACTACATGTTGTAATTTCTTCTGCATTTAATATAATTCGTGAATTTGCTTTTAATCAACTAAATGAAGAACCCAGAGAGTTACTAGGGCAAGATATATGGAATATTATGTTAAATGTTAGTGATGTATACGAGAATGAACGAAAAGAATGTAATGAAGCATTAAAAAGTATTGATTGGAATTCAGATATTCTTGAAAATGGAGTTTTCTTATTAAATTGTAATGAGTGTGGTTCTGATTTGTTAAAGCCAAAATATGGGACATCATATACAGATGTGGTTTTAGAATGTAGATCTTGTGGAAAGGAATATGATAATCGTTCATTTATTCCTAAAGCAATTTCTGAAGAATTGTCTTTAGAAGCTTATAACTCAATAAAATATGGAGAAGAACCACCTTATTCTTTGTGTCCTGAGTGTGGATCTGAAACATATTTATTTGATGAAGATAGATGTGCTTTATGTGGAGAAACTGCTGTAACTACTTGTCAAAGATGTGGTATGGAAATTCCAGCTTGTGAAATGTCTTCATCGCCATATTGCAGTTATTGCTGGCATATGATGAATAAGAATGATTAATTTTATAACTTTTTAAGTATAAAATATTTAAAAGAAGCAAGCATCGTATAACATGGGATTGGCGCCATGCCTTCTGTCATAAAGCTTGCAGGTTAACCAATAACGGATATGAAAATGCAAGCTTTACGCCAGTTCCTGGCGGAAACAGGCACGAGCGCAAAATCCCAGTAACGTTATATGAAATTGAATTTCAAAAGGGAGGATAACATGAAAGAATATATTTTTAAAAGCACTGAAATTTTAGATAAAGACAATGATATAGAGCTATTAAGAGATCTAAAAAAAATATTTGCCTCTTCAAATATTAATTTTCTATTAGGATCTGGATTTTCAGCTGGAATTTTATCTCCTTTAGGTAATATTGAAATATTTATAGAAAAAATAAGAAATAATAAAGAAGAGATAGAACAAATTAGGATATTAGAGAGCTGTGTGTTTTGGCTTTTTTTCCAAGAGAGTATTTATCCAATCAGTAGGCTATATAAAAATAAATCATTAATTAAAGACCATAGCAACTTTTTTGATGAATTAAATTCTTTAATTTTTACAAGAGGTAACACTATTAAAAATAAAAGGATTAATATTTTTACAACAAATTATGATCCTATAATTGAGATGACTTTAGAGAATAAACAAATAATATATAATGATGGGTTTACTGGTAGAATTTTTTCTGTTTTTAATACATCAAACTTTAATCGTAATTATTATTCTCAACTTATATTTTCTGATAATTTAGTTGAAATCCCTGTATTTAATATAATTAAATTACATGGTTCAACAACATGGGAAAATAAAACTAAAGAAAATGAAATAATATACCACAATATAGAAAATAAATTAAATAGATTTTATGAAAAATATAACAGCAAATTTTCAAAATATAGTGATTACCTAGAAGATATAAAAAGCATTAATAGTAATATTTTACAAGAGCTAAAGAATGTTAATCAAAAAATCTTAAGTAAAGAACAAGATTTAGAACGTATAGAAAATTTTTCTATAGAATTTTTAAAAGATTATAAAGAAAAATTTGAAATTATAAACCCTACAAAAGAGAAATTTAGAGAAACTACATTTAATAAAACATATCATGAACTTTTAAGAATTTATTCTAACGAGTTAGAAAAACAGAATACTGTATTATTTGTATTTGGTTTTTCTTTTAAAGATGAACATATTCTAGAAATTACAAAACGTTCATTAGGAAATCCAACTTTAAAAATCATTATATTTGCGTACGAAAAGAAAGAACTAGAAAATTATAAAGAAAAATTGGGTAAATTCAACAATGTTTCCGTTGTAGCCTTAGAAAAAGAGACTGAGGAATCAGGGAAATTAGATCTTAACTTTTTAACCAAAATTTTTACTTTAATTAATAAATTATGAGGGAGATATTATGAAAAATATAGTTTTAAAGATAGGTACTGTTGTTGAAGTAAGAGGTAAAAAAGTTATTACTAAGGTTTTTAATAAAAAAAATACATCTCATTTATTATATGATGGAGAAATAATAAAAAATGTGTCCGTTGGAAGTTATATAAAAATAAAAAATGGATATACAAACATTATTGGACAAATTGAAGGCGAATATATAAAAGAAGATCTTAAATCAAATAATCAATATGGGCATAAAAGTGATAAAATTAATAGATATCTAGAAATAAGTATAGTTGGCACCTTATCAAATGACAATGATTTTAACCATGGTATTTCTGAACTACCTATTGTTGGTAATGAAGTTTTCATATTAACACGTCAGGAATTAAATGCAATTTTTGCATTTAGTTCTAATAATAAAAATGCATTAAAAATAGGAAAAATAATTGGATATGATAATTATGAAATAAATTTAGATATAGATCGTTTACTTGCAAGTCATATTGGTATTTTTGGAAATACTGGAAGTGGAAAATCTAATACTTTAGCAAGAATATATACTAATTTATTTGAAAAACATAATAATAATGAGAGTTTTAATAAATCAAGTGAATACTTAATTTTTGATTTTAATGGTGAATTTGAAGAATCTTTTACTGATAATAAGAAAATTTATAATTTGTCTACTAGAAATAATAATGGCGATAAATATCCATTAAAAAAAGAGTTTATTTTGGATGTAGAGTTTTGGTCAATTGTAACTGAAGCTACTACTAAAACTCAAAAACCTTTTATCCAAAGAGTTATATCAAATATTAAAAGAATTGATCAGCAAAATAGAAATTTTTCGGATATATTTTGCAAAAAAATCGAGGATATATTAAAAAGATTATATGAATCACCTGAAAAATATATTCAGACCAAAGGAGTAGTATTTAATTTAATTGAAAACACATTTAGTGATATTGTTGATAAAACTTCAATTAAAATTCGTTTGAATTCAATTGGTTATCATATGAATAGTAACAAATTGTATTTACCACAAAGAAATGATTATTTTAATAATCAAGAAGAATTTAATCAATATATTAAACAAATTTTAGATCAACTAATAACTGAAAATTTAAATGTTAATTGGACTACTGATAATATAGACTATTTAGATTTATTAAATAATTTTTTGCTATTACAATATGTAGATGAATATTCAAAAGGATACATATATGAGGAACATATTGCGCCATTAATTAAAAGATTTGATAATAGATTTAAAGACATAAAAAAATTATTTGCATCAAAAAATGTTAATGATAAGAATATTAAAATTATATCTTTATTTAATGTTAATATTAAAATGAGAAAAATTATTCCCTTATTAATTTCTAAACAAATATATCAAGAACATAAATCAAATTATAAAGGTGATTCATCACTGAATATAATAATTGATGAAGCACATAATGTTTTGTCATATATGTCTGAAAGAGAAAGCAATATTTGGAAAGACTATCGACTAGAAGTATTTGAAGAAATAATCAAAGAAGGTAGGAAGTTTGGAGTTTTTTTAACTATATCAAGTCAAAGACCTTCTGATATTTCGCCTACATTAGTTTCACAATTACATAATTATTTTATACATAGACTAGTAAATAATTTAGATATACAAGCAATTGGAAAAACTATTTCATTTTTAGATTCTGCATCATATGAAATGATGCCTATCTTACCACAGGGTGCCTGTATTTTAACTGGAACAGCAATGAATTTTCCAATAGTTATTCAGGTAGATATTTTAGATGAAAAGTTACAGCCTAAAAGTCAAACTATAAAATTAAGTGAGTTATGGGAATGAAATTCAACTTCATATAACATGGGATTGGCGTCATGCCTTCTGTCATAAAGCTTGCAGGCTAACCAATCACGGATATGAAAATGCAAGCTTTACGCCAGTTCCTGCGGAACCAGTCACGAGCGCAAATCCCAGGAACGTTATACGCAATAATGATTAAACATCAGCAAATAAAAGAAAGAGAGAAAAGAAGGGTTGGGACACCGCTAACTGGCATGAATTAACTCCTGCAAATGAAGGAAATAATAATTGAAAGTTTTCAGTGGTTTAAACAATAAACCTAGAGGATTTTAATTTACAAAATCATTTACATATATCAGAGAGTAAATTAGTCACTGATTGATCTTCACGCACTTCGTGAAGATTTAATATAGTACAGAATTTATGAACTTTTTTGCTGGTTAGAAGTTAATGTCAGAAGTCAGTAAATTTAAGTAGGGAATAGTTTTTAACGCGGCAAGTTATTACAGCATATAACAGAGCATTGGCGCTGACTTGGTCTAAAACTTTGGTATAAAACGGCCGTTGCCCTTCGGGACATGGCTTTTGTCACATCTCTTGCAGCTGCTTAAACAAAAAATGTAGATGAAGAGCAAGAGATGCGCCAACCTAAAGAGCAGGACAGCCACGTCGCAAATGCTCAGGACGTTATATGAAACCGTAGCAAACGCTTCAACAACTAAAAATTTAAAGCATAAAGAAAACAGTGCCGTTGAACCTTCAGCACTGTTAATTAAATCTAATTTCAAGTTTTTTACCAAGTGCGTGAGCAACTTTATCAAGAAATTCAACACTCGGATTATAATCATCATTTTCTAGTCTGGAGATAGCAGACTGTTTAGTTCCAATTCTATCTGCTAATTCTTTCTGAGTTAAATTATTTTCTATTCTATACCTAATTATTTGTTTTTTTATTTCATACATAACATTCAGTTTTTCATATTCTTCTTTAACTTCTTCAGATTCAAAAAGTTGATTTTTAAGATCTTTATGATCTATAAATTTCATTTTGTTTCACCTCACTTGATAGAATTAAGTCTGTTAAGCGCAATATTTATTTCTCTCTGTGAAGTTTTATTAGATTTCTTCTTAAAGATATGCAAAAGAACAAAGATACCATCCTGATAATTTAAAAAGAAAATCCTAAATATATTAGAACTATGCTTTATTCGTAATTCCCAGAGATCATCATATCCCTTTAACTTTTTAAGATGTGGCATGCCAAGAAATAGACCAAATTCTTCTAGAAGTTCTATTTCTCTTAGAATTTTAGCCTTTTCTTTAGCTGACTGTTCTTTAATAAATTCAATTACTGGAGATTTATTATTTTCGGCATAATACTTAATTTTATACATAATCTATTCACTCTAATTTTTAAATTTATTATATCACATATATGTTATAAAAGGAAGTAAAAATTTAAGATTAAGCTTATATAAAACATTTATCACTGTATAAATGCAGGAATTTTTTTCTTTTACATGAAGTAAGTTAATAATTGATAGATTAATAGACAAAGCTACGGCATCATATAACATGGGATTGTGACGCCATGCCTTCTGTGTCATAAAGCTTGCAGGCTAACCAATTATGGATACGAAAAAGCAAGCTTTACGCCAATCAGGCACGAGCGCGAATCCCAGTATCGTTATCTGACATTGGGCTAAGTAATTACTGCTACTGGAACATCAATACTTTTAGCTGCTCTAACTAATCTTTTATCTAAAGTTACTAAAGTAGCATTTTTACGCCTGCTTGTAACTAAATACATAGCGTCATAAGTAGGATGACTTATCTTGCATGAAAGTGGCAAAGCTTCTTCAAAAATGTCTTTGGCATCAATAAACTGATCTACCATTTTATAAAGATATTCAATTTTTTTCATAATATCTTCTTTGCTATAATCTTGATATTCATGATATTTCCACAATGTATTACTAGCTTCATAAATAAAAAGAGAAGGAGCAATTACCCAGTCTGCATTATTTAATATATTTACAATTTCTTGTTGTCTTTTACCACCCATCACTATTTCAACAGCTGCACTTACATCGATTGTAATTCTCATCTTTCACGATCCTCTCTAACTAATTTTACAGGATCTAATATTTCTTCATCATTCTGTTCTTGATTGGTTTCTTCTTGTATTTTTTTTAGAAGTTGTTGACGACGTTTTTTATTTTCTTTTTCTATATTTAAAGCTTTTTCCAATAATACTATTGTTTCTTGGGTAATACTTCTTCTGTCGGCTTCAGCTAATTGGACAATTTCTTGATAAAGATGTTCTGGTAAATCTCTAACTTGTAAAGATGGCATAATAAAAACTCCTTTCGTCTAATGATTAATCTTTTATTCTAATTATATTATATCACTTAACACTAACGCATGCAATATGCATGTATAATGTGTTTTTGACATTTATGCAGGTATTTTTTTCTATTAAAAGAATTATATTAATAATGTTCTTAATTAATAAAGATAAGAACAGAGTCCAACAGTCGTATAACATGGGATTGGCGTCATGCCTTCTGTCATAAAGCTTGCAGTCCAACCAATAACGGATATGAAAACGCAAGCTTTACGCCAGTTCCTGACGGAACCAGGCACAAGCGCAAATCCCAGTAACGTTATGTGAAATATGCTGCTAAGAAAATATCTGCTCATATGAGGGTGTATGTCAAAAAAGCAGGCACCTCCTCGGATCTTCTACTTTTTTGACTCAGAATAAAATTTAAAAAATATAAACCTAAAGTCTATATAGTTCTTTTTTAGTAAATATTTTAGCTTTGATTTTATCAGTATATTATTACTAAAAGTATATAAGTGTTTTTATAATCTTAAACAATGGAATGCTGTAATATATTACGTTGAATTTTAAGTAAAATAATAAGGGTATAATATTAGAAGATATCTAGTGTATTAAAATAATAGTATTCATAGTATTTTAAGTGGTCTTTTTGTACGGTTTTGAACTACAAATAATTTATATATAGTTTAATTATTTGTAGTATTTATAGTAGTTTGAGTGCTATAATTAGTCATTACAGTATAGGGAGGCAACAAATAATGAAAGTAGTTAAAGTAATGACTGAAGAACAAAAAGAAAGGTATTATGTTTCTGATGACGAAGGTTTACCAATTCAAGTAGTATTGAAATTTATTAGATTTAAAGATAACACTAATTATGCAAGGAATAGTTTAAGGGCATATTGTTATCACTTGAAGTTGTATTTTGAATATTTAAATGAAAGAGATTTAGATTTTAAGGATGTTAGTATTGATGATTTATCTTTGTTTGTTAATTACTTGCAGAATCCATATAAGAGTTTAAAGATAATATCAATGGATAATGTTGGGGCGGCAAGAGAACCGATAACTATTAATATGATAATTAACACGGTGTTAAAGTTTTATGATTACATTTTAAGGCATGAAGAGTACAGTAATAATATTTCTGAGAGACTTAAAATGTTTGTTACAAGACCTGGAAGGAATTTCAAGGGTTTTTTGTACGGAATTGCTCATAACAAAAGAGAAGTGTTAAGTAATATTCTAAAGTTAAGAGTTCCAGAAGAAAAAGTAAAAACTTTATCCAAAGAAGAAATAGAAAGTTTAGTAAATGCTTGTAGTAACTACAGAGATAAATTTATACTTGTTTTGCTATATGAGACAGGGTTAAGAATTGGTGAAGCTTTATCTTTATGGATTGAAGACTTTGATGTAAATGAGATGGTAATTGATCTAAAAGATAGAGGAGAATGTGAAAACAGAGCTGAAATCAAAACAGTAACAAGTCCTAGAAAGATAGATATATCTCAAAATTTAGCAGATATGTTTATGGAGTATCTGGTAGAATATCATACAGCAGAAGTTAATACCAATCATATTTTTATTAAATTAAGTGGGAAGAATAAAAATGAGCCAATGAATTATATAGATGTGAATAATTTGTTTAGAAGGCTTAAAAAGAAAACAGAAATCTATGCAACTCCCCATATGTTTAGGCATAGTTCTCTAACACTTCTTAGAAAGGCAGGCTGGAAGGCAGAGCACCTTCGAATAAGAGCTGGACACAAAAATATATATACAACATTGAACACCTATGTACACCCTTCAGATGAAGAAATTAGCGAGGAATTTAGAAAGATAAGTTCTGATCTGGATCTTGGAATAATCAAGGAGGGTGAATAGTAATGGGGAGATTTCAATTACTTAAAGTAGACAGACAGCTAAGTAAGGAAGAACAAATAAATGAATACTTGAAGCAAGATAATGCTTACTGGTTAAATAATGATAAATGGGATTCTATTGAAGATATTTTTTATGGTAAAAGAATTAGAAGTAAGAGATATTATGATTTTTCTAATTTAAAAAGTAATCGATATAAAAATGAAGTTAAGTTCTATTTTTTCGGTCCAACCCCCTAAATATGGAGAATAAGTTTGTTAAGCTCACTCATTCTTAGTTTCTCATTTTTCTATTTAAGCTAATACTGGTTCAGCAACTATTTTTTCTGCTTTAGCCAGTTCATAAAATTT
>Ga0182240_100532_pt1 | contig 11336 bp, 17 predicted proteins | sample hydfrates4_PW_90_FD_145594 | JGI IMG/M metagenome (GOLD analysis project Ga0182240, IMG submission 145594) | Subsurface microbial communities from deep shales in Texas, USA - hydraulic fracturing test 4_PW_90 | ecosystem: Environmental > Aquatic > Deep subsurface > Shale gas/oil reservoir >...
GCCCTGCCAGTGCCAGCTGGTGGGGCTTTTTGCATTTATGTTAATCGATTCCCATTTCTTTTTTCAGCCGCTCTAATTCCGATTCGGCGATAAAATACATCGTTTTTGATAGTTTTTTTTGAGCTCTTCCATGTATATTATATAATTAAGTAGTTCGTTTGTTTTCCTTCCGTATTTTTCAACGATCTCTATTTCTTCATCTATTAGTGTGAGTTTTTTCTCATATTTTTTCTTTAATTTCGAAACTTCGATTAGTGTATGTGTGTCTATTGTGTTTAAGTCTTGTAATTGGTGCAATATGAATCTCAATCTTCTTGAATCTATGTTTTTGTATAAAGTGAATCTTTTTAGCATTGTTTTCCCCCTCATTTGTTGTTATTTTCTAATTCAGTATCTCCATTCTCTTCCAAAAGATAGACATTTACTTTCTTTCCGAGGTACCTTTTAGGAACTAATACACGTCCGGTATTTCCATTACTCTTTACCTCTTTGTTTTCTACAATCAATATTTCCTTCATGTTTTCACCATATTGTATTGTTATCCAATAGTGGAATATTTTACACTATACATCTTGGAACACCCAACTATATATAGTTTTCTATTGGATATTATTCCAATATTGGAGATATATACCATATTGATTAATGTATTACTAAATAAATAATATTGATAAAATCAACAGATACTGTGAAAACAATGCTTCAAACAATATCAAAAAAGAACAGTAAGACAGTAATGCTACTACTTGCAAAATGGGGTAAATTACATTTTGGAGCATTAAAAAAACATTCTAAAATAGAGGGTAAATCATTAACAAATGCACTAAACGACTTACTCAGTGAAGGTCTAATAAAAAAAGAATGCGAAGATCCTACAAAGAGAACAGCGAAGGTATTTTATTCACTCACTCCACTTGGTAAAAAAGCACTTAAAATATATGAATTGGCAGAACAATTGGACAGGAACGGGATGAAGCATTAAATTCTGAATTAATATTAATGGTGATGTTACCATTAATGGAGATGGTGTTATTATAGGCAATAATGCATGTTTTTCAAACTCTTTTTTCAAATCATTTGTTAATAAAGAAATATCCTCTAAAAGAGATTTTATTTCAAAATCAGCAGTTAATTGCATGCTTTGAATATTCTGATTTTCACGGTTATTTCTTTTAATCAATCCAAATCAACTCATAATATCACCTTACAATATTTTATTATATAAATCGTGCAAATGCTTTAATTCCAAGATTGCATCTCCTGCTAGTTCTTTAACCTCATCTTGCAGAGTTTTATCTTGTATTTTTCTCAATTTTTTCAAAATAACCAACATGCTTTTAGCACATACTGTTTTAGCATGAATTGTTTTAGGTCTTCCTCTTCGACTCTTTTGTTCTTCATCCTCTTCTTCATTTTCTTCAACACTGTTCCCTCCCATAGGTAGTGGGGGGATTGGTGGTATATTTGGAACTGCCCCGAGCTCACCCCCCTTCCCTCCTTCAACTTCCTCAACAACCGGTTTATCCTTAATATTATTATCTTCTTTTTTCATTATTTTCTCATCTTCATCCACGTCTTCTTCGTTATTTTTATCGCCATTATCATCAGTTATAACTGAACTGTGTTTAACAACTTCTTCCATAGGAGGAATGTTTATTTTATCACTCATCAATACCTGCCTCCTTTTTCAATTGATTTTCAAGCTCATCAAATGCTGAGAATCCTATTTCAACACCTGAAAATTCTTTTGCCTTTGATTCTTTTCTTCCCTTCATACTTTCCCTACCTTGATATGCCCTCATTGTTGGATTAAGAGCAAGTGCCCTTTCAAGAATAATAGGGAGCTCATCATGCATTATCTTGTGAAGTGCATTTCTGTATGCTTCTGCTTTTTGTCGCTCTATGTTCCAAAATACTCTTTGTCGAGGGTCGTTCCCTTCTATTGGAATAGCTTCTTCCGTGAGAGGGTTAATGACTCTAAAACTGTGTGCGTATATGGTTAATACCTCAGGACTTTTTAGAAGACAATATTCAGGAACTCGCAGTATCCGGTATTGTTCTTTATAACCCATAAGAGATTTTATTTTGATTATGAGCTCGTCAAAAAAATCAACCGCCCTCATACGATATAATATTACATAACCTGTTTCAGTTGGTATCAATGCAACAGGATAACCATATATTGTTTCCTTCTCCCCATCGTTCCACATTATTATTTTTTGAGTGCATTTGTATGGTTTTAATGAATTGATAATCAATGTTTCTTTTTCCTTTTGTTCTTTTTTCTTTTTGTATTTTTTAATGGGATTAAATGATTCTTTATTATCCTCTTGTTGATTACCTTCTTCATTTTGAGGGGCATCTTCCTTTTCTTTTTTAAACCTACTGAATAAGCTCATAATACCACCTACAAGGATTGAGGTTGTCGAAATTCAATCCTTTCAGTATATGCTTTATCCCATGAGAACCACCCCTTAAATTTCATCTTTTTCCTGCACTCTTCATATTGTGTATATGTGCTAACTGGGTCTGGTGGTTCAACTGAATCTTCAAAATCATCTATTAATTTACTTAAAACCTTCCAATCGGAATGAGAAGCTAACCTTCCTATTATTCCAACATGCGAAGCACCCATGAGGAGGGATTGAGGTAACCTATACATATACTGAGTAGCAGTGATAAGGTTAATTCCCATAGACCGCCCTTCTCTCAATATCTTATCAATAGCCCACTTTCCATGTTCCGTAGTCAGCATATTCTGAACCTCATCAACTACGAAATAGATGGGAGTCCTTGTTTGCGATGCAACTTTAATTACATAATTAACTAAAAACTTAAAAATAAGAGATTCTTCCTCATGAGTTAAATCGGAATTACTTGAAAAATCAATAACATTTATTGCATCAGTAGATAGGCAGAAAAAAGTATCTGTTTTAGAAAATAATCTATCATTTTTCAATCTGTTCATTGTTTCTGCAATTCTGAAATATGTTGATGAAGGATTGTCAGGATTCTTTTCATGAGATAATGCAATCTCCATAACTTTGTCAGGGTCTTTGATTCCTTCAATTTCCCAAATGTTTTTTAATCTTTGAGCGTAAAGGGTCTGTTCTCCTAAACTACCGAATGAGGACAGTAGTGAGAATGGGATTCTAGAATATGGTATTTTGGCTTCAAAGACTTTACACAACCAACCATTATCCATTCCAATGTATTCTTTTCTCCGCCTTGGTCTGAACACAAATCTTCGTGTTGGAAATACATAAGGTTGTAATCCCTGCCTTCCTAAGAAAGTATTTTTATCATCATACTTATAGAACTTTCCAATGATGTTGGGAACTCCAAATGCGAAATCTCCCATCATTCCCAAATTTCGCTTATGTTGATTTTGTAGTTTTACATAAGATTCAATATAGTTCCAGACCCATTCGCCGTATTTTTTCATTATTTTCTTTTCACTATTGTAGCTCTCTTCCTCATATATTGCCATGATTTTTTCCGATTTTGTATGATCTGTTTTTTTCTCTAAAACAATAATCAATGCAGGAACTTTTGCCATTTGATGAGCAATATATATTTCTTCAACCAATCCTCTCATCAATGTAGTTTTGCCATAGCCACTTTTTCCTAGAAATATCATGTGATTTGCTTCTCCCACGCTGAGTTTCACATACCTTTTAGTTTTTGCTGTTTTTTTATAAGGGTCTGTCCTCCCAACCCCTATAAACATGCTAATGTCCATAATATCACCACTTAAATTGTTGATTATTATTTATATATCCCTTAACCTTCTCTAAACTCAGGTTGTAAAAACTTTGATTTAGTTAGCGGTTGTAAAATAAATAACAATTCTTATATTGTTAGCGGTGTTAGGTGTTAGTAGTGTTAGTGGTTAAGGGAGATAAAAAAAACTAATTTTTTAGTTAGTAGTTGTTAATTCATAATGGTATTTCGTATCTCTTTTTTACCTTTATCAACAGTATTCCAATGATTATACATATTATCCCTCCAAAGATTAACGCCGTTTTTAGGTTACCTACATCTTTCTTCCATTCATTGTAAGCAGATATATAACCTTCTTTTGTTTCATTTGATTGTTTAGTGATTAAATCAGTTATGATGTCTTTGTATTGTTCATTTTGTTGTTTAATGATTTCATTTTCTGCTTTTAGTGTTGTAATTTGTTTTTGTAAGTTTGTAATGTTTTTATTAAGTTCTATATTCTTCTTTTTGTAAGAAATATACTCTGCTAACAATTTGTTTTTCTTATCTAGCTCGTTTTGTAATTTTGTCATGTTTTTTTGCAGCTCTGCTATCAATACATTGTATGCCTTAACCATGTTGTCATCATATACAATTACTGTTTTATTTCCTTCAATTTCCAACTTTTTAATGATTTTTTGTTCTCCAGTCTGAGCATCTATCAATGTTATATTTTCTGCACTTACCACCATTGGAACCATTATTAGTAATACCAAAACTCGCTTTAACACAATGCAATCACCTCAACTGAATAGTCCTTTAATTTTAACTGCTCCGTTTTTTCTATCTACCAACACATAGCCCATAAAATCGCCCTTGGTATTCTCTTTTCCAAATAGTACCTTAAACTGCCAGTAATGGTTCCCCTCATTTTCATATTCTCCAATGCTCCCAGGTTCAACATCAAGATGATAATCATGCTCTTCCAACATTTTGTTATACTTCTCATCAAGATACTTCCGTGCCAAATTTAACGCCTGAACCCCACCGATTTGATACTTTTTTGGTGGTGTTGATAATATTACAAAAGAACCATCAGGATAAAGAATTGTTTCATTCACAATCACATATCCATGCTCAGGATAGCCCATTTCTAACAATTTTGATTTGATAATATCATCATCAGACTGTTGAAAACTCATAATACTAAATGTAATTAAAAAAATAGTTAAAAAAGAGAAAAAAAGAATCTTAAAAATCTGTTTCATATTATCACTCTTATTGAGTGCCTGATATGTTCAATACTTCAGTTCCATTTGTATGTGATGTTGTTGAATTATCATCGGTTATTGTTTCATTTACTGTTGAATTGTCAGTTGTGGTATTTTTAATTGTTGAATTTGTGTAGGTATCGTTTAGGTAGTTATTGTTAGTTGTTGAGTTATCTGCTGTTGTTGTATTTGAATTTTGCAAGAAATCAATTAATCCTCCACCCTCACTACTATGTGAGCTCCAGAACGCACCAATACATGTAAGTATCAGAGCTATTATTAGTCCAGCAGTAATATTACGCTCCATCTAATCACCTCTTTCTTTTAGATTTAGATTTCTTTTTCAACATTTCACTTCTGTCTTTTTCTACAACATTCCCCTGCTTATCTACATAATAGAATTTTCCCTTCTGCTTTTTTATTTTTCCAACAACTTTTGCCATGATTTCACCCTGAAATGTTTGTATTATTAATTGTTTCATTAATTGTTGAATTTAGAAATGATAATGGAATACCGGCACCTGAGCTCAGGTTGAGATGTGATAAAATTACATCTTTGAGTGAGCTCAGGTCATACCCCTGATTAGCTAATACAATTACTACAATCACACCGATTAGAATCACACGCCAATTTTTGATAGCCCATGCAATCCCCAATACAATTACCAATTCCAACCAGTGCGATTGAATAAAACTCATAATTGTTGCAGTGTCTAGTGCCATTAGTCATCACCCTTCTTAATGAGACAACCAATTATAACCCCAACACCCAACCCCAGCATGAGTTTAGAAACTTCTAAAATTATCCTTCCTACATCTTGTGTGTAATACAGCATTCCTAAAATAGAGAGAACAATTACTGCAACTGCATCTCCAAGATTCCAATCCCTCGCTACAAGTTTCCATATTGATACAATAATTAAAAATGTAGGAACTGCCCATGCCAGCACACCGCCAAAGCCTAAACTATTCCCTATAACTTCCAAATCATTCTGCATCACATAACAGAGCATAAAAGTAATTATTGTTGCTATGATCTGCTGAATCACATTGAATCACCTAGTTAGTCCAGGAATTGCTGGGATTAATGTCAAGTATTTTGCTACTGTTGCAATCGTAGCTCCAAGCCATAGATACAATATTATCTCATCATCTCCTGTTTCTGGGGCAAGTATGTATAAAGCAAGAAGCCCTGCCACAACTAAAACAGCAGGACTCATTGAACCTACATTAAGTGTCATAGTTCCAGCTAATGCCCATAATATTCCAAAGAAACCCAGCAGAGCTCCTGCAAATACTAAGGCATATCCTGTTGCTCCACTACTTTGCTGGTATAATGATGTCAATACATCCTTCATATCTACGAACTTATCGATTCCTTCTACCAATAAAATAATCAGCAGAGGAACAGAAGCAAATGTTGTGATAATATCATTAAACGCCACTGAATGCTGTCCAACATACCAGAATATTCCACCAGCACCCAAGGATGTTGCTATCATTTTTACAATCCACATATTCCAGTTAGTTTTAGCCATAAAACACCTCCAAAATATAAGAGTTAGTTTTTAAAAAATAGGGATTTAAAAAAAGTAATTTAGAAGAGTTTAAGCACTATAATAGCCCCACCAACAATCAAAATAACTACAACAAGGATTAAAACCCAATCTGGTATATCTCCAATTCCAAACCCTTCCTTAAATGATTGCCATGAATCTCCGAGCCATGAACCTGCACTAAACCATACAGATGGTTCATATTCTTTTGTGGCTTCTTCTATTTTCTGTGCATTCTCAAGGTCTAACTGTGCCTGTTCTTCTAATCCCCATGATGTTTTTTGTGCTGCCGAGTAGTAATAGTCCCCAATCATCTCATAGTTTTTTGACAACTTTAATGCTAATTTTATTTGGTCTGCATCATTTGAACCTTCAATGCCCTTCAATTGTTCAATGGATTTGTCATAATATCCTGTTGCTTTGTTTGCAAGGTCTTTTGCATCTTCATTTGTTGTTTTCTCTGCAAAACTTAATGCCGCATTTTTCTTCTCTACAAGTCCTGAAATCATTGTAGTTAGTGTATCTCGTATTCTTTCAACATCTTCATTTGTTAATTCATCTTTTTGCAATAGTTCTGCTATTTCCTGTACTCTTTCATCACTCAATGTTACCTCCATATTTGTAAGCACTGAGATTGCTGGCTTGGCAATCAACCATACTGGAAGCTCTCTTGTTCCTGCATCATCATTTACCTGCACATTTGCAACAATCAAAATATAAGTCTCATACCCTGTTGTTAAATCATCAGTTTTGTATTGCAATGAAGTTGCAAAAATATTCAAATTCCCAAGGTCTCCAAAATGACTATCTGGAGGAGTTCTTGAAGCAACGACCCAATTCCCATTATAATTTCTTAAAACAGCCGACATAAAGTCATCTGAAAGCGTAGGATTAAGCGGGTTGAAACAACTTGGATTAGCAATAAATGCAATTTTATAATCAGCAGTTGATGAAAGCACATGCACAGGAGTTGCCCAAACTCTTACAATCATGTTAGATACAGCACCATTAGCATCAGTTTTATAGGCTACAGGTTCTCGTTTATCTGCGAACTTAATAGGTAATGAACCTGAAAACCCGCCTGTTGAATATGTTCCAGTTTTTTCATGATTCCACGCAGATAAGGATGTAAGTGTTGCTGAAATCGGAATATCGCCTACATGATCTTTTATCGTTTTTATATTGCCGTCCTCGTCCTCAATCGTTTTCCAAATCCAAACTTCCCTATATCCTTTTATCTCTACAACTAATTCAAACTTGTCTAATTGAGAACTTAATAATCCCAATAATTTTTCCCTATCAGGTGTTACCAGCATGTTTTTTGCTATCCCATAATTTGGGTCAGGAGCCTTAATAATAAAATTCCATGTGTGTTCAGAGTTCCTTAATATTTCATCTCCATTCCATGTTGCTATCCACCATTTCTGTCCATTACTATCCACCGCATAAACTTTGACTTCTTGGATATGAACTTTGTTATCAGGAGGATCTTCAGCACATGGAGCATAGATATTTATCAATACTGGAAATGCAGAAGGTCCATAAATTTTATCAGGTCCTTTTAAAGACACTCTAACATCTGCCAAACTCCCAGTAACTTGCTTATCATAAGCCACCAACGTAGTTTGAAGTTGTTGCCTTAATTCCAAAAGGTCCTTTGCAACATCTTCCTCAGATGTCGCTTTTGTCATTGCAAATGTGTTTTCAATATCCGTATCATTAACAACCTCTTGTTCAGTTGGTATCTTACCATCAGTAACTGCTACAGAATCTTTTTTCATGTCTCCGTCAAGTTCCCCATCAGTCGCATAATCAATTGCAGCACCGATGATTAACCCTGCAAGTGCTCCTGCAAGGAGTACAGCAGCAGGGATGATTCCTCTTTTAGATTTTAGTTTCTTTAAAACAAAATTATAAACCATCATATAAACCACCTAAAAAAAGAAAAAAGAGATTATCTTCTCACAAAGTATGCACCAACACCTAAGAGAAGTATGAGACCAGCCGCACCTATTAAAAGTATATTATCTCCCCCTCCACCAAGTGGAAGGAATGAACTTTCAACAATCTTCAATACAACTTTGTCTGTGAATATTGGTTCAGCTCCATCCTTTTCAAAGACTTGAACTTGTAGATCGTATGAATCAAATTCTAAATCACTTGGAACTTCAAACTTAAGTTCTACTGTTTTTGTTTCTCCGGGTGCAATGGAAAATGTCACTTTTGGCGTATTGTTGAAGATACTTCCAGTAACTGTTGCATCATAGTATTTTACTTCATTAGTTGGGTTTTTTATTTCCAATTTCACTGTTGCTACACTACCCATACTTCCCTCGACTTCTGGGGTTAAGAGTTTGATTGGCTCTATTACATGTATTGGAATGTATGTTTTTATTGCTCCGTTTTTGGCTGTTATTTCTAACACATAGTCGCCCGCTGCTGGAATTGAAACCTCAAAAGTTTGTGAATCATAAGCATTGAATGCTGCACTTTGTGACCAGATTTCTGTTCCATTTGCATTTCTTAATACCATTAATATTGAATAATCTTCCCCTGATTGTTCGACTATGGTTAGTGAATTGTTACCAATCGCCCATATAGGCTCCTGAACAATGAATGGTAGTTCCTGAACTTCATAGATTATTGTTTTCTGTGTTGTGTATTGATTACCAAGAATGTCGGATGCAATCAACCTAACTGTGAATTGATGCTCTCCTGTTGCATCTGGTGTTGCAAATGAAACCTGAATGTTAGTCGTGTCAGCAATATCTCCTAAAATATATGAGCCATCCTGGCTTTTTGGAATTTCGACACCATTTTTCTTAATTTTAACCACATCTGCCCCTGTGAGGTATAATTTAGTTCCATACGAATCTTTTATTGGATTAACTGATAAAGTTACATCTGCAATTGAAGAAGGACATGTTGTAATTTCTGTTGGAGTTTGGGTTATTTCAAAAATACTGCTTGTTGGGAATAATTCAATTGTTATGTTTTTGTCCCCATCTACTGTTATTGTCCTTGTATCCTCCCAATAGCCATCCTTGGTAAAAGATAATTCATATTGCCCATACGGCATATAGGTTTCATAAGTTCCTGATATTGTAGTTGATAAATTTCCAGAAACTACAACAGTATCCAAAGCTTCTCCTGAAAGTCCATCAACAGTTCTTAATGTGATTGTCCCATAACTAACATTCACGATATTAATCCCTTCTACAATATTTACATATTTTGTTAATATAATTCCAGAAGGAAACTCAAAAGTTAATTCATGATTTCCAGCAGTCATTTTTACATTTAATTCTCCGTTTATATCGGTTGTTCCAATTGTGTTTGTTCCTTCTTTTATTACAACTCCTGGAGCTGTAATTATTTTAGTATCATATGTATATTCTTCAATAGGGATTACCTGACTAAATCCAAATGGTGAGGTTAATCCGACATTATTATCGAAATATGAAATAATCATGTATCCATAGCCTAACCCACCACCAGACTTATCATATGCTCTAACTGAGGACTGTCCTGAAGATATGATATATTTGTAACTATTGACATAACCTTTATAATTAACATTTGAGATAGTGGCATTCCCAATACAAAATGTAACAGTATCACCATATAAATTACTTGCTGCTCCTTCAAAAGAGACTATATAATAGTCACTTGGTGTTATTACAGAACCTGTCACTATATGTTCCTTGCTACTATCCATACCTGCCACATAATGAAATGTTATTGAGTTTGCAGTTTTTGAGTAGAATGTTGGAGATTCGTAAGCTATTGCTGTAGAATATCCCCCTTCTTTTAATTCGTTGTATTTATCTATTAATTTAGATGCAATTAGATAATTATCATCAACAATTTTTTGATCATTTACTGCATTAGAACAGTCCAACACCCTGAATAATTTTATTGTATCTGCTCCAATATATGTTGCAGTTATTTTATTTTTGTATATTCTGATTGTTACAGGGTTATCTAGTTCCCAGTTTTCCTGGTATTCAACATATGTGTCATTTATTATTGAATATCCTGTGCTATTTGCATATTGTTCAATATCAATACAATCTTCGACCTGACCAGATGCTCCAATAGTTTGTAGTTCTGCTGTAATATCCACTATTTGTGTTGCATTTACAGCAGATATTGTTACTGCCAAAAGTGAAAGTAAAATAAATAGTTTTTTCATGCTAATCACCTTAAAGGATTAAAAAATAGCATTTAAAGCGGTTTCTAAGATTTTGTAATCTTTCCATCTATTATATTTCCGCTTTAATTCGATTATTCTTTGAAAAAATAGTTCTTTTTTCTCTTCTGAAAGATTTAAGTCATTTGCTATTCTTCCAGCATGAACTTTAAGATGCTGTATATTCGAGCATTTTGCATTTTGATATATGTTACTTGCAAGAAGAACGCAGCATTTTGAATTTTGCACATCAACTTTAACCGCTTTAATCTCCCCGTTCATGTAATCCCTGTCATAATGCAAAACAGGACGAAGACAATGAGGACATATGGCTATCATAGATTATAACACCCCAATTCATGAAAACAAAAAACAAATATTCAAAAAATAGCGATACTAATGACTACCTTAAAAGCCACCTCTTCACCGATAGCATCTCAGAGGGGGAGAGAGCTTAAAGATTTAATAAAATGTATGTAAAAACTACAATATAAATATATCGAAATATCCGAATAAATAGGAAAAAACAGACCATAAATAATGAAAAAACAAGAAAACGCCCCTACACGAAAGAGGGGGAGTAAAAACAACACAAGGACAAAACGAAAAAAATTC
>Ga0182240_100537_pt1 | contig 11264 bp, 11 predicted proteins | sample hydfrates4_PW_90_FD_145594 | JGI IMG/M metagenome (GOLD analysis project Ga0182240, IMG submission 145594) | Subsurface microbial communities from deep shales in Texas, USA - hydraulic fracturing test 4_PW_90 | ecosystem: Environmental > Aquatic > Deep subsurface > Shale gas/oil reservoir >...
TTAAAAACCTTTTGAACATTCAATTTCATAACTCAAGAAAATATTTCATAACTTTTTCAACTATCAACATCCGGGGTTAGTTATTGTCAATGAAAAGGGAGGGAGTTACAATGATTAAAGTAGGTCTTCTTGGTTGCGGTACGGTTGGAGGAGGCGTGTACAATATCCTCACAACTAAAAAGAAAGATATAGAAAGAAAACTAGGTGAGGAAATTCAAATCAAAAGGATCTTGGTGAATGAAAAGAATAAAAAAAGGAAGTACGATGTAGATGCTTCATTGCTTACTGAAGACTATAAAGAGATCATAGAAGATCCTGAAATTCAGCTCGTGGTGGAGTTAATTGGTGGAGAAACCCCAACATTAGGGTATATTAAAGAAGCTATCAACCATCACAAAAATATTGTAACAGCCAATAAGTTAATATTAGCTAAGTATGGTAGAGAGATATTTCAACTAGCAAAGAACAATAATGTCAAGGTATATTATGAAGGAAGCGTGGGTGGTGGAATCCCAATAATTAAAACTCTGAAAGAGTCTATGATTGCAAATAAAATAGGAAGAATTTATGGGATTCTAAACGGGACTACGAATTATATTTTAACTCAAATGACTGAAAAATCCATTGATTTTGAAGATGCTTTAAAAAAGGCTCAAAGCCTAGGTTATGCGGAAAGTGATCCATATTTTGATGTAAGTGGTTTGGACTGTGCATATAAAATAAGTATTTTGTCTTCATTAGCCTTTGAGAGTTTTATAGATGTTAATTCAATCTATGTAGAAGGGATTGATAAGATAGAAAGGGAAGATATAGAAATAGCTGAGGAATTAGGATATACTATCAAATTATTGGCTATTGGAAAAAGGTACGAAGACAAGATGTTGGATATAAGGGTCCATCCAACTTTTATACCAAAGAGTAATCCGCTTTCAAAAATCAACGGTGTATACAACGTCGTACAGATTCACGGAGACGTTGTTGGAGATATAATGATTTACGGACAAGGTGCCGGAGAGATGCCAACCGCAAGCGCGGTTGTTGCAGATATTATGGAAGCTGCCAAAAGTATTAAATACCATATTGAAAACGAATACAGTATCGGAAGGTTAAACGGCTTGAAGTTAATTGGGACAGATGAGATTGAAAACTCTTTCTATATAAGATTGAGAATTAATGACATACCCGGTGTTTTTGCAAAAATAGCCAAGGCTTTTGGAGATAACGAAGTTAGCATCGCTTCTGTAATTCAAAAACACAGACTTAATCCTGTTGTACCAATATTTTTACTTACGCATCCAATCGAAGAGAAAAAAATGAAAAAAGCAATCGATTCGTTGAAAGAATTAGATGATGTGATAGAAATAAAAAATATAATAAGGGTGGAGGATTTCAATGAGAAATTTTAGTTTTTGGCCGGGTATAATAAATGCTTATAAAGAATACATGCCCGTCGATGAGAAAACAGAAATAATTACTTTGCAAGAAGGGAACACTCCTTTGATATTTGCAGAAAAAATTAGTAATATTTGGGATATTGAGCTTTATCTGAAATATGATGGGGCTAATCCCACGGGATCTTTTAAAGACAGGGGAATGACGTTAGCCGTAACCAAAGCGGTTCAGAACGGTGATAAAGCCATAATCTGTGCTTCAACGGGTAACACATCTGCCTCCGCTGCGGCTTATGGAAGTAGGGCAGGATTAAAAACAGCGGTTATAATTCCTGAAGGGAAAATCGCCCTCGGAAAATTGTCTCAGGCTCTAATGCACGGGGCTATAGTTATACCGATAAAAGGTAATTTTGACGTTGCCTTAGAGATTACAAGAAAGATTGCCGACAATTACCCTATAACCCTTGTGAACTCACTTAATCCATATAGGATAGAGGGGCAAAAAAGTGCAGCTTTTGAGGTATGTGATCAACTAGGTGGTAAATCTCCTGATATATTGGCGATTCCAGTGGGGAATGCGGGAAACATCACAGCATACTGGAAAGGTTTCAAAGAATACTTTAAAGATCACAAAACAGACAAGTTGCCCAAGATGATCGGTTTTGAAGCGGAAGGCTCGGCCGCTATTGTAAAAAATCAGGTCATAAAGGAACCAGAAACCATTGCAACTGCCATAAGAATAGGGAATCCAGTTAATTGGGAGAAGGCTGTAGAAGCCGCAAAAGAATCTGGTGGGTTTATAAATTTTGTCACCGACGAGGAGATATTGAACACGTATAAAGAATTGGCATCACTCGAAGGTGTGTTTGCAGAACCTGCTTCTGCAGCTTCGGTAGCTGGTGTTAAAAAGATGCTCAAATTGGATAAGATAAAAAAAGGAAGTAAAATTGTTGCGGTACTCACGGGACATGGTTTAAAAGATCCCGATACTGCAATCAGTGTGATACCAAGGGTCAATCCAGTAGAACCAGAAATTGGTACCATATTGAAAATGATAGGACTGTAATCAGTGTTTTGCTGTTCTGTGCAAAAGAACTTTTTAAACAAAATAAGCTTTTGGGGTTTTTAAGGGGCTTGCCCCTTAGCGTCTGGTAAAGGGGCGCTATATGTAAAGTTTAGAGTTTCTAAAGATATTAAATTAGAGAGATGCAGGAGGAAAATACCCATGAAAAAAATAACTTTGTTAATTGTCTCTTTTTTCTTTACACTCTTGGTCTTTTCTATTACAGTCACTAATCCTTTAGGTCCAACCGTCGTTCCGGTAACAGGGTTGATGGAAGATACGATAGAAGAAGAGGTAGAAATAAATGTAAGTCTTTGGAAGGATGCTAATGAAGCGGTAGCGTTGTTGGTATCCAATCAAGCAGATTTTGCCGTGCTTCCTATAACCGTAGGTGCAAATTTATACGCTCAAGGTTTAGAAATAATATTGTTAGGCGTTCACGAGTGGAAAGCATTTTATTTGGTAGGAAGTAGCAATGTTGATTTTGAAGATGTAAAAAGTTTAAAAGGTTGTGAAATCTATTCTCCTCATGGTCGAGGTCAAACTGTAGACGTTTTGATGAGGTATCTTTTGGTGAGAAATGGTTTGGTTCCTGATAAAGATGTAAAATTCAGCTACCTTCCTCCCCAGGAGATAGTTTCTCTGTTCAAAGCAGGTAAGGTAGAATATGCTGCTTTACCAGAACCATTTGCTACATTAGCTATAACAGGGACTGAAGGAGAAATAATTTTAGACTTTCAAAATGAATGGAATAAAATCTCAGGTTCAAAGTATGGTCTTCCTATAGCAGGACTTTTTGTTAAAAAGGAGATTTTAGAAAAAGAACCTGATATCGTTTCAAAAGTTGAGAATGCGTTTTCTGAAAGTGTTGAGTGGGCTAATATAAATTTAGATCAATCATTAAAAATAACCAACGAATACTTAACTATCCCCGTTCCAATACTTAAAGAAGCTATGAATAGATTGGTTTTTGAATACATTCCTATTGTGGAATGTAAAGAAGAAGTAGATAACTTTTTAAATACGATGCATGAGCTTTATCCGGAAGGGTTGCCCACTTTACCGACAGAAGGATTTTATTATCGATGAAAACTATTTTTGGAATTGTGTTGATCGTTTTACTTTGGTACTTTCTTTCTTTTGTCATAGGTTCATCTTTTGTGTTACCTTTTCCTCATGAAGTTTTAGGCAATTTAATAAATCAGCTAAGTACACCGAGGTTTTATGTGGCATTATGGAACACGATATGGAAAACTTTGATTGTTTTGTTTCTTTCCTCTTTTATCGGAATAATTTTGGGGTTTTTAATGGGAATGAGCGATACGATATATGAAATTTTTAGGCCTATGCTGATGATGATACAAGCCATACCGGTGGTTTCTTGGCTTGCTTTTGTTGTATTTCTATGGGGGGTTGGATGGCGTGGCCCTATTTTAATAAGCACTATGGCCATTTTACCTAATACGGTTTTTACAACCGCTTCTGGGATTAAGAACATCGATAGAAAATTACTTGAGATGGTACGGTTGTACAAAGTATCAAGGTCTAAAATATTTAGGCATGTATACTTAGCTTCGATCATTCCGTTTGTAATTGCAGCAATAGAAGTTTCGATAGGGAATGTATGGAAAGTTGTGTTAGTTACAGAGTTTCTAGTTGGTGGAAATGGTTTGGGGGTAGAACTTGCTTGGGCGAGACAGTATGTCGATGTTCCTAGGATCTATGCAATTACTATCATAGCTGTTGTATTAGGTATAGTTACAGAGCGTGTATTTAAAATTATTTCAAGAAGGATGTTAGAAAAATGGGAAATGTACTAAAAGTTGATAGTTTAACCAAAAGGTTTGGAGATTTTCTGGTTATAGATGGCTGGAGTCTTGATTTGCAAGAAGGAGAAAAAATCGTTTTGTTGGGGCCGTCTGGTTGTGGAAAAACCACTTTTTTTAGGATCGTTTCAGGATTAGAAAGGCAAAGTGAAGGGACAGTTGAGACCTTTGTTGATAAGATCGGTTACGTTTTCCAAGAACCTCGATTATTACCTTGGAGAACGGTTTACGACAACCTAAAAATAGTTTTAGACGATGAAAAGAAAATTAAACAAATTATCGGTATGATAGGTTTAGAAGGTTTTGAAAATCTTTTACCCTCTAAATTAAGTGGAGGTATGAAACAAAGGGTAAATATTGCCAGATCTTTATTAGTTGAACCACAGATTTTGCTTATGGATGAACCTTTCACATCTTTGGATCTAAATATTAAACTATCAATAATAAAAGATATAGAAAAGATGTGGAAGAAAAATTATTTTTCAATATTAATGGTCACCCATGACATAAAAGAGGCATTGATGCTGGGAAATAAAGTAGTTATTTTGTCGCAAAGACCTGCTAGAATATTAAATGTTTTTAATATAAATCTTTCGAAAGATGAGAAAAATATTTATGATAAAAGATTTTTAGAGTTAGAAAGCCAGATTACAAAGTTTGTAATGAGCCAATCTGAAGAGGTATTGGTTTAAAAGTATAAAGAGGTTTGGAGGTGAAGTTTATTCCAATTTACAAACATTCAGTTTTCATTGTCTCCACAGGTAGGACCGGCACTAAGTTCATAGGTAAAGTTCTTCCTTCTATGATCGATGATTGTTATTCTACTCATGAGCCCGCTGGAGTTTTTGTGACAGATAGGAACAAATGGAAGAAAGATATTAAAAAATATGGATTTTTAAGAATGACAGTAGGTCAATTAACTCCAAAATATTCTATGTATAAACTTAGTAGCGACAGACGTGCAGGAAGGGTTAACGATGATAAGGCATTAAGGTATATAGAACAAATGCGAAAGTCAGTACTTAAAGATGTTATCCCTGAGCTTTATGTTGAATCGAATAACCATCTGCATGGGATTGTAGACTTACTTGAGAAAGTATTTCCAAACAGCAAGGTTGTATTTGTTATTAGAGATCCCCGAACTTGGATCAGATCTGTAATGAGTACGAAGGCATCCCTGCTGTATAGTAAAATAGATTTTCCTTTTTTAAATATGAGCATGAAGGCAACTGATTTCAAAGATGATCCTTACGCACAAAAATGGAAAAATATGTCGAAATTTGAGAAACTCTGCTGGTATTATAACAAACTTAATTCTTTTATTCTCGAAAAAATGAGCAGCAAAGCAAATTTTAAAGTTTTTAGATATGAAGATCTCTTGATAAATCAGGATAGAGAAAAGTATTTCAAAGAGTTTTTGGATTTTATTACCAATTTTGAAGACGGTTTTTCAAAGAATTATGAGTTCAAACCACAACTATTGAATAGAAAAATTAACTCCAGTTCTAAAAACTACGTTATCCCTCATTGGAAAGAGTGGAAAAATAAGGAAGCAGTTATTGTGGAAAAACATTGTGGACAATTGATGAAAAAGTTTAATTATGGTCAAGAATCAGAATGGCGCGAAAAAGTGGAAAAAGGATATAGGTTTGAAATTGCATGAAAAAATCAATTTATATAAAAATATTTCGTTATTAAATCACGGAAATTTTTGCTTTCTAATGCTTTTTTAGCCAATTGATCTGCCAATGTATTGTAAGGATCTCCTGAGTGTCCCCTTACCCAATGGAATTGTATTGTTAAAAATTTACTAAAATAATCATAGCAATTTTTATAAGCTATGGTTATTTTTTTATTCGTTTTCCATTCTCCAGTACACCATTTCTCTAATCCGATGTAATCATGATTTATTATTATCTTTTCGTAACCTTTTTCTTTGGCGTATTCCATTGCGTAGATTGATGCACTTATTTCTCCGGCAACATTTCTGCTAGAGGAGTATTCTGGGTTATTACCAGAAAAGAAGAGATGTTTTTCTTCACCATCTAGAAATACTATGCCGCTACCGTATATTTTGGTTTCTACGTCATAACTTCCATCGACATAGGCGATGAGAGTTTTATTCTCACTTGCTGTCTTTTTTGTAATTGTCGTATACCCCTTTTTTGAGATTTTCTGTTACTTTTTTCATTTCTATGTCTTCCTGTTTTAGCTCTTTGATTAGTTCTTCAACTGTCCATTGAGAACTTGTTGGAGTAATGGAAGCAAAAATTATATTTTCAGGTAAGTTTTCCATATTTTTTACCGTTTTCATTATTCTGAGTATTTGTTCTTTGGACATACCGTTAATTATAATTGTGGGAATGTTTTTAATATCTTCATACATGGGAATAGCCTCCTAAGTTGTGTTAGCGCCCCTTCGCCCTGTTCAATAAGAAAAGAGTAATCTTATATTGTCTAACGTTAGAAAAGATTTTAGAATATTTTCGTCAATTATTGTATCTTCTATTTCCTTTGTACTTCCTTGAACCCCCTTCGGGGTGTTTCCTCTAGCTTGCACTTTATCTAATAATAAAAATATTTTACTTTTATACGCCTTCAATGAGAAATCTTCTATGTTTATTCCTTGGTCAACGTGCTTTGTTGTAGTCAACGTTTCTATTTTATCAAATATTTCTTTGTTAATATCTTTCAAATCTTTAAGTTTTGTTTCTTCTTCCATACAGAATTTCTTTTGAAGTTCTACGGGGAGAAATGAAAAGTCAATTAAATCTTTATCAAATTTGCTGTTTAAATCTCGTCTTAAGTGATTTTTGTTTTCTTCGGAGATAGGTATCTTGTTGATTTGTTCTTCGTATTTTTCTTTTACTTTGTTTATTTCTTTAGGAGAAAGACTAACCAAAAATCTATCGTAATAACTTATTTCTTTTATATTTTTGAAATCTTCTATCACATCTAATTTTCTGGTTAAAAAGTTTTTTTCGTTGAATTTTGATTCTAAATATATCATTCCAAATCCTTCTAATACTGACGAAGAAAAGAAAAGATCAGAAATATTCAGTATATATGGAAAAAGTGAAGGATCTTTTGCTGAAATAGCCCAAGCTCCTTTAACTTTTTCAGATTCAAAGGTTTCTTTTACAACTTTTTCGTATGGCCTTTCTTTATCAGAATTAGCTGGTAATGTGACAAGAAGATTACTCTTTCCATACAAACGATTTATAAGTACCGCTTCTAAGATATTCTTTCTTCTTATCGTCCTTGTTGGATACAAAATATTTTTATTTGTGAGATCAACGTTATATCCCAATTTCTTTAGTTTATTTATGACTTCATCTTTGTCAATGTCTTTTATTTTATCTTTATTTTTAGCAAATTCAGCAGCGTTTGGAAGATAAAAAGTATTTTCTGAAGGTATACCACTTTTTATAAGCCTATTGTAATCGGATAGATTGATAGTTGCATACTGTATATTCTCTTTTATTGGGTATAGGGAAGAATTTATGAATTTTCTTATAAAAGAATAGTTTTCCCATCTTGCACATTCAGGAAAATCGTGAATTTGAATAATTGTGGGTACATTTTTTGTTGTGATAAATTCTTTAAAAGCTTGTGTGAATGCAGGATTTTTGCCTAAATTATAGTTATGTGCCCAGTATTTAGCCCTTTCATCGTGATAATTGTTCAATTTGTTTTTTATAGATTCTTTGAGTTCGAGAAAAGTTTTATAATCGGTGCTGTCATAATATATGTATCCGAGCTCTGGGAAATCAATAAAATCAACATTTTTGTAAGATAAGACCTCTTCTATTCCATCTATCCCCATTTTTTTTGAACCAAAGAGAGTAATTTTGTATTCGTCTTTTAGAGATTTTACAATATTTCTAACAACGGTAGAAACTCCACCTTTTATGTAATGATAGTGGAAGATGTAAAGGTTGTTCATACTTTCTCCCCTTTTGAAAACTTTTCTTTATACTCTGGGATGGTGATGATAGGAGGTCTTTCAACACTTAGTATCTCCGTTGGAACTAATATCTTCTCATTTTCTTTTTTTTGAATCATTAGGTGTTTATCGTTCAATTCGGTGTTTAAATCTAATTTTCCATATTTTTCCAATCTTTTTAATACTACCTTTGTGAGTTCAAAAGCCATTTTACTCAGTGAGTGTAAAGGTTGGTTGTCGTGTATTCGAAGTTCAAGGTCCACTTGAGCTATTATCTCGGTGCCAAATTTTTCAGATATGTCAATGAGATGAGCAATTTCCACGCCGTAACCCACAAAAAACGGTAGTTTTTCTAAAATTTCCCTTCTTCCTGCATATTCACCACTTAACGGTTGAATTATCGTTGACAACTCCGGGTAAAACAAAGAAAATAAAGGCCTTGCAACCAATTCGGTAACCCTTCCTCCACCCGTTGGTTGCATTGCTGATTTTCCCACAATGGGTCTATCATAAAAGGCTTTGACGTAGCCTATTTCTGGATAATTCAACAAAGCACCAACTAAACCGTATACGAATTTTGGATGTATGTTCTCTATATCTGAATCCACCCATACGATTATATCACCATTAAGTGCGTATAAACTTTTCCATAGATTTTCTCCTTTTCCTTTGTAAAAACCGTATTCGGGTAAAATATCACTGGAGTAAAAAACTTTTGCACCGTACTCTTTTGCTATAGAAACTGTTTCATCCTCTGAGCCAGAGTCAATTACAGCAATTTCATCCAATAATGGATATTTTTCCATAAGTTCTGTTTTCATAATGATTATCTCTTTACCAATTGTTTTTTCTTCGTTTAAAGAAGGAAAGGCAAGGGATATTTTTACATCTTGTTTTTCTTTTATTTTAACAAGCTCTTTAATGTTTTCAAACTTTGAATGGTGAAAAGAACGTTTTAAAATATTGTCCTTCATCTTTTATCTTCCTTTCTGTTTAATCTTTTTCTTCTCCTATAATGTCCTGATCTATCTCTTCTTCAGCAAAGTTTTCTGTTGTTACATTATCAACTACCATCAAAATTTGATTCAGACCTTTCATTACACCATCTCTTTCAAAATATTCTGTGCCATCTAATATTTCACCTTTCCCTATACCTAGGGAAACTGCTGGAATACCTGATTTAATTATCAATGCTTCATCTTTGTCTAAAGCAACCAATTTGGTTTTGATGTTTAAATGACTGTGAACCTCTCTGATCTGTTCGATCAAAGGATGGTCATTTGGTATGAAAGTGGTCGGAATGTATGAAAGTAGATTCAATTTGATCTTTAAATTGTATCTTTCTGCCAATTCCGTGACGGTGGATCTTAAATTTTCACTTATAGTTTCTAAATCTTGGTCTCCTTCGCTCTTTATCTCCATTATCACTTCGGTGTTGTCCTCGAATCTGTCAAGTTTTAAGATGCTTACAGAGGTGCCTTCCATATCTGCATTTTCTTTCAGATTAGAAGTTATTCTGTACAATATCTCTAGGGTTGATGGAGCTTTAGAAGTTTTGTGTATTGAATCTCGAGAATAAAACTTTAATTTGTAGACATATTTTCCCAAAGAACGATGCCCAAGATCTCCCAAATTGATACCATTAACTTTAATGGCATAGTCCAAACTTTTGATATTTTCTTGTAAAAACTCTCCTAAACTCAAAAATTTGTTTTTTCTTGCCTGGTTTAGAAAAAGGAAAAATACGTTCTTTCTCAAGTCTACATTTTCTGAGTGCAAAAACTTTATCATAGTCAAGAGAGCTGCTACTTTAAGTGAAGACGAAACGATCTTTAAACCTTCTATTTTTCCTTTTAATACCCTGGCAAATCTTTCAACAAGTGGATCGTGTATCTCATCTATAGTTGTGAAAACAAGTGCCGTAGGAGATGTATCGTCGTTAACAAACGAGACATATACATTCCCTTCATCATCTTCCTTAATATTTGGTGAGTTCATTTCTCTCAATCTGTTTATTATAAAGTTTTTTTGCTCGTCGAAGTTTTTTAAAGGAAGTTGATTGTAAAGTATCGTATTAGATAACAGTTCATCTTCATATTTTTCCAGTTTCCATAAAGCATTTTCTAATCTAAGCATTTAGATTCCTCCTTTCTGCCTTTTTAACAAGTAACAAAAACAAGGACCTTTCGAAAAAGGTTTGATAATTAGTTTTGTTTAATTCATCAGTATTAGAAATATAGGTGAATATAGTATGGGCGGCAAAGATATGAATAGTAGTTTAAATAAGAAGAAAACATTTGTTAGTCTTTCTATTAAACATTATAACATATTTTATAGGAATTTGTCAAAACCTGCCAAAAAAGGTAAGAATATAATTTATCAAAACGACAATTATCAAAGAAGGAAGGAAATTTCCTACTTTTATATCTTTTATCTCCAAAAGTCTTATTCCAATAGCAATTATCATCGCCCCACCCACGGCTGTAAAATCATTCAAATAATAAGGATTTGAAAGGAAAGAAAGCATTCCAGCCAAACTAACTATCGAACCTTGAATCAAAAATACACTCACAGCAGAGAATGTAACCCCCACGCCATAAACCGAGGCTAAGACCATAGAAGAAATTCCATCCAGAACAGATTTTAAGAAAATAACAGAGTTATCTCCTGAAAGACCGGCATTTAGACATCCAATTATCGTCATAGGGCCTATAACAAAAAGAACGGTGGCGGTAATAAATCCCCTTACAAAAGGTGTTTCTCCCTGTGATCTTTCAACGATGTTTGCCAATTTTCCTAGACCGTTTTCAATTCTCAATAACTCTCCAATTACTCCTCCCAGTGCCAAAGATACCAAAACCACGATCAAATTGCTTGCATCTAACCCCATCCCTATTCCGATCAAAAAAGTAGTCAGACCAACACTTTGAAATAAAATAAGTCTCAAATTATCTGGCAATTTATTCCCAATAAATGTTCCCAATGTACCCCCAATTAAAACGGCTAAAGTGTTTACAATGACAGCGATGTTAAACACT
>Ga0182240_100538_pt1 | contig 11264 bp, 11 predicted proteins | sample hydfrates4_PW_90_FD_145594 | JGI IMG/M metagenome (GOLD analysis project Ga0182240, IMG submission 145594) | Subsurface microbial communities from deep shales in Texas, USA - hydraulic fracturing test 4_PW_90 | ecosystem: Environmental > Aquatic > Deep subsurface > Shale gas/oil reservoir >...
AGAAGACGAAGAAAACCCGGAACTTCACGAGTTTCCTTTCGACTCGGAACGCAAGCGGATGAGCTCCGTAAGGAAGTTCGGAGACCGCCTACAGCTAGCTATGAAAGGCGCCACTGACAGCGTACTTTCCGTGGCAAAGTATATCTACCGCAATGGCAAGATGGTTCCTCTGACGGAAGAAGATCGAGTAAAGATACAAAAAATCAACGAAGAGTGGTCAAAAAACGCCCTCCGGGTCCTCGCCATAGCATTCCGGCCCCTGGAACCAAGCGGGAAGGACTACGTACTAGAGGAAACGGAAAAGGACGTGGTCTTTTTGGGGCTGGTGGGAATGATAGACCCCCCCAAGGAAGGGGTGAAGGAGGCCGTTGCAAGCTGCCATGAGGCAAAAATAAGGATAATCGTCATGACCGGTGACCACGCCATCACAGCGCAGGCCATAGGAAAAGAAATAGGGCTCTACGAAAAGGGTGCCCCTCCCACGTACACAGGCAGCCAGATGGAAAAGATGAGCGATCAAAAGCTAACAGAGATCCTAATGTCCCACCAAGCCATAATCTTTTCCAGGGTTGCTCCCGAGGACAAACTCCGCATAGTCCAGCTTTTAGAGGAACAAGGCGAGGTTGTGGCTGTGACAGGAGACGGTGTAAACGATGCGCCAGCCCTTAAACGAGCGGCAATAGGAGTGGCCATGGGACAAACCGGCACCGACGTGGCGAAAGAAGCCGCCGAGCTGGCCCTACTTGACGACAGCTTCCCCACCTTGGTGGAGGCCATAAGAGAAGGAAGGACTATCTACAGAAATTTGAAAAAAACCGTCCTTGCTTCTATGACAACGAACATGGCTGAATTGATGGTGGTCCTCCTCGGCTTGGCAGGTATAGCTATGAAAAACTGGGCTATACCTATCCTCGCCATTCAGATTTTGGCCATAGACTTGCTGGCAGAAGTCTTGCCCTTGACCTGTCTTACCTTTGATCCTCCAGATGAGAACATAATGAAAATGCCTCCAAGGGATCGCAAAGAACACATAATGAACTTCAAAAACTCGGTGGAAGTGATGTTTTTGGGAGGGCTAATAGGAACACTGGCTTTCCTCAATTTCGTTATGTTCATGAAGCGCCAAGGGATAATCCTGACCCCAGAGATGATGGAAAATCCATTATTTGCAAGAGCAACGGCCATTACGTACCTGACCATCGCCTATTGTCAATTTGTTAATATCCTTTCTCGCAGAGATGATGAAAAAAGCCTTTTCAACAAGGCCTTTTTCTCCAATAAAATCCTTTTGGGCTCAATAGTGTGGTCCATTACAATGGTGTTTATTGGAATCTATACGCCCTACGTAAGCGATTTCCTCCGCTTTGAGGGACCCCAGATCTCTGACTGGATTTTCATCCTTGGGGCATCCGGCATTTACCTTGCCGTTTATGAAACCATGAAATTATTCAGGAGATTGAGAATGGCAAAAGCATAAAGCAAATATTTTGAACACAATGCCAAAAATAAAGACCTAACTCAATTTTTTGCCTATTTGTCCCAAATTGTTAATTTGTCAGTGCCCCACCAATAAAGGGATGCCTGCCCTCCACAGACAACGTATACGATATTGACAATAACGAAAAATCATAGTATTTATTTTTTGGGATTCAGCGTTGGATACGAATTAGTGAAATGGAGGGCAATGTATGAACAGCAAATTTTCTGCAGAGGAAATGGCTTATTACAAGATAATCGACCTTCTTCTTTCGAAAAACTATGCTCCTGGCGATCGTTTAGTTGAAACAGAACTCGCAGAAATGATAGGCGTAAGTCGCACTCCTATCCGCAACGCCCTTCGAAAATTGATAGCCGAAGGCCTTCTGGTCACCGGCAAAAACAAAGGGTGCTACATCCCCCACCTCAATGCCAAAGACATGAAAGAAGTCTTTGATGCAAGGATTTTCCTAGAGGGCAAAGCTGCTTTTGAGGCTGCTTACCATCGAACACAAAAAGACATAGAAAATCTTTCAAGGATCATTGAAGAAGAAAAAGAGTATTACAGAACCGGTGATGTAGCAAACTACACTGAGGCAAACAAAAACCTCCACCTAACCATCTCGGCACTAGCCAGAAATGCTTACATCGACAAGTTCGTAAGGCAGACCTTTTGGCGATCCGAACTTTATATATTCTACTTCGACCGCTTCTATGCTCCTGATTTATCCGAAATAATCCTCAGAGACCCTCACAAATCCAAAAGCTGCATGGAACACGAAAAAATAGTCAAGGCAATAATCGAGCAAGACCCATCGGGAGCAGAGATCGCCATGAAGGCACATCTAAAAAGTACCTACGAGTACCTTTCTCCACGCTTCCTTTTACATGGCCCCTCAAAAGGAGTTCAACCTGAACATAAAAACATTTATACGGGAAAGGAAGGTGATGCCTTTTTTTAAAAATGTTGCCGGTTCCAAATCAGTCTTCAGAAAAACTACTGTTGCAGAGAGAAAGGAGAGAATTCATTTATGGAACATTATGGTTTTTTGTCTTTGCTTCCGCCTATCATCGCTGTTTTGCTGGCTGTTAGGTACAGGAACGTAATTGTCGCCTTATTTTCGGGTGTTCTGATAGGCGCCCTTGTCTTAGCCAACTGGAACCCTATTGCGGCCTTGAGCATGACGATAAAAGACTACATATTCAAGCAGGCCTCCGGTGGTTACAACTCAAGTTTGTTGGTCATGTAGGAAGGTGGATTAATAATGGCACAGATTTTGATTCTTGGAGCCGGTCGAGTTGCGCGGCCCTGCGTCCAGTATCTTTTAAGAAACACTGAACACTCGGTAACTGTAGTGGACATAGACGAAAACAACCTAAAAAGGGCTACGGGTGGGCATCCCCGAAGCCAAATCATTGTAGGGGATGCAGCCAATGAGACAGAGCGCTTTATTGAGCAAGTAAAACCCCACATCGTCATAAACCTTTTGCCGGCTCAATTCATGCCGCCTGTGGCTAAAAAGTGTGTAGAATTCGGCATAAACTACGTGGATCCCTCGTACATAAAGGATGAAATGCGCTCCCTTGATGCTGCGGCCAAAGAAAAGGGTGTCTTGATCCTGTGCGAACTGGGGCTTGACCCTGGCATCGACCACATGTCGGCGGCAAAAACCATCAAAGAAATACACGAGAAAGGAGGCCTTGTGGACTCCTTCTGGTCATGTTGTGGCGCCCTGCCCTCCCTGTGCGACAACAACAACCCCCTGGGATACAAGCTCTCATGGTCGCCGGAGGCACTGATAGGGGCCAGCAAGAGAACCGCAAGGTTCTTAAGGAATGGAGAAGTAGTTGTATTGCCTGATGGTGAAACCTACAAACATCCCAGCCTGGTGGATGTAGAAGGCCTTGGCTGTTTCGAAGAATACGCAAATGCCGACTCCATACCCTACATCGAACTGTACGGTATTAAGGAGGCAAAACATGTATACCGAGGCACCTTCCGCTACCCTGGATGGTGCGAACTTATAGCTAAGATGAACGACCTGGGTCTTTTTGAGACCACGGAAATGGACCTAAAAGAACTCACTTACAGAGATTTCATGGCCAAGATACTGAACACCGGCAAAGCGAACGTGGAAGAAAAGCTTTGCTCCGCCCTAGGAAGGGAAGCCTTCTCTTCCGTTTTCCTGAAACTCAAATGGCTTGGCTTGCTTTCAGAGGAGAAAATCCCCTTCGAAACGGGCTCACCTCGCAGTGTGGTAGCGTCACTGTTCCACAAAAGATTAGTATTCTCAAAAGGAGAAAAGGACCTAGTGCTCATGGAACATCGCTATGTTGCAAGCTTCCCCAAAGAAAACACCAAAAAACTCATAACGTCCACCCTGATCTGCACTGGTTCGGTAGACGAGGATACGGCAATCGCCAAGACCACTGGCATACCTCCGGCAATAGGGGCCATGTTGATCTTACAAGGCAAAATCAAAGCCACGGGGGTGCACGCTCCAGTGCTACCTGAGATATACGAACCTTCCCTCAAGCTGCTTGAAAAAGAGGGAATAACCTTCACTGAAAAAGAGACAACAATATAGAAATAAAAGGAAAACTGAAAAACGGGAGCCAACACAGCTGCTCCCGTTTTCTTCATTACATTTAACCTAATTCACGCAAATTGGGGATTTGATTCTTGTAATTGACCTGTTACATCCTTAATGTTACCTTTTAACAAATTTCGTTGTGCTGGAGGCACCCCCATGAGACCAACACCTCTACACCCCATTAAAACAAGAGGGAAAACTTTAGGGGCACCTAAGCCTCTTGTATGCATCTCGTTAATAGATAGCCAAGAACTAATAATTTGCGAAGAAGCAAAAAGAACAATTCAACTTGCCCCAGACATAATAGAACTGCGGATAGATGCTTGGGACTTCATTGAAGACGTTGAAACTTCCTTATCTACGATTAAAGAAGTGCGAAAGATTGTAAAGGACGTTCCCATAATACTCACATGCAGAGGACATTGGGAGGGAGGCTTCAAGGAAGTCTCAGATACGGCCAAGTTCTCCCTATACGAAAAGGCAGTAAAGCTTAAATTAGTAGACTACATAGACATAGAGCTTGCCTACGGCGAAGAGAAGATCCAAAAGGCAAAGGAACTCCTGAAAGGCACTTCAACCTACCTCATTGTATCCTTCCATGACTTCGAAAAAACCCCTCCTGAAGAGGAACTATACTCCATAATGGCCTCTGAGATAAAGGCCGGAGCTCATGTAGCCAAACTAGCGGTCATGCCCAAAAAAGAAGAAGATGTTCTTGCACTTCTAGCCGCAACCTTGTCCACAAGGAGAGATTTTCCAGAGGTACCACTGATAACCATGTCGATGGGCGAACTAGGCAGCTTGAGCCGTGTAATAGGCGGAAAGTTCGGATCAGACCTTACCTTCGCCGTCGGAAACAAAGAATCCGCTCCAGGCCAAATACCGGTGACTAAACTCAAACAGTGCCTAGATGCACTGTTTTAAACAACATTTCGTTATCCAACTTTACTTTATGCTTTCCCAGTGCTGGCAGTAGATGTGTCAACAAACCCTATTGCCAGCATTTGTCTTGCCGTAAGCACCCAGTGAAAAATATCTATAAAAGTCAATAAATATCAGGCTCTCTGCACACTTTTACCGCTGAATACGCACCTCATTTGAAAACATTAATTCACTTTGTATGGTAAAAGTCATTGCTATAAGCTGCCACAAATGGTATATTTTTTATGTTATAGGTGTTTTTCTCAGCAGCTTGTTGAACCAAAGAAAAACCTGGGAGGCATCGAAACCTTGGGGCAAAAAATCACCCTCAAAAGGAAACCCCTTCGGATGGCAACGCGATGGATTTCTTACCGCAAAAGGCTTAAGAGAACTAATGAAAGCCTGAAATACGCGACCCACTCTATCTTGAAGTTTTTGAAAAGCGAAACCATGGATGAACTTGCCGATGTATTTGCTGACGCTCTGCGCAAATTAGGACACAAGAATTTTTATCTAGAGCTAGAGGAATTCCCTAGCCAAGACACCAACGCATATTGCCCCGGGACCGAAACTAACAGGACATGTTTCCCTATAAGCTGCGAGGGTACGAATTGGGGGTTCTTGAAGTTTAAAGGTTCTCTTCCAAAGTCAGACCAAGAAGTCATAAACCTTTTGTGCAGCTATTTTGCCGCATCACGCACCAAACTATGGCAAAAAGAGGCTATAGAGAGAAAAAGCAGGATGGGCCAAATAATTTTCGACATAGTCTGCAACGCAGCGAAAGAAAAGGGCATCCATGATATCTGCAGGAAAGTAGTCCAGGAAATGTCACGGAATACATCACTTCCCTGGATTGACATCTGGGAAGTGATAGATGAAAAAACGGGAAAAACTCGCCTAGTCTACAAGTCAGGAGATGCCTCCCGCGAAGTCATTGCTAAGGTAGAATCAGGCAAAGGCCTTGTTGGAAAAGCCGTAAGGGAAAAAAGAACTCTTTACTTCCCGGACGTCACTAAGTGCCCAGAAAACATACAGCTAAGCACCGAATCTAGGTCAGAGCTTGACGTACCTATAATCTTCGATGAAGGGGTCTTGGGCGTTTTAAGTATTGGAAGTCCAAAAATAAATGGCTTTAAAGATGAAGAGATAGAGCTAATAGAGATCCTGGCAATGCACCTTGGGGTTTTGTGGGCACACCAAAATCTGCTGGAACAAACAAAACTTGAAGCCCTCAAAGATCCGCTGACAGGCTTATGGAACAGAAAATTCTTCTCCGATAGGCTACAGGAGGAGCTTTCCCGCTGCAAACGATACAATACTACATTCTCATTGGTCATAATGGACCTTGCAGGATTCAAACACTTAAACGACACCCTTGGTCACCTGGAAGGAGACAACATATTGATAGAATTTTCCAAATTCATGGAACAACGCATAAGGCGCTCCGACATTCTCGCCCGATATGGAGGGGACGAATTCATAGCCATTCTCCCTGACACAAACAAAACAGAGGCTTTGAAACTCTCATTCAGGCTGAAGCGCGAAGTAAAAGAAGCTTTCCAGGAAGAGCTTGAAATACCGCTAGATGTAGATTTCGGGGTTGCCTCTTTCCCAGAAGATTCATCAGATGGCCACAAACTTATAAATACTGCTGACGAAAGACTCTACGACGCAAAAAGAAAAGCCAAGCTGTTGAAAAAAGAAGCCCTTACTCCTTCGGTGCAAAGGATATTATCATCAGAACGGCCAATATAATTATTCCTCCTGCAATCAACGTGTGATAGGTGATGGTGTCCCCTGCGATGAGCCACCCTAGGAAAACTGCTCCCACAGGTGTCACGTATGCGTATGTGGCCACCTTGGAGGGCCTGCAGACTTTCATCAACGTCATGTAACACACGAATCCAACTAAAGACCCGAAAACCACCAGGTAAGCCCATGAAAGAACCGAGACCATGCTTACCTTTGAAAGTTCAAAGGTAGCCCATTCGCCCACGAAGAAAGAAGCCAAAAACATGAGGGCTCCACCCGCAAGCATTTGGGCTGCTACTGAAAGAAGAGGAGAAGAGGGTGTTTGGCTGTACCTAGAATACAAGGAGCCCGTCGCCCAAGAAATGGATGCAGCCAGCACTATTACGATCCCCTTGAGGTTGTACCCTTCTCCTCCAATGTGCCTTGTAAAGACTATCAAAAGAGCCACTCCCAAAAAGCCAAGAACCACGCCTACCATCTCTATGACTCCAGGCTTGCCTCCACCAAAAAGCAACCAGTTGAGCAGAACTATCCAAAGAGGGACGGTGGCTATCAAAAGGGCCGCAAGGCTGGAGGATATGTATTTCTCACCCCAAACTACGCTGCCGTTACCCAGCCATATTACTAGCCCTCCTGTAATCAATGCACTCTTCCAATGTTTTAAGGAGATCCTTTCATTCTTGTTTTTTATGCGGGCAAACCCATACAAAATTGCCCCCGCCACCAAAAACCTTAGGCCCGAGGAAAGATATGGAGGAATGGTTTTGACCATGTAATATATGGCCAAATAAGTAGTGCTCCAGGTAGTATAGAGGCCTGCAAACATAAGAACTATAAGCCAATTGGGGAAACGCTTTTCTGGATTTACTTCGCTCATCTCAGACTAACCCTTCTTCTTTATATGGTTAATAACTTTTCACCCTTTTTTAGCACTTCAGTCAAGGGGCCTCCCCAGTAAATGACTTCCACTCCAAGATTCTCCAGAACCTCCGTTACCCCTAGCTGATCGGCACATGCCTTGCAGGCAGCCACATGAACCCCAACCTTTTGGGCTTCCTTAAGTTTTTTCTGAATCTTTGCATCCTGGCCGGCTAGCTGGGCCGCCGCTCCCCACACCACCAGGGTCACCTTATCCCACCACTTCTTTTTGAGAGAATTGATGGCGTACATGAAGACCATCTTTTCCGCCGTTACAGGATCCCCGCTAGTCCACAGTATATATAGATGTCCGTTCACCACGTTCCTTCCCCCTTCTTAGCATGGGTAATATTTCATCAAACTCCGCTATTGTATATAATTTTATCATTTGGAGATTGCTTTTCATAGTTAAAAATGAAGGAGCGGAGGGCTAAACATCCTCCGCACGAATAAAGCTCAATCGGCAAGATAGAGGATATACTAAGAGCAAAGACTATTGAAAAAAATTTTCATCCAAGGAGGTAAAACCATGATAAAAATTTTCTTGGCGGGTGCATCTGGAAACGTTGGCAAATCGATAATAAGAGCCATACAAACCACGGAAAAGGACAGCTTCAGTCTGGTTGGAGGTTGGTGCAAGGAGCAAGATGAGGACCTTGGAATTCTAGCGGGAGTAGGGCCTTTAGGAATTAAGGTGTCAGAAAGCTTAGAAGAAGGACTTGTAAACTCAAAACCTGACATGGTAATTGATTTCACATCCACCGTAATCCTAGAAGATAACATGAAGCTTTACCTAAAACACGGACTTGATGCCGTTATAGGAACTACAGGGCTTACAGAAGAGCAGCTTGAACCGTACAAAAACGAAGTAGTCAAAAAGGGCCTTCGCTGGGCAGTGATCCCAAACTACGGCCTTGGGATATATCTTGTCACAAAGTTCATAAGGGAGGCAAGAAAATTTTTCCCCTTTGTATCCATAATTGACAAGCACACTAACAAGATGGCCAACGCCCCAAGCGGAACAGCTGCAGCCCTTGCAAAGGCTGCATCAGAAGGAGAAATGGGTGAAATAGAGAGTAAAGAAACCTACCCTGGAGTATTGGGCGGCAAAATAGAGGGTGTCCAGGTGTTATCCCAAAGGCTCCCATGGCCCGGCCCCTATTCAGGACATGAGATAACCCTTGCTAGAAAGGACGAGATAATAAAGATCTCCGTGGAAGACTACACAAGCGACATATACATGGACGGCGTTTTCCTGACCGCAAGAAAAATAAAAGAATCCCCCAGGGGAGTTTTCTACAGAAGCCTGGAGGAAGTTATGGAGAAATAATAAGGAAAAGGATCTACCACAGGCGCATCATATGTGCCTGTGGTAGATCAAATCCGTTACCCTTCTTCCCTTGTAATTCACGTACCGAATCCCCGCAAGGCTGTACTTTTGCTTGATCCTGAATGCCAAAGATGCGAAGTTGGGTGTTGGAGATATGACTGTCTCTCCAAACAAATCTTCTATTCCTTGGGCCTTTAGGTCCCTTATCAACCTTGCGTACAAAGAAGATCCTATTCCCTTCCCCGTCAAGTTTGCGTGTATCGCAGTCTTGCCCACCAACGCAAAGTTTTTAGTTTTAGATTCATGGTCAAAGTCGGGATCCCAGACTATTTCCTCCAACCAAAGAGGGTCGACTTCCAATAGCTTCTCTTTTGGGTAGGCCATGAGAAAGCCCACAACGGCGTCATTTTTCTTTGCAACGTAAAAATGATCTAGCTCTTGAGCTGCCTTGGCGAACATTTCCTTGTAGTAATCTGGGTCAGAAAGGTAGTCATCGATCAGAAAGCCCTTATAAGGATCCTTCAGGGCCGTACCCACAGAGCAAGCAACCCTATAAATCTGCTCCACATCTTCAACTTTAGCTTTATGTACAGTTATTTGTTCCTTTTGCGGTATTTTCCTGTTGTCTAAAAGAGGCTTTTTCCTTGTTTTTTTAGACGTTAAGTCAACATTTTCCAACATCTGTTTATCCCTCCTCGTTGTTTCAAAGAACAAAGATACCTGTGGTGTGAAACACCACATATCGGCTGGATCGAATACAAATAGTTGCCCTAGGACCACATCACAGTGAGGGAATAAACCCTCTTCCCACGCTTACGAGGTTAGCTGACGGGTTCGGGCCGAAAGAGGCTAGCCCTACCCACTTACGTGGGATTCACCCCTGAAGATTGGGTCCCCCGTTTCCCTTCAGGGAATTCAGCGTGTTGGTTGCCTGACTATCTTCCAGCGCGTGGGTCATACATTAGCGGACAAGTGAGTACAATAGGCAAGTGTATTATAATAGATGCGGGATCCGAACGCAAGATCTACGCTCCCTTTGCATCTAGACACAGTTTGTAGGGCTTGAAGTACCCCGAATATATTTCCCTTATAATCCAACTGACCATTCCTGGAAGGCGCCCTGCGAAGAAAACTGCCCTTCCTGCCTCCTTTACAAATCCCATATCCAAAAGAAGGGCACCAGATACCCCGTCTATATTTCCGTTTATACCTTTCAGGTTGCGCAGAGCGCGTTCCATCTCCAGGAACATCTCCAAAAAAGTGGTATTGGGAAGATTCTTCCCCAACCTTACTAAAGGTTCCACCCTAGGATCCTTAGTGTGATAGCGATGACCGAATCCGGGGATCTTCCTTCGTTCTGCGAGAATCTCCATGACCACTTCGGAGGGCTTCCTGCCTGATTGGTTTATTTCCTCAAAAAAACCCATGGCCTTTTCTATGGCGCCTGCGTGATGCTCTCCGAAGGCCATCATCCCCGCTGCCAAGGCACAGTGAACTCCCGAACCGGTAGAGGCCACCAACCTTGCGGCCTGAGTGCTCGGCGGGGTGCTGCCGTGGTCCCCCATGGCACAGAGTATGGCATTGAACACCCTAACTTCAACAGGCTGAGGAGTCCTACCCTGAATCATCCTGAACCAAAGTTCCGCAGGAGAAGCCCTCTCTATCCAACTTGTTATGTCCTCGCCATCCAATACAAGCCTATTGGGAGCAACATAAGTAGGCTCTGAAGACCTCACCACCATTCCCCATCCCTCCCAAGGTGTTCGATGTGATTGTGGTTTCTTTCGTTTGAAACGGCGGCATGTTTAGCCTTGGAGGGCTTTTGCACTTTCTTCAATTTGAGCTCCAATACCCATTCTTCTCCTATAACGTTCCTTAATACCTTCTCCATACAAAATCCCTCCCTAAGTCAATTTTTGCCGCCCACCTTTGGGAAAAGGCAGCAAGGTTATTGTTGGTGCGTACCATATATTTTATAAAATATGTATTGGTACGGACCAATATGGCGTAACTATAGTCTCGCTTCTGTAAAATGTCAAGTTCTGCACAATTTTTGTTGTTTAGTGACCCTTGAAAAATTAAATTTACTACGTGGAGCAAGAGAGTCAGAGCTCTTACACCGCAAGAGGCTTTGGAGCCTCACATTTCTTTAAACTATGAAGGAGGAGTATCAATGCGGAGTGTGTCAACAAGTCAGAGCAAAATGTCCATATCCAAAAAGCTTTTGATGCTTGCCATAGGCATCGTTGTCCTTTTGGGCGGTATGGTAACCC
>Ga0182240_100540_pt1 | contig 11249 bp, 13 predicted proteins | sample hydfrates4_PW_90_FD_145594 | JGI IMG/M metagenome (GOLD analysis project Ga0182240, IMG submission 145594) | Subsurface microbial communities from deep shales in Texas, USA - hydraulic fracturing test 4_PW_90 | ecosystem: Environmental > Aquatic > Deep subsurface > Shale gas/oil reservoir >...
TTGGAAGATGATTACAAAGCTTTGTAAAATTTCTGTTGACTACAGTTAGTCCCTGAAATAGAATAATGACAAGGCTTCTTTTTTTATTTACAGGTGACAAGACACCTGTAATAACAGGGAGGGGTTATTATGAAATCAGAAATCAAAGAAGCAATTAAAAAATTAAAAAAAGAAAAAAATGCCGTCATCCTGGCCCATAATTATCAAATTGAAGACATTCAGGATATTGCAGATTTTGTGGGGGATTCGTATGATTTGAGCAAAAAGGCAGCCTCGTCTCAAGCAGATGTAATTGTTTTTTGCGGGGTTCATTTTATGGCCGAAACTGCCAGCATACTTTCCCCGCAAAAAATCGTTATATTGCCGGAGAAAACTGCAGGCTGTCCTCTGGCGGATACCATTGAGGCAGAGGACGTACGGGAAATTCGTACCCGTCATCCCGAAGCTGCTGTTGTATGTTATGTAAATTCATCTGCTGCCGTCAAAGCTGAATGTGATGCTTGTTGTACATCTTCAAATGCGGTTAAAGTTGTCAACTCTCTACCCCACAAAGAGGTGATTTTTGTTCCGGATAAGAATTTAGCAAACTATGTAAGCTTAAATACTATAAAAGAGATAATTCCCTGGAAAGGCTACTGCAATACCCACCACAGGGTTACCATTGAAGACCTTTGGAAAGTACGCGAACTTTATCCGGATACACCCATCCTGGTGCATCCCGAATGCAGGCCTGAGGTTGTTGAGGAAGCGGATTTTGTAGGTGGAACTACTGCAATCATGAACTTTGTAAAAAACAGCTGCCACAAGAAATTCATTATAGGTACCGAGATGGGTATGCTTTATCCTTTGCAGAAACAAAATCCTGATAAGGAGTTTTTCCTTCTCTCACAAAAACTCATTTGCCCTAACATGAAAAAAATATCCCTTGAACAGGTCTACCACTCTTTAAAAAATCTGGAACCCCAAATTAAAGTCCCCCCAGGTATTGCAGCAAAAGCGCTTAAAGCTGTAAACAAAATGCTTGAGGTTTCTTAGGAGGAAGTGAGAATGTTAGATACTCTGCCACGGTATTTGTATATCCCTCAGGATGCCAAGCAAGAAGAAACAGATGTTGTGATTGCGGGTGGCGGCATTGCTGGACTGACAGCGGCTCTGCAGTGTGGTAGACACAAAAGGGCGCTTTTGGTAATGAAAAATACTTTTCCAGAGTGCAACACTTACTATGCTCAGGGAGGCATTGCCGCAGCTTTACCCCCTCATGATTCGCCTATGGAACATTTTAAGGATACTCTAAGAGCGGGAAATTATTTTTGTAATAAAAAGCATCTAAAAATTTTAACTTCGGAGGCTCCTTCGGCAATAGACTTTTTAATAAAAAACGGTGTCAAATTTGATAAGGATAGAGATGGTTTTTCCCTTGCCAGGGAGGGCGGGCACTACACGCGCAGAATTTTACGGGTAAATGGTGATGGTACGGGTCAAGGTCTGGTAAAGGCTTTAAAAAAGTGCGTCTTGCACGACCAGAATATAAAAGTTGTCCAAAACACCTTTTTAGTAGATATTCTAACTAAAGATAACCATGTCACCGGCGTAATCCTTAAAGATAAAAATACTTTTTATGATATTAAATGTCAAGCTGTAATCATAGCAACCGGCGGTTACGGAGGGATTTTCTCAAACACCACTAATCCACAGTACACTACCGGAGATGGTATTGCCGCCGCCTTTCGTGCCGGAGCACAATTATCAGATCTTGAGTTTATCCAGTTTCATCCTACAGCTTTCCACCATCCCAAAGCGCCCGGGTTTCTTATTTCTGAAGCAGTAAGGGGTGAAGGCGGTGTCTTAAGAAACCCTTCCGGTGAAAGATTTATGCTAAAAGTTCATCAGGATGGCGAACTTGCTCCCAGGGATGTAGTTGCAAGGGCAATTTTTAAGGAGATATCCGCTACAGAGTATAATCATGTTTATCTTGATGTTACCCACCTTGCAAAAGAATTTTTGGAAAAAAGGTTTCCGCAAATTTTCAGTCACTGCCTACAATACGGTGTTGATATCTCCAAAGAGTGGATACCGGTTGTACCTTCCGCCCACTATACAATCGGGGGAATAATTACCGATTCAGACGGTACAACAACTATAAACGGACTCTACGCAGTGGGAGAAGCAGCCTGCACAGGCGTACACGGCGCAAATCGCCTTGCAAGTAACAGTCTTCTTGAAGGGGTTGTTTTTGGACTTAGAGCCGGTATAAAAGCTGCCGAGTACTGTTCAGGAAAACAATCGGCCAAAGGTACCCGTTGTTTAAAATTAGCTAAAGAAAAAAATCCAGCTAGTAATAGTCCGGCAAGCTTTAATGAACCGCTTTTTTATAAAAAGATGCAGCATGTTAAGCAGCTTAACTCAAAATATCTCGGATTAGTTCGCAATGAAAGAGATCTCTTGAAATTGTTAAGAATCCTTTCTGAAAATTGCTTGTATCTGAAACTGAATTCCCCGGACACCAGGTTCTGGGAATTTCAAAACATGCTTCTTTTATCATATTTATCGGCGTATTCGGCCTTAGTCAGAAAAGAGAGTCGCGGGGTACATTATAGAAGTGATTATCCGGAACCAAACAGCCTTAAGATTCATTACGTTGCAGACAGGCAGGGTATAGAGGAGGTAATCATTTGATGCTCGATCCCTTTCTAATTGAAAAAATTATTGAGATCGCTTTACAGGAAGACATTGGATTTAACGATATAACTACAAACTCTATCTTTTCAGAAGAAATAAGCTCAGGAGTACTCATTGCAAAAAAACCAGGTGTAATTGCCGGACTTCCCGTTGCAAAACAGGTCTGGAAAAAGTTGGATGACAACATTAATTTTGAAGCACTTGTCAGTGACGGTCAGAAGGTAGAATCAGGAGAAAAAATTGCCCTGGTAGAAGGAAAAATAAGGTCTTTACTTACCGGTGAACGAGTAGCGCTTAATTTTTTACAACGTCTTTCAGGAATAGCAACTCTAACATCCCGCTATGTTGAAAAAGTGAAAAATTATAAAGCTATAATAGTCGATACACGTAAAACTACACCGGGCCTCCGTATACTGGAAAAATATGCAATTACCCAAGGCGGTGGCAGAAACCATCGCTTAAGGCTTGACAATGCAGTCATGATCAAAGATAACCATATTGCAGGATGCGGTTCTATTGCAGAAGCTGTTGAAAGGGTTCGTAAGAAAACTCCCTTTACAATTACAATTGAAGTGGAAACAAAAAATCTTGAAGAAGTAGAAGAAGCTTTAAGGGCAGGGGCGGGCATCATAATGCTGGATAACATGGAACCGGAAACTATGAAAAAAGCAGTAGAAATCATAAAAGGTTCAGCATTAGTAGAAGCTTCCGGCGGTATAACACTTGAAAATGTACAGGAAGTGGCGGAGACAGGAGTAGATTTTATATCCGTTGGCGAATTGACACATTCGCCTAAAGCGCTAGATATATCATTTAATTTATTTTAAAACTTCTTATATATTCTAATAAAATTTATTTGGTATGGCAAAAATAATATTTGGTGATATTTCAATTATAAGCAAGCCTGAGGTGATAGTATTTATGTTACTTTTAATAATTAGAACAGCAATTCTCTATCTAGCAGTAGTACTCGCCATGAAGGCAATGGGTAAACGCCAGGTGGGGCAATTACAACCCTTTGAGCTGGTAGTGGTTATAACAATTTCTGCTATGGCTGCTATAGCTATGGAAGATGTAGGCGTCCCACTAGTAAATAGTATTATTCCTATCATTACTGTAATGGTCCTCCAAGTTATTTTATCTTTAATTAACCTCAAAAGTGAAAAGGCAAGAGGAATAATTTGCGGTAAGCCAAGTATAGTGGTGGAAAACGGGAAAATAGTTGAAGAGGAGTTAAGACGGTTAAGGATCAATGTTAACGACCTTTTAGAGCAAATGAGATCTAAAAATTATTTTAATATAGCAGATGTGGAATACGCTATATTTGAAACCAACGGCCAATTAAGTGTTATTCCAAAATCCCAAAAAAGAGCCGTGCAGCCTGAAGATTTACAAATTGAAACAAAATACGAGGGGCTACCTACAACACTTATTATTGATGGTAAAGTTAATTATAATAATTTGAAAAAAATTAACCTTGACGAAAACTGGTTAAAAACTGAACTGAGTAAGTTCGGTATTAACGATATTAGAGAAGTCTTTTTTGCCAGTTTAGATACCCTTGGTAATTTATTTTTCCAAACTAAAAAAGCTCCTAGTAGGAGGTAAAAAGTATGAAACTATATGGAACTCTGATTTTTTTGGTAGTTTTGATAGTTGCCTTTGGAATATTCACCTCAAATTTTCTTACAGAAACTACAAAAGATATAACAAGCAATTTTGATAATGTTTATACTGCAATAAACAACGAGAACTGGAAGTTGGCCCAACAACAAATTGCACATTCAGAAAAATTATGGAATAAACATAAAAAATGGTGGACCGTGTTTATTGACCATCAAGAAATTGATAATATAGATATGTCTTTTGTTAGAATAGGAGAATATATAAAATACCATAATAAAGCATTATCGTCCGGGGAGCTTGTAGTTCTAAAGCAATCCTTCGAGCATATTCCTGAAAAAGAAGCAGTTAACTTAAAAAATATTTTATAGAAAAACAAAACCGGCGAAAGCCGGTGACGCAAAGCCATGGGTCTAAGTTTCTATTTATTAGAAATATGACCGTTCTTTTAACTTTCCCTGGCCAGAAGAGCTGCACCGATGGCTCCTGCAAATTGGGATTTTTCGGAAACCACTAAATCTGCATTCAAATGCTCCTGAAGCATTTCCTGTATTCCTCTGTTTAAGGCTACTCCCCCTGTAAATGCTATTTTTGCTTCGCTGCCAAGTTTTTTACTCATATTTGCTATCCGGGAAGCTATTGAATTATGAAGTCCGGCAACAATCTTTTCCTTTGCAGTTCCCTGAGCCAGGAGGCTTATTACTTCAGACTCGGCAAATACGGTGCACATACTGTTGATGGAAACCATATTTTGAAAGTCACAATGCCGGGCCATTTCACTCACATCAAGACCCAGGGCAGTTGCTGTAACTTCCAGGAACTTACCTGTACCTGCAGCACATTTATCATTCATTATAAAATCTATGACCCTGCCGGAATCATCAATTTTTATTACTTTACTGTCCTGGCCTCCTATATCTATAACTAAATCCGCCCCGGGAACAAGGTAAGAAGCACCTTTTGCATGACAGGTTATTTCAGTAATTACCTTCTGGGCAAAGGAGATAGTTTCCCTGCCGTAGCCAGTAACTACAATTTTATCAATATTTTTTTCAGCACATCCGGAAATCTCAATGATCTTTTTATATATCTCTTCTCCTGTAGTTTTCGGACTCCAGCCGGTCGGCATTACATGATAAAATTCCTCTTTTTCAGTGAAGAGCACTGCTTTAGTTGCTGTAGACCCTATATCTATACCTACCGTAATCATACTTTCACTCCATTATTTAATCATTTCAAGGAAAGCAGCGATTCTGATTTTCAAGTTCTGCAAGTCGGAGTTTGAATAGTCCGTTTCAATGTGGAGATAAGGTAAATTTAGATCTTCCTTTACTTTCTTTTCCACCTGGTAGGATTCAATATTGTAAGTATGACAGGCTTGCCAGGTCAAATCAATTACACCATCAATCTGAAAATCATTACAAATTTTCTCTATCAGTTCCAAACGCTTGTTATTTGGAGACATCACCGAACACGGAATCTGCATGTAGCTTTCGGCAAGCAGATCCCAGACATCCCTCTCTTCATCTTCCGGGATTATGATATCTACAGTTTTATAACCTGTACAGTTTTCAGAGCATACAACATTACCACCGCATTCTTCAACAAGTGTTAATACCTTTTCACTTCCTAAGCCAACTGGTGTTCCGGTTAAAAGAATACGTGGAGTATTTTCATCTCCGTAGCACTCACCCTTGGAAACCAACTCTTCTAAGCTGTTTTTAAAGTCACTGATCATTTCTATAACTTCGTTTTTATCGGGACTGAATGTGGTCAACCATGCTGCTTTTAGCATCTCCGTTCCTGATAATGCGGCAGGTTTTATTTTGTTCAAATCATATAAAGCTTTCCTGGCCCTTTTTTCCCGATTGGTTGTCCTTATTGCTTCTCGTAAACTATCTTCCGTAATCCGAACTCCAAGTTTTGCTTCCAAAACTTCTTTTGTTTTTTTCAGTTCATCTTTCCAGAGCTCACGTGAACTGTCGGCATCAGGGGTTTGGGGCATATTCATTACATGGGTATATTTGATTTCATTCATGATTTCAAACATCTTTTTCTTACCATCACATGTTGTCTCCCCGATGATCATATCGGCAGCTGAAAAATACGGACAAGTATCAGTTGCAGCAAAACCATAGGATGATTTCACCATGGGACATAAGTTACGTGGTAAATCCTTTTCTGCTGCCGGAATAGGTTTTTCATTCGTACCGCATAATCCGATGGGTATTGCTCCGGCTGCCAGCACAAGCTCCTGAGGAGCATATGTACAGTAAAGACCAACAACTTTCTTCCCGTTATCAAGTGCTCTCTGCAATTTCACCTGGTTTTCCTGTTTTAAATCTTCAAATTTTTTAATTAACTCACTTCTCAACCACAACACCTCCCAGTTAGTCATTTTAATAATAATTTATAGTAGGCGTTCAAGACAATTGCAATTATGTATAATATCTATTTATGCTATCTGTTTTTTCGATAGTTAATTTATTAAACTTTTTTTATCCCGTTCTAACTGGCGGTAACCCCCCCACTGAAAGAAGTTTCACTTTATTCGATTTTTAAAAGGCTCTTAATTTCCCTCTGCAATTCCCTAGTACCTGCTGCAATTAATCTAAACTTAATTCGCGCCAGTAACTCCTCTTCCTCCAGAACCCTCTGCAGATACATATCCTCCAATACAGGTGACGGCTCGCCATCCAGGAGAAGCTGGTATTCAAAAATTCCTCCTGCTTCCTTAACGAGGTGGTATGACTGGCTTACATCGGTAATCTTCAATCTCCCGGACTCAGAAATATAGGCATCGTACTGGCCTCCGGCCAGCTGACAGAAGTCCAGTATTGATGAACCAAGTCTTCTCTGGATAATTTCGGATTCCAGCAATCCTTTTAATTGAGGTGATACCTGCTCTCTATTATCCAAATCTATTCCAATAATACATTTCTGCCTGACTGAACGTATCGGTGAAGTCTTAAGCTGAAAAATATTGTTTTTTTCCTGGTAAAAAGCACCCTTTCCACTTAAAGCATAATACATTCTATGCAAGAAAATATCTCCATGTACACTGACACTTATAGCTTCCGGATTTTTATGTTTTTGTAAGTCTGCAATTGTTCCGATTCCCAAAGACATGGCTATAAAAGGAGGAGGTGTCCTAAAAGGTCTTACATTATTTGAACCGTCTACCGGATCCAGTAACATGAAATACCGGGGTTCACTGCCGAAATATTCCACTCCCGTCTCCTCACTTATCAAAACTAAGGGGAGTTCACTCTTTTTGTCGTCAAGCAGTTCTCTAATAACTGTATTTGCTTCCTTATCAATAGCAGTAATTAAGTCACCCGACCTGTTTATTTCTTCCAAATGCTCATATAAATTCCCGGTATTAAACTTTTCCTGCAGGTGAGTTGTTGCTTTTTTAAATATGTCTTGCCCCACTTCTAAAATTTTCTCTTCCCACATTACTCTTTAACCTCGAAAATTTCTTCCAATGGTTTTCTGGGCCTAGCTTGTGGATTTTCAGCAGGTACTCCTACAGGTATAACGGCTGCAAGCTGCCACGGTTCTTCAATCTCTAGAATTTTTTCTATTTCAGGGGCAGCAACATTGGGGGCAGTCATCCAACAGGTACCGTATCCCTTAACGGTAGCTGCCAGGAGAAGGTTTTCTATAGCGCCACCAATACTTTGGATACCGGGGTGCACCCGCAAGCGGTTTATTTCTTCCCGTGATATCTTGTCACCTACAGCTTTATCCAAAAAACCCCTTGCCTCCTGATGGAAAACATAAATTACCGCAGGGGCAGTATTAAAAAAGGTGCTGTAATATTTCCAGCCCTGTACCGACTCTGTTATGTTATATTTCCGGACAAGCTGGTCTATTTTATCGGAAACTGCCTCAGAACACCTGTCATTGAGCTCCTTGTTTGTAACGGCAATAAATTTCCACTTTTGCTTGTTATGAGCACTGGGAGCCTTTGTGGCACATTCAACCAGGAACTTCAGATCTTCCACGGGGACGGGCTGATTTTTAAATTTTCGTATGCTTCTTCTCTTATTTATGGCTTCGAATAATTGCAATTTTATCACCTCATTTAGCTTTTAACCCTATTTTAGTTCATTATTTCCATGCTGGCAAGTTTCAACACCAGATTAACTAAAAGCTCTACTCCGTAAGAGAGTGCTTCTTCATCAAAATCAAAGTAAGCAGAATGTAATCCAGTAACTTGATTTGCTCCCAGGCTGATGCGGGTAGCCATATCTCCCTGTTCCTGCATCCTTTAAAAATTCTTCAAATATTAAACTTTCCTGGTTTGCAGGAATTGCAATCTATATCTAGAATATTATTAGGGTGTGATAAATAGGAGGCTAGAAATTATGCAGAAAACCAGAAGCATTGTAATGAAGATACTAACAAACGAAATAGTTCTCGCAATTATTATTGCCCTATTTTTAAAGGCTTTTATAGTGGACAGCAGGTATGTTCCCAGCGCATCCATGTATCCAACTTTACAAATCAATGACCGCTTACTTGTCAATAAACTTGCTTACCGCTTTTCAGAACCTGAAAGGGGTGATATTGTAATTTTTACACCTCCACCGGTTGTAGACTCGAAATACGATTATGTTAAACGAATAATTGGTTTACCGGGTGAAGTCGTTGAAATTAAAAATGGCAAAGTGTATATAAACGGCAACCCGCTGGAGGAAGATTATATAGCAGAGAATCCTAACTATCATTTTGGGCCGGCAAAGATACCACCCGGGCATTTACTTGTTCTTGGTGATAACCGCAATAAAAGTTTTGACGGGCATTTATGGAAGCAATGGCTTTCCATAGACTCTTTAAAGGGAAAGGTTTTTTTCCGCTACTGGCCACTTGACAGGATAGGTGTTGTAAAATAATAAATTAAAGCCCTTTACTGCTACCATCAGTAAAGGGCTTTAATTTAAAAAATTATTTTTCTATTTGCCCTGGCATTAAGTACATTTTTGCCTTCCATGGGAAAATTGTTGACCGGAAATTCCTTTTCACCAGGGTCCTTTTTATGACGCTCAACATAATATCCTAAAGCCAGAAAAATACCTATCACAAATATGATTCCCCAGAGTACAAGCATTTCGCCCACCTCCACATTACTTTCTGTCTAATTTATTATACCCCCAAAAGGTGAATTTATCCAGCTTTTAATGATTGGACAAAATTACTTAACAAAAAACCCCGCTTTAATGCGGGGATAGATAACTCAATTATCCTGCACTTCCTACTTCTTCCTCTATTAGAGTAAAAGCAGATTTCAGCACCTTTATTCTCTGAATTTCCGGATCTTCCGTTCCTTGCAGGTCTGCATTTTCAGATTTCAAAATTTTTACGTAATCCACTATCTCGGAAGTTATATATTCTCCGGGACAAACAATCGGAATTCCCGGCGGGTAAGCCATTATTGTTTCAGCAGATACCTCTCCAACTGCTTCTTCCAAAGGCACTGTTTTAGTCGTGCTGTACCTGGCCTGCTGCGGGGAAACTGACATGGGCGGAATAACAGGCCACGGAGGACAGTACTTGACAACATTTCTCGTGTTACGGGAAGAAACAATATCCTTTAAGGCCTTAACAAGATATGCAATGGTTTCTTCATTATCCGCCAGAGATATTAAGAACATTACATTATACAAGTCCGACAGTTCAACCTGAATATGATATTTCGAACGTAATAAAGCCTCTACCTCATATCCCGACATGCCAAGATTTTGAACATTTACAGTAATCTTTGTAATATCAAAACTGTAGCATCCCGGCGAGGGATGCTCCGGTTCAAAAAGTTCCAGCCCCGGAATCCTTGCAATCTCTTTTCTGCAAAGTTCCGCAAGGTAGAGAGCCTTCGCTACCATTTCCCTGCCGTGCAGTGCAATTTGCTTTCTGGCAACATCCAGGGAGCTTAAAAGAATATATGAAGGGCTTGTGGTTTGAGTTATATTTAAGGTTGACTTTACAGTTTGAGAATCTATCAGCCCTTCCCTCAAAAACAACATTGAACTCTGGGTAAGGGAACCCAGCAATTTATGGGTGGAACTTGCACTTAAATCAGCTCCCAGCTCCATGGCGGAAGGAGGCAACTTATCACTTAAGTGGAGATGCCCGCCATGGGCTTCATCAACAAGCACGGGTATTTCTCTCTTATGGCATATCTCCACAATTTTTTTAAGGTTGGATGCAGTTCCATAATAGTTTGGGTTTATTACAAAAACTGCCTTTGTATCAGGATGTTCCTGCAGTGTGGCTTCTATGGCTTCGGGAGTAACTCCCATTGAGATTCCAAATCTTTCACTGTATTCAGGGCGGATATAAATTGGCAGTGCACCGCTTAGCACAAGTCCACCAAAGGTAGATTTATGGGCATTTCTAGGGATAATAATTTTATCCCCGGGTTTACAAACTGACATTATCATGGCCTGAATGCCACAGGTAGTTCCATTGGTTAGGAAAAAACATTTATCCGCGCCAAAGGTTTGGGCAGCCAGTTCCTGTGCCTCTTTTATTACCCCTTTGGGGTTTAAAATATTATCAGTATCAGGAAAACAAGTCAAATCAATGGACATGGTATTATACCCAAGAAATTGAGTTAATTCCTCACAGCCACGTCCCTGTTTATGACCTGGCACATGAAACGGTATTGTGTTGTCATTGACGTAATTTTTAACTGCAGTAAAGATAGGGGTCTCCTGTTGTTTTCTGTTCATTTGACTGCCCCCTTTCACAAAAATATTTGCAAAGAAGAATATACACCATAAAACTCAAAAAGGCAATAAATATTTATTACAAATCACTAGCGTTGCAATAATAAAAATTTAATTTGTCAAGTCATCTGTGACCTTGATAATCATAGAAAATTGTAAAAAATCCTACCTATGCAAGAAAAAACTCCTTTATAATAGAGATTAAGGGTAGTC
>Ga0182240_100541_pt1 | contig 11233 bp, 20 predicted proteins | sample hydfrates4_PW_90_FD_145594 | JGI IMG/M metagenome (GOLD analysis project Ga0182240, IMG submission 145594) | Subsurface microbial communities from deep shales in Texas, USA - hydraulic fracturing test 4_PW_90 | ecosystem: Environmental > Aquatic > Deep subsurface > Shale gas/oil reservoir >...
CCCCCTTGACAATGACTTAATCTCCTTGTATAATGGAGGTAGAAAGGGGGGATAAAAATGAAAACCCGTCGTAAACAGAAATATGTTAGGTGCAAAGTCTGTGGGATTTACCGTCCCACAAATAAGGTAAGCCGTCAAGGTGTATGTGTTAGCTGTATCGGAGAAGCAATATTAAAAGCCGGAAGGAAGGGAGGTTTGAAAAGCGTTGCTGTGAGGAAGGCTAAGAAGGAAAGCATTGGTGAATAGCTCAATTACTTTTCTGGGTTTACCTGTTAATCCAATCTTAAAAATCTAATCGGGGGGATTGGCAAAATGAAGGAAGTCAAGCGTTTTGGTGATTTGGGATTTAAGTTTGAGGACGTTAGCGAATGGGTAGCTTTCAAAGACTTGGTAGGTCGTGAAATTCTCGTTCTTGATTACCTGTTGGCTAATGGCGACTTCGGCCAGTATGCTATTATCAAGTTTACCGAAGAGGAAAACGGGGAAGTCAAGGCCACTACTACCGGGGGAAAGGTGGTCATTGACAAGCTCAATAAGGCCAAGGAGAGAAATCTTCTCCCACTTATCGGTAAAGTGGTAAGAAAGAAAAAGTGGTATGACTTGGTGTAGGGAGAGGCCCTTTTCCCTCTCCCTATTATTTCAAACGGAGGGATTTGCAATGGGAGAGAAAACCCGCTTTGCTCCTGTTTTCTACATGGAGAGAAAGGCAAGGCTTTTTCCTGCTGTTTGTCTGTCTTGTGGAAAGTATATGGATAACGGGGAAAAGTATGTAACTCTTCTATGTAAGGACTTTCAAGTTACTTCCCTATGTTGGGAGTGTTGGGAGGCAGAAAGAGAGGCTTATAAAGACGTTAAACCGTTGCAATTGTGAAGGGAGGGAAGCCTAATGCCACGTTCAAAGCGTTGGGAATTGAAACGGAAATGTGATTATATCATTGCTGATATAGACAATGCCCTTGAATTGTGCGAATACCTGTTTAACACTTATTACCCCAATTATCCCGATTACTACCCCTTTGTTCAAACTTGGATAGAGGCTCTTCTTGCCATAAAGGAAAGCGTCCAAAAGTTTAAGGAGGGGATTTAATATGGTGGATTTCCTTATGCTACCCTTTAATATCGCCACTCGAATTCATCCTTTGCTTGGGATATTGCTTGTTGTTCTTTATCTTAGTTTTCTTATTGCCCTTATCCTTGCTCCTATTGCTCTTATCTCTGAAGCTCTGGAAAAATCCGCCGGAAAGGAGTGATTAGCTTATGCCGAAGCGTGTTAAAAAAGGAACGGTTAGGTCAATGGCCCAACCGTTCCTTGAGGCTTTTGCAGCCCAAGGTCTTTCTGCCAATAAGGCCTTAAGACGTTTGAGGGAAATGGGACTTGGTTATCGCCGCCAAGACTTTCTCAATGACTACAGGACTTACACCGGAAGGGAGAAGGTTAAGAACGTTGCAAAGTATATCAGGAAGGACAGATACCCAACCGAAGCTGTAATGATTCCTGATGTAAGAAACCTTAAGAACAAGTATCAAAGCCTTATCGGCTATGAGTATCAGGACTTGAGGACAGGTGAGATAAAGACTAAGAATTTCTATATCGGCCACGATAGGCCCCTAATGGTAGGGACTATTGAACAGATTGCCGGAAAGCTGATTACCGATAACTTGGACATTTATAACGCAAGGTTGATAAGTTACGGATACCAAGGGACAAGGTATAGGGTTGATTAGCCATGAAGGTAGACAGAAAGCCCCATATATTGAGGGATAACCGTTCTGTGGCCTACCCTCGTAATATGATTTTCTTTGACGTGGAAAGTTGCCTTGAGAGGGACGGGGATAAGATTTACCATAAGCCATACCTTTTTGTTGCTTACTGGTATTATAAACGGAGTGAGAAAGGGAGAAGGCCAACGGAAGAATGGTTTCATACCGATAACCCTTCAAGCTTTTGGGATTGGGTAAGCTCAAAGGTAAACGCAAAAGAGGCTTTATATATGTTTGCTCACAATCCCACTTATGACTTGGTGGCTGGATATGCTTTCCCCACTCTCAAAGCCAAGGGTTACAAGATAACACGCTATTATGAAAAGGGTAGGACATTTATTATCACATTCAAGGCTGAGAAAAAGACTATAACCGTCCTCAATGTAGGCAACTTTTATCAAGGTAGCGTTGCCGATATTGGCAAGGCTTTTGACTTACCCAAGCTTGAATTGGACTATGAAAACCCCACTCTTGAGGAAGCCTTACCTTACTGCAAGAGGGACGTTGAAATTATTGCTAAGGCAATGCTTACTTGGTTTGACTTCTGTAAGCGGAATGACTTAGGTTATTTTGGGATAACCGCTCCCAAGCAGGCGTTTAATGCTTTCCGTCATAGGTTTATGAAACACAAGATTTACATCCACGCTGATGAGGCCGCCAATAACCTTGAGAGAGAAAGTTATTGTGGAGGAAGGACGGAAGCTTTTTTCATTGGTGATTTGAGTAGGCAAAGAGTTATAACCCTTGATGTTAACAGTATGTATCCTGCCGTTATGAAGAAGGGAATTTATCCCACAAAGCTTATAGCTCTTCGACGGAATTTGACGCCGCAAGGTCTAAAATACGTCCTTAATAACTACTTGGCTTGTGCCAAGGTAAGGGTTAGGACGGAAATTCCTTGTTTACCCTGTAAGGTTGGCAAAAAGCTTTTCTTTCCCGTTGGGGAATTTGTAACAACCTTGGCAAGCCCCGAATTGGAATTGGCTTTCTCTTACGGCAAGGTCGAAGAAGTCTATGAAGCCGCTCTTTACCAAGCGGCCCCGCTTTTTGTGGAATTTGTGGACTTCTTCTATAACGCAAGGTTACAAGCCAAGGCCGAAGGGAATAAGGTTAATAACTTGCTCTTTAAGCTTATTATGAATTCCCTTTACGGCAAGTTCGGACAGAAGGCCGGGGATTGGGAAATAATCGGGGAAAGTGATAGAGAGGACGCCGGATATGAGGAAGTTTATGACTTGGAAGAAGGGAAATGGCTAACCTATAAGTGGTTTAATGGTGTTCTTATGGTAAAGAAAGATGAGAAGGAAGGCTATGACAGTTTTCCGGCAATCGCTTCTCATGTTACAAGCTATGCCAGAAAGCTTCTCTTTGAGTATATCCTTCAGGCAGGATTTGACAACGTTTATTACAGCGATACCGATAGCGTTTTTGTGAATGAGGAAGGTTTGAAAAACCTTTCCCGCTATGTGGATAAGGAAGAATTAGGCTTCCTCAAGTATGAGGGAGAAAAACCAGGCTTGCGGATATACGGCCCAAAGGACTATGAGTGGGAAACCGGAGAGAAGCATAAAGGTGTTCCGAAAACGGCCCAAAGGTTAAGTGAAAATAAGTGGCTATACACTTTCTGGCCCCGTATCTCTACGCTTATAAGGCATAACTCGCTTGACAGGTATTTCAATATCGAAATGGAGAAGGAATTGAAGAGGCAATACCTGAAAGGTTGGGTTTCGGAAAGTGGCCGTGTCCTTCCGTTTGAAGTCAAGGTATTGGACGGAAAAACCGTCATTGTCTCTTGGCAAGAAACCTCTTACGCTAAGAGAGGAATAAGGTTGGCTAATGAGGCCCAAAAAGAATGGGTAGCCAAGGAATTCAAGCTTTAACCCTTGGCTACCCATTATCTATGTTAACGGGGGGATTGGCCGGAGGATTTTCTTTCTTCCTCTATCTTTTTCGCTTCTTCCTTTGCCGCTTCTATCACCTTCTTAAACCTCTCTATAGACTTGGTTATGTCTTCCTTTCTGGTGTCCGGCATTTATATTACACCCCTTTCAATACCCAAATTCTAAGGTAGAAAGTATGTGGATAGGTGTCGTCTAAGTTATACCCTTTGGCTGTTAGTTTGTAATCCGGAGTATCGCCAATTGCAGGAACGGGTATGTCAACTTCAAACATAAGGTTGTCATTATTCCCTTTAAGCCAACCGCTTACCGGAAGTATTTGCGTTGTGTCGGAGAATATTGCAAGCCCAGCTAAAGCGGCATGGCCGGGGGGAATAATGACGTTTATCTTTGATACCGTCCCTTGCTCTAAAACTAAGTCCATACTTGTTGGGGAAGTGTCTGGAGTATTGGGTTGGATTTGAAAATCGAAAGTGTAGACACCCAATCCCAAAGCCGGAGTGGGTCTAACTGGTGCGCTCCAAACGTCGTAGTCTGGCCTTCCTCTTGGCATTATTCACCACCTCCTTCAATGTCTTTTACATACCATTCTATAACCTCATCAGGATAGCCCAAACGCTTCATCATGTCCCTGTATTGGTCTAAGTTTATGATACCTTTCTTGACAAACCTTCTTAGCTCTGTTTTGGTAGGAAGCCCGGCCTTTTCTTCTTTCTCCAAGTCCCAACCCGCTATTAGCTCTTCAATTTCCCTTGAAGGTATCCCTTCCTTGGAGAGTAGGACAACAACGTCATTTCTATCTATGAAACCTCGGATATACCTTCTTCCTACTGTTGATTTAATCTTGTTAAGCCTCTCTTTCCCTTTCTTGTAATCCTCAAGGGAAAGTATTAGCTCAATCTGTTCCGGGGGATAGCCGATTTCTTTTAGGAAGTTTGCCGCCTCTTCCCTCGTAATTGTCCCATTACGATAAAGCGTAGTTACTTCCGTCTTGGTAAGGTTTCTCTCCTCTTCCGTAGCGTCCTTGACCGTGAATTCTGCAAGCTTTTCCGCTTTCTCTCTGGAATAACCTAAGTCCATGTAAGCTCTAACCATTTCCTCAAAGGATAGGACGCCTAACCGATACATACGCCTAACGTCAACTCTGGTAAATGGTGTCTCAGAAAGTTTTATTAGCTTGTCTCTCCAGTAAGGCATTACGTCAAGACTTCTCAGAAGGCTAACTAATTCATCATAGGTAATTATCCCCCTATGATACATTTCCACGCCTTGGGTAAAGGAAGGTAACACCCAATGTGCGGCCCAGTAGTATTTTGCAAATTTAGGGTCAAGGCCGGCCATTCTTGCATATTTGTCAAGCTCTTCTGGGTAGTCCTCGAATAGCCCGTATTTCTCGGCAACCTCTGGAGTGAATACTTCCCTAACTGCCATTCGGATAAAGTCGGATACCGTTGGGATATACCCAGCAAGCTTTAATAGCTCTTCCTGTTGCTTTGGGTCATAACCCAATTGTGCGAAGCGTCTTTTGGCTTCTTCCGCAGAAATCTCTCCCCTGTTGTAAAGCTCCTGTATCCGACCAACGTCCAGTAAGGCTTTTCTCGCCTCAATCATTATGTTTACCTGTCTGTCGTCAAAGCCAAGCTCCCGAAGGTTTTTCCTTAGCTCCCCTTCGGAAACCTCTCCCTTGAAGTAAGCGTAAATATAATCGCTAACCCCGGCCTTGATGAAAGGAAACCGTTCATTGATTTCATAGGCCAATTCCCTGAAGAATGGTTCTAAGGTTACGGAAGAAGCTTGGCCGATAGCGAAGCCTGCGGCCTCTTGTGCAGTTCTGCTACCCGTTCGGCCAAGCCAACCGAAAAGCCTCTTGAATATGTTAATTAGCCACTTCACCGCCAAACCACCACCTTAGCTCCCCGGCTTAGCTATTTGCTTGAAGCTACTAAATAGAACGTTCAAAACCTCGTCCGCTCTGTCAATCAATACAGGCTTGGTAATACCAAGGTAGGCAATGAGAAGCCAATCCAATTCCAAAGCGTCAAGAAAATCCATGTCCGCATTTAGCTCTTTGGCTATGTTGTCAAATAAGGACGCAAACCAAGCCCCAACCACCGAAAGGATAGCCGGAATTCCCGTGGCTTTCGCCAAGCTTGCGGCAAGGTTTTTCATTAACTCCCAAACGTTGGGTAATACGTCCGTTGTTATACCTTGCAAAAAGGAAGCGGCAAGGTCAAGGACGCCGGCCCTAATGCTCCTGAAAGCTTCCCAAACGTCTTGGAAGGCTTTAGCCGTTGCTTGCTTAAACGCTTCAAGGTTTGCTACTGTTTCAAGCAATAGCCTTTCAATGTAATTGTGAAGCCAAGCAACAACGTTAACCCTCCAAGTCTCTAAAGCGTATATTTTGGGTTCAATGTAGGTATAAAGCCAATTGGCAACGGCATAACGCCATTGGACAAGGGTTAAAAGTGTCGCTTCAATGTAATTGTGAAGCCAAGCCTCCACATCCCACCGCCATTGCTCAAGGACGGCTATCCTTGGGACAACGTAAGCGTAAATGTGGCCCATAATCCAATCATGCATTTTCCAGATATAGTCAAATACTTCTTGGACGTAAGTCCTCAAGGCCCAACGGAAGCTTTCCCAAGCTTCCGCCACATCCCGGAGTCCGTTCTTTATTCCGTTTAAGGCCCACTCTACAGGCTTTTTTAACTGTTGCTCTGCCCAAGAAACAAGTCTCCTCCAAGTAACAAGGCCTCTTGGAGTGGTCAAATACCACCCCAAGATAGCCGCCGTTACTATCCCCAAGGCAGGAAGCAGAATGTTTTTAATCGCTATTACCGTAAAAGGCAATGCAAACGGCATAACTCATCACCTTAAAGGTTTAATACGTCCTCAATTTTCTTTGCTTCCGCCTCTACCCTTTCCTTTACCGCTTCGGGGGAAAATTGGACAACCGGAATGTCAACCGAAGAAGAAACCCCGCTTGCCGTAGTAAAGCTTACCTCGTAAACCTCAATGAATTCCCCTGTAGGCATAAGCCTAACCCTTTTCGCCACGCTGTTAACCTTGTAAAGTTCGGCCATACTCAATCCCTCCCATTATGATTTTTCCTTATTGGCCTTCACTATACTAATAACCGCCATAAGGCAAAACGGCCAGAATGGACAAGTTACACCCGCTTGTAAGCTACCCAACGTTTCAGCACATCGGTCATTTCCTGTAACGTCCTCATTATCGCCTTTAGCTCCAGTTCGCTCGATATGTTGCTGTCCGCTATCCTCCCCAGAAAAGGGTTCTCACCTTCTTTCCCTACCATACCACCAAGGTTAACGTAAATCCTGTATACGCTCAAAGCCCAAGCGTCAGGATTTCCCGGCCTCCATATCTCCCTTGCGAAGTTAGTCAAGGCCGCAAGGGTAACGTTCTTGTCCAAGTATCGGCCTAACTGCTTGGCCGCCCAGTTTAACTGATTATCAAGCCCTTGGAAAGCGTAGTTAGCTTTTGTTTCCGAATAAGCTCCTACACCCAAGTGAAAGCCTTTTCTTCCCCAACCTAAACGGCCCCAATGGGTTTCATGCCACCCAATGGCCGCAAGCAATTCTGGGTAAGTCCCGTATTTGTTGGCATAGTAAACACACTTGGCCCAATCGGAATTACTCATCCACGTTGGCTTCGCCATTTACCATCCCACTCCCTTTGTTAGCCTTTCTCTGCTCATAAATTCCATGTCCATTACCAAAAACATAGCCCAATACCGCTGTTATAAGTCCTACTCCCGCTTCCGCCGGAATTTTCCCGGTATAGGTAAGGAAAGCGGCCGCTCCTACCACCAAGACACAAACTATAAGTTTAGTCCAGTCTCTAACCTTCATAAGCTCATACCTCCCCTATTCATTTTGTGTTATTATCGCAAATCCAAGGTAATTGGTAACCGCCGTTGTCGTGGTAGTCCCCAAGGCAAACCCAACGGTTATCTCTTCTGGGTCAGTAGAATCAACCTTGTAACAAGAGTAAGCCGAAAGGTCAATTATTTGACTGTTAAACCTCCCCCTTACATATTTCCCCGTAAGAGGATTGACAACCAACTTCATAGTAAACCAACTGTTAGACCCAACTGGGACTACCACGTTATTAGCCACAACCGGAAAAGTCCCATCATCCTTCTTAATTGTTACCTGTTTTTTCTCCCTATTGTAGATAAACCAAAACTCATTCAAGTAGCCTTGGTATACTACGGCAAAGTTAATGTGACACAAGGTGTAGGCCGAAGTCAGGCAAAAACCACCTTCTGCCCCAATTGGTGTCTGGGTAATGAAAGGTATGGAAATCTGTATCCCCGGAGGGGAATCAAAACTAGCGTCATCATAGAAGCTTAGAGAATACCCTCCAAGGAAAGCGTTTTTCGCCGAAGGTTGTATTCTTAGATTGCCGCCTATTACTTTAAGCCACTTGCTGTCTCCCGTGTTGAAGCCGTCATAGAAGATAACCGTCCCTCTTCTGTCATAGAGACAAGGACTTCCTAACCTTGCGGCAAGCTCTGCCATGTCAAGCGTTTTGTCTATTAGCTCTTGCGGTGAGTATTCCGCCCAATCAGGCATACCCCTTGGCATTACTTATCACCCGCTAAATACAAGCTCAAAGCCCAAGGCAGTAAGCCAACAGGTTGGTGATGTAGTTTCTACATTAAACCTTGCCGCAAGCTTCTCCCCCGGCCCAATCCAATAGGTAGCAAAGAAGTTTTCCGTCTTAGCCTTTGTAAGGTCAGGAAACATAGCAAGTATGGCCTTCCTTGTGTCATTTGCATCCTCTATCTCCACCAAGCAATCGGAAACATCACCAACGTTAAAACCCACACTCGTATAACCTATATACCAAAGCTTACCCGGAGGACAAACATCGCTCCTCAAAAACTGCTGACCCGTTTCGGTAAATCGGTTTACAAGTGCAATCCTCAAAGGTTTCAATCCTGCAATCCCCGCAAGGTCAGGAAGGACAATTCCTGTAGCAGGCATGTTTGACAACCTCCCCCCTTATAATCCGTATTCGGTAATAAACCTTTCGCTTTCCTCGGCAACAGAAGGTATCTTGAATTGCTCTTCCGGCAATTCCATTTCAATTCTAACCCTTATGGTATGGGGATAAGTGTCGTCAATGTTATACCCCCTAACCTCTAACTCATAAGGGTTAACGGTTAGGTCAATGTTGGTATTAATCCTCACCGTTTCCCCGTCCGTTTCAATCCAAGCCGGATAGTTCAAAGGTATTACCTGAACAGGCCCCCGGAATATCCTCACTCCCGTTAAGGCCGCTACTCCCCTTGGAAATACAAACTCTACCCTTTTAACTATCCCTCTGGTAAGCCTCAAAATGTTTACCTGCTCGTTTTCCTTTGGAATATTCGGGGGATAAGTTATGTCGTATTCAAAAAACATAGCCATTCAACCCCCAAACTTAAGCAGGCATTAAGGGTTCATCATACCCAGTAAACAAAACCTCTATTTCATCATCAGCAGTAAGCCCGTTCAAAGCTATCTCAAGGGTTTCCTCTTCTCTCAAAGTCAAATTCCTTGTTAGTAACTGTTGCCAATCTTGCGAAAGCGTTAAGGTTGGGTCAACATAATGGCTATAACCATAGCCCCCAAGGTAAATGTCCGCCGTCCCTCTTGCTGCTGTTTTATTAACTATTAAAACCCGTTCAATAGTCCGCTTATACCCATACCTTACACTCGAAGTAGTCAATATATGACTTGCTCCTGTTGCCGTTAGGGTAAGTCTTTCCCTATAGGGTATAATCACAACAAACACCCCCTAACTTTCCCAAAATTAAGCTAAGGGAAAGGTTTTAACCCTTTCCCTTACCCCAAAACCTCTTGCAGGATAACCGAAGTCTCCACGCCTGCAGTTGCTTGGGTTAGGGTTAAAGTTACTTTGTCGTAAATTGCGGAATTGAGGCAGTTCGCCATTTCACCGCCTATGTCGAATGGAATAACAAGAATATCTCCAATAGTTAGCGGAATAGAAGTCTTGGAGAGAGTATCATTTGCCGTGTCCTCTGCAAGTTTCTGCTCAAGGCCAAGCTCAAGGATAGACTTGAAGTATTGGCCCATTGCTCTTCCGGCAAAAATAACTTTTTCTCCGTTGTTTACGTCCAAGGCAAGTCTGGAATAAGTGTCCCTTACCGTCTTATTTTCTCCAAGCGTAGCCACTATTAACCTTCTGTAAAAGTTGGCCCTTGGCAAGTCAAGGACTACATCACCGCTTGCTGCCGAAGTGAAATGGTATTTCCTCGAAGTCTTAAACGTCCCCCTTCGAGGCCCCGGAGGCCCTTCCATTGCCATAAGACCCAACACTTCAAGGTATAGGCTATTATCCACTATTCCAGTATCCCCAACCGTAGCATTGAAAGTAACCCTTAGCTCAAGGGAAGTGTAGGCCCCGCAGTCAAGGAAATACTCATGGTCTCCCAAGAAGCGTCCAAACGGAATAAGCATACTGGTAAACTGATTTGCATCAGCCGCTAAACTGTGTGTGCAAGGAGGAAGTTTACCCGTTAGGCTATAGGTAGTAAGGAAAGCCTCTTTACCCGTCATAGAGAAAATCTCTTTGCTACCATCGGCAATAACTTCCAACCTCGTAATCATTTCCGGGGGATATTGCGCTCCCGCCGTTGCCCCGTTGGTAGCCCTAACGTTTACCACAAGGCCGCTTAAAACGTTGCTCCTTGGAAGGTCTATCACTACAGTAGATTGCTCATCACTAACAACGGCCTCTCGGAAAATCTCTCTTTCCTGCCAATACATTCCTTTTTCCTCCCTTCTCTAAAAGCTAACTACTTCCTCTGGAATTTGCTCATATGGCGAATGAAAGCCGTCATACGGTTAATGCTATCCTCAAGAGTAACATCCGGCATTTTTTCAATAAGCTTCTGACCTGCTTCAATGTGCGGCAAGAGCTGAGCGGCAAACTCTTCCACTTTCTTCTTATTTGCGTCAAGGCCGCTGGCTACACGGTTAAGGCCAAGCTCTATCATCTTCTGTTTCCATTCTTCAAGAGAAACCCTCTTCAAGCCGTTAGCCCATTTACCGTTTTCCAATGCTTCAAGCAAGCGTTGACGCATCTTCTCCTGCTTAGCCGCTGCCTTCTCCGTTGGCGCTACAGTAACATTTTCTATCCCAGCCTTCATATCATCTAAAGCCGCCTTAGTCCTTCTGTTATGCTTTTCCGCAAACTGCTCAGGAGTAAGCTTCGCCATCAGAAAATCCCCCTTTCTTAAAGTTGTTAATAGATTACTACTTTAATTATACCACAAAACCGCTTACCTTGCAATATATTATCCACAAGTTATCCACAAGTTATCAACAAAGAAATGAGAAAAAGCTTCAGGATATACTACCCCTCCCCGCTATACGGAGGGTTAGCAAACTTTAAGTTAGAAGTATGCTCATGACAATGTTAAAACATAGCTTCTTTGGGTTAGAAGTATGCTCATGGCAATGTTAAAATATGGCTTCTTTTGACAATTACAAGCCCCCTCAGAAGACTTAGCAGTTTGGACTTTCAGGCAAACGCAAGGG
>Ga0182240_100542_pt1 | contig 11172 bp, 13 predicted proteins | sample hydfrates4_PW_90_FD_145594 | JGI IMG/M metagenome (GOLD analysis project Ga0182240, IMG submission 145594) | Subsurface microbial communities from deep shales in Texas, USA - hydraulic fracturing test 4_PW_90 | ecosystem: Environmental > Aquatic > Deep subsurface > Shale gas/oil reservoir >...
GGCTCGCGTCGTCCATGACGCTCGCCCTGATTTTTCCCTACAGCTCACCCGGTTTCACTAGGCTCACTCCAATGAACCCTGCAAGTACCGCCATGCGCTTTGGAGTTTACCTTTCAGTCCTACAAAATAACAATTAGAGTCGGTGTAAATCCTGACCCTTTTTGTTTACTCTACAGAAACAAGATAATAGTAGAGGGGTTGGCCGCCCCGGATTATTTCTATTTCGTGATCCGGAAATTCTTGTTCAAGTTTTTCATTTAATTTGGCAGCCTCTTCTTCACTTACTTCCTTTCCGTACAGAATCGTTATGAGCTCGGATTCCTCATCCACCATGTGCTTTAAAATTTTACCTAAAACTTCTTCCGGCATACTGCCAACTTCAGTAATTTTACCGTCTACTATCCCCAGGATATCGTTCGCATTAAAGTTTAAATTATGATAGGTACCCTGTCTGACAGCAAACGTTACTTCACCTGACTTGATATCTGACATGCTGTCCTGCATATTTTTCACATTTTTCTCAATATCAGCTTCTTCATTAAAGGCCATGGCTGCCGCCAGCCCTTGAGGGATATTTTCTACAGGGACCACAAAAACATTTTTATTTACTAGTTGCGCCGCCTGTTCTGCAGCAAGTCTAATATTTTTTTCATTGGGTAGTATAATACAATCGCCTTCCAAATCCCTGATTACCTGTACGAAATCCTTCACCTGGGGATTCATGGTAGGGCCCCCGCTAATAATTTTTGAAACTCCCAGATTCTTAAATAGTTCTTCAATACCCAACCCGTTGCATACTGCAATTACATTCACGCCGGAAGTTTCCGCACCCTTCGGTTCTTTCTCTTGCTCTTTTTCATGGTCAAAAAGCGTTTTTCTATGCTGGTCCAGCATATTATCTATTTTTATATTATGAATGGTTCCCCTTTTTAAGCAAAGCTCAATAACCTCACCCGGATGATTGGTATGAATATGAACTTTAGCCAAATTTTCCCCGCCTGCTACTATTAAGCTATCTCCTAAGGGTTCAAGGTCTCTACGCAGGCTATTACATCTTATGTTTGTTCCTTTGATAATCAGTTCAGTGCAGAAAGGGAAGGTAAGGAAGCTTACCTTCTCCTGATCAGTTTTTAAATACTGCTGTTTTGCATTCGCAAAAGTGGAAATGTCCAAATTTCCATCCAAACCTGCCAGGAAACCTTTAATTATCACAAGAAGCCCCTGTCCCCCTGCATCAACAACACCTGCTTCCTTTAAAGCAGGCAGCTGATTCCTGGTTCTTTCCACTGCTTTAAAACCGCTTTTAACAGCCTCCTCAAACATTTTCTGCAGACCTGCATTTTCCCTGGAGGCTTTTTTGGCGCCTTTAGCCATTTCCCTTGCAACTGTCAGGATAGTACCCTCAACAGGCTTAGAGACTGCCCGGTAAGCATAAACCACACCATACTGGAAAGCTTTTGCAACATCTAATGCTGTTGCCTCCTTCTTTCCCCTTAAACCCCTGGCACAACCTCGAAGTAATTGAGAAAAAATTACCCCGGAATTACCACGGGCACCCATTAAGGCGCTATCTGCCGCCAGGTCAGCAATTTGCCCAATATTGTTATTTTTATTATCAATAATTCCTTCCAAGGCTGCCTTTAAAGTCAAACCCATATTTGTACCTGTATCTCCGTCAGGTACCGGGTAGACATTTAAGGAATTTATTTCTCCTACATGCTTTTCAAAATATTTGTGGGCAGCAATGAACATTGCTTTTAACTTTTGCCCGTTTAAAAGATTTTTATCTTCATTATCTGGATGCATTTAATCACTCCTAGTCACACAATATAGCCCCTACTACCCCCGGTCCAACATGCACACTGATAACAGGACCTAACTCTACTACATCTATTCTTGCATTTGTCGCTTTATTGGCTATCAAAGCCTTAATTTTTTCTGCCACCTCAGGAGCCATCAAATGAGCTACCACAATACGTTTAGCATCAGCAGGCATCTCATCTACTAGTCGTGCAAGCGCTTTTTTGGTAGTCCTGACCTTATCCAGCGCTTCAACTTTACCATCAGTAACATATAAAATAGGTTTAATATTCATTATTGTTCCAAGAAAAGCCTTTGCGCCGCCTATACGACCACCTTTCTTTAAATATTCCAGTGTGGCAGGTATTAAGACAATTTTTATTTTTTCTGCTTTCTCAGTAATAATATCTACAATTTCTTTACGTTTTTTTCCTTGAAGTACAAGCTCTGCAGCCTGCTCTGCCAGATAGGCTAAACCTGCAGCTGTAACCTTTGAATCTATCACTGTAATTTTTTCTTCATCTACTTCTCTGGCAGCAGTCAAAGCACTTTCGTATGTACCGCTCAGTTTTGAAGATAAAGTTATACAAATCACTTCGCCCCCTGCTTGTACTACAGGCCGAAACACTTCAAGGAATTGTTCGGGAGAAGGTCGTGATGTTGTAGGAAGATTATCAGAATTTTCTAGCTTTTCTACAAAAATGCTGTTATTTTCTACATAATCAAGCATATTATCATCCTCGAAATTTACAGATAAAGGAACAATATCTATAAAGGGATATTTCTGTAAAGTTTTCGCAGGTAAGTAAGCCGTAGAATCGGTAACTAATCTAATTTTTTGTTCCATAAAATTTCAAATCCTTTCAAGCAAGGTGATAATCCACTTCTATTTTAAGTTAATTTCTGGAAAAATTCAAATAGCGCGTATCTTCCTTTTCTATTATTGCATTGTCATTAGTAAAATCTATCATACGCTTGATAAAATTATCCGAATCGTCTTCAGGAACTAGTACCTTCATGGTAACCTTATCTGTATAATCAATTCCATCAATTGGCAAGTCCAAATCTTCAACCGTTCTTTGCACAGCTCCAAACATGGAATAATCCATTTTTATTGCAACAAGTCTAAAGAGCTTTCTTACAACTTCACCGGCTGCCTCAATTCCCTCTATAGCGCTTTTTCCATAGGCCCTGATAAGACCGCCTGCCCCAAGCTTTATTCCTCCGAAATAACGGGTGACTACAACAGTAACATCCGTCAATTCTTTATTTTTAAGAACTTCCAGGACAGGCTTGCCGGCAGTACCATTCGGTTCTCCATCATCATTTGCCCTTTGTACTTGTTTTTCCCTGCCAACAATAAAAGCTGAAACATTATGAGTGGCATCCTTATGCTTTTTTTTGATTTCTGCAATAAACTCTTCAGCATCTTTTTCAGTTGCAGTTGGAGCAACATATGCTATGAAGCGAGACTTTTTTATAATAATTTCCTTTTCAGCCTTTCTTGCAACTGTGTAAAATTCCTTTGCCATTATACTCACCTGCTAATTGTTAAATTTAAATAAGGTCTACATCCTTCAAACCTTCCAAAGCGGCTTCAACCACCTCTTTATCAAACTGCGAGCCACAATTTTTTTGTAAAATGCGAAATGCTTCTTCCTTGTTCCGTGTAGGTTGATATGGCCTGTTACTGGTTATTGCATCAAAAGCATCTGCAACAGCTAAGATTCTTCCCATTAAAGGTATTTCATCTCTATACAAGCCATATGGATATCCTTGACCGTCTACCCTCTCATGATGTCCTCCCGCTATGTAAGCAATGTCATTAAAAACATCTATCATGGACAGGATATCTATGGTTCCCTGGGGATGCTTCTTTATAATTCCAAATTCTTCTTTTGTCAGGCCTCCTGGCTTATCTAGAATGGATCTGGGAACACCTATTTTCCCTAAATCGTGAAGTAAGCCGGCCCTTTGGAGTTTTTCCATTTCATTTAAATTTAATCCCATCTCACTTCCTATATTAAGTGCATAGAGCGCCACCCTTTCAGAGTGCCCGGCAGTATACTGGTGTTTAGCATCAATGACTGCCGCAAGGGCAGAAGTGGTAGAAGTAGTATCATTAAGCTTTTCAGAAGGAGGTGGGACCTTTTTCAAAACCTCTTTCATAGCCTCTTCCAGTCCCTGATCACTCTGCAACTGACTATAAAAGTCAGTTGTCAACACCTGTAATAAAACTCCAAAGATTTCCTCAGAAATATAACTACTCACATAAGACCTAATTTTATTTAACATTCCTTCTAAAGGTATTTTCCCCACTCGTCTTAAAATAACATCAAACAAATCAGCTGCTGCTATAATCTGAGCGCCCAGACTAATTTCATTACCCTTTAACCCCTTTGGATAACCGCTACCATTCCACATTTCATGGTGTTCCAAAATATATCTCGCCGCATGTTTAAGTTCAGGAATAATTTTTATAATGGCAGCGCCTCTTTGAGGATGACGCCTTATTTCTATGGCATCGGTAGTTCCATGCACTGCCTTATGCACTATATGATCATCCATTCCTATGGCGCCTATATCATGCAGCAGAGCTCCATAAAATATTATACCCGCTTCCCGGGGGCAAATTATCTTTGAGATGGGCCAGGATAATAAGGCAACCCTCCAGGCATGGTACAACTTCCTGTTTTCTTCAAGGTCAAGGGCAAGGGACAAAGATGCAATCAAACCGCTAAAGAGGCAATTTTCTTTCCTACTCATGCTTTCAACACCTTCATGTATAAATAAAAAAGTTCTAGACAACTACTATTGAAATACGACAAAAGAAAACAATTACCTTCTTTTAGATATAAATTTTACATTTTTATAAGTCAGTGCGTATACTTTTCCGGTATTTACCACAAACTAGAGAAGCAAATTAATCACTTCAATCCTTACTAAAAGAAGTTTCACTTTAAGAGGAGGTGAAGGCATTGAGAGCAAAAGTAGATGACGACCTTTGCATAGCATGCGGAAACTGTATAGAAACATGTCCAGAAGTTTACGAATGGAATGACGACGAAAGTTTGGCAATATCAAAGTATGTGAATGAGGATGTTCCGGAAGATCTCGAGGAATGTGCACGCGAAGGACTGGAATCATGCCCTGTAGAAGCCATTACAGAGGAATAAAATAAAAAGATTTATCCAGGAAATAAAGCCACCGTTTGAAACGGTGGCTTTGATATAGAAAGTAAATTTAGTGGGTAGGATCATAAAACTCCCTGGGGTGTTTGCATAAAGGACATTCTTCAGGCGGTTCATTTCCTTCATGAATATATCCGCAAACTCTGCAGCGCCATTTAATATTTTCATTGTCTGTTTTAAAAAGCTTGCCATTTTCCAGTTTATCCAGCATTTCCTTAAACTTGGCAGCGTGGTTATCTTCTGCTACAATAACGCTACGGAAATAAGCAGCAGCTTCTTCTTCACCCTCTTCTTCAGCAACCTTTAAAAATTCAGGATACATGTCTGTATATTCATATGTTTCTCCTGCAATTGCTGCTTTGAGGTTTTCCTTGGTGTCTCCAATTCCTTCTAATAGACGCAGAATAATTTCTGCATGTTTCTTTTCATTTTCAGCAGCTTCTTCAAAAACATCTGCAATTCTTGGATATCCTTCTTTACGGGCAACCTTTGCAAAAAATGTATACTTATTTCTAGCTTGACTCTCCCCTGCAAATGCAGCCTTTAGGTTTTCAATAGTCTTCTTGCTCATTAAATATCCTCTCCTTTAGTTTATTATCTTTTATGTAGTTATTAATAATTGTTACTATTATTATATGGTGTTTTAACTTATTTGTCAATATTTTTTTTAGAATTCTTTCAGAATTTTTTTAGAAATCATCTAAAAAATAAAAAAAATAAAAGTAAAAACAAAAACCTTGAGGAAAACGGATTTTATGTTATAATAGTAATTGTTATTATTAAGTTAAGGAGTGATGACAGTGGGTGAAGTAAAAAAGAAAGATATTCCTGAATTAGGTTCAATAGTTCAAAGGGACAGAGAAACATATGCCATAGTACCGCATCTGCCTGCCGGAGTAACGGATGTAAACGGTCTGAAAAAAATTGCAGAAGTTGCTGAAAAGTACGGAGCGCAGGCAATCAAAGTAACTTCTGCGCAAAGGATAGCAATTGTAGGAATCAAAGAGGAAGATCTTGAAGCCGCTTGGGAAGAACTCGGAATGGAGAAAGGGCAGGCTATTGGTAAAGTTGTCAGGAGCGTAAAGGTTTGTCCCGGAACCACATTTTGTAGAGTTGGGTTACAGGATGCAGTAGGGATGGGAATGGAACTTGATAAGCTTTATCACGGCATGGAGCTTCCCTGGAAATTTAAAATTGGCGTCAGCGGCTGTCCTAACTCTTGCTCAGAGTCCTGGGTTAAAGACATCGGATTAATTGGTTCTAAAAACGGTTATAAAATTGTAGTTGGTGGAAATTCCGGTAAAAAAGCACGGGTGGCAGACGAACTATTCGCGGAAAAATCAGTAGATGAAACCAAACAAATTGTCAAAGACTTACTGGAAGTTTACAAAGAAACAGCTAACAAAGCAGAAAGATTCTCAGCTTTCATTGAAAGAGTAGGACTTGATAACCTAAAGTATTATTTAGAAGAAGAGGACGAAGCTAAAAAAGAGAAAATTAAGGAGTCTTTTAGACCGTAATTTTTCAAGCGGTATCATCTATGAGATAAATCTCAATACAAAAAAGGAGGGGGTTAATAACCCCGCACAAACTATCTTTTAGCTAAAACTCTACCTAAAATCAGCCCTTTTAGGAAGGCCAGTGGATAAAGAATCATTCCTATCCAGTGAAATCTTCTTATTTTTTCACCGCGTTTAAAAATCATTTTTTTAAAACCCCTCCTTTTATAATTAGCTTTTTCAAAACTTAAGCGGACTATTCCTTACTAATTTTGACTTTTTTAACAAATATAAAAAATGAGGCGCTTGAGGCGCCTCATTTTTTAATTTATTTAATTTTTTTATATTCCTTTATTCTTCATGGCTATACTAATACAATAGGCGGATCCGCCCCAGAGTACTAGCATGGCAAATATCATCATTGCAATTGCACTACCGCTCATATTTTAACCTCCTATTTAGGATTGTGAATTGAGAACATTAGGACTTAATAGCTTTTCATCCTTCCATCCAATAAACTGCATTGTTAGACCAAGAACTAATGTACCAAGCACCACTAACCATCCAAATACCACTATTGCACTGGTAGTATACTCACCATAGTTAGTAGTAAGGTCACTAATTAGCTGATTAACACCCATGTACCCCAGCACAAGCGGAGTTACGATTTTCAGCATGAAGTCCCACCAGGCACCCACCTTGAATTCAGACATGGGGTTGATATGGTCTTTAATGCTGTCAAGGTTGAAGAACCAAGCAACCATAATCACTTCAATCAATCCAGCAAATACAATAGCAATCTGCATAATAAAGTGGTCTACAACATCTAAAATTAAGAGTCCGGCGCCTGTTGCAAACAATAAACTCACAACAAATGCTATAACACAGTAGACATTAACAGCCCTCTTCCTGGAAACGGAGAATTTATCCATAAATCCTGACAGTACCGCTTCGTTAATTGATATAGCAGACGAAAGTCCGGCAAATACCAGGCAAGTAAAAAATAAGAAACCAAAGAATCCGGGAGCAAAAGGCATCATGCTAATGGCTTTCGGAAAAACAACGAAAGCCAACCCTACTCCACCGGCTGCAACATCCTGTACTCCAACACCTTGAGATTGAGCCATAAAACCAAGCACTCCGAATACTGCAAAGCCTGCCAGAAGACTGAAACTGCAATTAAGAAGCGATACCATGAAGCCGTTGTTTACAATATCTGTCTTTTTGGGTAGGTAGCTGGAGTAAGTAATCATAATGGCAAAACAAATACTCAAACTAAAGAAAATCTGACCGTAAGCAGCTGTCCATACGTTAAAGTCAAAAATACGGCTGAAATCAGGCTTAAACAAGAAATTCAGACCCTGGGAAGCTCCAGGTAAAGTTACTCCACGAATAGCAATAATTACCAAGAAAAGCGCTAAAAGCGGCATGAAAATTTTATTTGCAAACTCAATACCTTTCTTAACACCACCGCGCAGAGCAGCATAAATAACTATCCAGGCAATAATCAATGGAACAAGTACACCTAACTGCAGTCCGCCCAGTTCAAACTGACTGCTGGTAACACCCAAATAATTTCCAAATAGGAATCCCTTAGTATCTTCACCCCATGCCTGGCTAAAGGAAAAATAAGAATATGCAATAGCCCAACCTATAATAGCAACATAGTAAACTGCAATTACAAAACTAATAAAAGTCTGCATCCAACCAAGCCATTCCCATTTACGGTTTAGCTTAGCAAAAGTTAAGGGTGCAGCGCCCTGGTTCTTTTGCCCCATAGCTAATTCCAAAATCATAATGGGAATACCCGCTGTTAAAAGCGCAAATAAATACGGAATGAAAAATGCTCCACCACCATTAGAGAAAGCCCTGTAAGGAAAACCCCAGATGTTACCCAAACCTACAGCTGAACCAACAGCAGCTAAAATAAAACCTACACGTGATCCCCATTGTTCTCTTGCCATTCCTTTTTAAACCTCCTTAATATTAGCATTATTTTAAAAAATTAATTTTTAAGCTAACGAATTATTGCTAATAGACAGGTTGACACCTCCTTTTCCGCCATCATTCTACGTCCTGAGACGATTTTCCTTCTTTTTGAGATGTATTTTTTTGTAATAAAATTTTTTTTAAATTAAAAATTACATATCTTTTACAGGAAGTGGGCTTCTGGAGATGGATATCTTGCCGGTCCTTACTATTTCAACTATCCCATGTTCGGCTAACACTTCAGATAAAGCATCTATTTTTTCCTTTTCCCCGCTACATTCTATAACCATGGTTTCACGATTTACATCAACTATCTTTGCTCTGAAAATATTTACTATATCTACAATGTCAGAACGCTTTTCAGAATCCGCCTTTACTTTTATAAGGGCAAGCTCTCTGATAATAGCTTTTTCAGCAGTTAAATTTTCTATCTTTATTACATCGACTAATTTAGCCAGTTGGTTGATGACCTGATCGATTTCGTCTTCTTCACATTCGACTACCAGGGTTATTCTGGTGACTTTCTCCTGTTCGGTAGAACCAGCCGCTATGCTTTCAATATTAAAGGCCCTGCGGCTAATCAATCCCGAAATATGAGATAGTACGGCGGGCCTATCAACAACAAGTAACGCTAGTGTGTGCTTCATAGTCTCCTCCTTTGAACAAAAAGTTTTAGTATTGCCTGTTATTTTAATCTTATATTACAATAAAGTCAATAAAAAAACGAATAACAAAAAATTGAATTTATCAATTTACTTAATTACGTCTCAGTTTCGTAAAGTTGCTTATAGAGCGTGTTCCTTTTCGAACTTCCTCTAAAAAAAAGCCGGTTACTGCTCCGGGGGAGAAGCATAACCGGCAAATTTGAAGAGCTATCATTTTTAAAGCTTAGCAAAAATTAAACCCCACAACCTATACGTTGGGGGTTAGTTTACAAGATTATATGTCTATCTACCGTAGACTAAACCCCCAAGGTAGGTCTCCTGGCTCTGGTTCACAGCAAGCCTTGCCCCTTCCCACCCAGCACTTAATCCAATACAACTTATTAGTTTACTCAATACTTTCATCCGTGGATGTTAGTAGCGATTAAACTTAAAGTTAATACCGGATTAAGTGCCGGGCAGTGGGATAATGCAAGGCGCTCCCCAATCACAGTGGCGGGACCGCATCGGATTTTCACCGATTTCCCTATTAAACCCTTTTACGGGTGCCTCAGGTTTAATTTTTACTTTTCACATATAGTATTCTCTATAAATTATGATAATTCCTGCCTTCTTTTTAAAAAAATTACTCAAAAATATTCTACCATACTATTTCAACATCATAGTTTCTAATTTGAGCATCGCCGGTTAAGAGGTAGAGGTTTTCCACCCTTGCCTGAGCAATAAGCAGACGATCAAAAGGATCTCGATGATAGTCCGGCAACGTATAAACATGTACTGCATGTTTCATTTTCACGGGTAAAACTTTAAAACTATTAATCTCCATCTGCTCAATCATAAACCGTTCGATATCGTCCGGTAACTTCAATTTACCTAATCTAGCTTTAATCGCAATTTCCAGCCCACTAGCAGAACTCAAAAATATTTCATTTTTTCCGACACTTATAATACTACGAGCAGCCTGCGATAACTGCGGGTCATCTGTAATCCACCAAAGAAAAGTGTATGTATCCAAAAGTGCTTTCACTATTCAAACTCCTTTAATAGTTCTTCCGGAAGAGGTGCGTTAAAATCAGGTGCTACGACAACTTTATTCTTTGCGCTTCCCGGACTTCGTTTGGAAACTTTTTCCTTAATAGGAACCAATCGAGCTACAGGCTTACCCGCTTTGGCAATAATAAATACCTCACCATCATTAACACGTGCCACAAGTTTTGAAAAGTAAGTTTTTGCTTCATGGATATTTATCTTATTGTCTGCCATAAGCCATCACCTCAATTATATGGTAAACTAAGTCGCGGACTAAGTCAAGGTCAAAAAATCATCTCCCCCTTGATAAAAGCCGCGGTTTGCGGGGCTGAAGGCCTACTGAAAACCTTATTTGTAGGTCCTTTTTCAATAACGAAACCATTTTTCATAAAAACAACTTCTTCACTTATTCTTTTGGCCTGAAAGATGTTGTGGGTAACAATTAATATAGTCGTATTCTTTTTTGAATTAAGTTCCAGCAGCAAATTCTCAATTATTTCAATATTTGCAGGATCCAAGTTGGCAGTTGGCTCATCTAGAAGTAAGAGTTCAGGTTCCAGCACAATGGCCCGTGCCAGGGCAATCCTCTGGGCTTCTCCACCTGAGAGGCTGAGGGCATTTCTTTTTTCCATTCCTTTAAGTCCTACGAATTCTATAGCTTGCAGTACCTTTTGTCTATTTTCCCGGCCCCTTACTTTTAAGCCATAAATTACATTGTTATAGACTGTAGTAGAAAATAGTACAGGCTTCTGGAAAACCATTGTCATCCTTCGTCTGAGGCTCAATTCAGGCGGAAAGGAAACTTTTTTCCCGTCAAAATAGATAGAACCGGATGTAGGCTTCTCCAAGCCGTTAATAATCCTTAGTAAAGTGCTCTTTCCTGCACCGCTCGGCCCCATAATGCCGCAAATCTTTCCCCGGGAAATCTTTAAGCTTTCTATGTTTAAGACCTCTTTTTCGCCATAGCTCTTGACAATGTTCTTCAGCTCAATCACTATCAAT
>Ga0182240_100544_pt1 | contig 11097 bp, 11 predicted proteins | sample hydfrates4_PW_90_FD_145594 | JGI IMG/M metagenome (GOLD analysis project Ga0182240, IMG submission 145594) | Subsurface microbial communities from deep shales in Texas, USA - hydraulic fracturing test 4_PW_90 | ecosystem: Environmental > Aquatic > Deep subsurface > Shale gas/oil reservoir >...
TAGATTAAATGTGGAATTTATGGTATCCTTGCCTTGCATTTTTGTTCTCCTTTATTTTAGAGATTTGGGCAAGGACTACCCTTAATCTCTATTATAAAGGAGTTTTTTCTTGCATAGGCAAGATTTTTTATAATTTTTCAGGATTTTTTACAGTTTTTTATGATTATCAAGGTTATCTATGACTTGACAAATTAATTTTTTATTTATGCAACGCTAGTGATCCTAAACAAAAATTTAAAAAATCTTTTTAACAACCCTTTCTAACTGATTCATGTTACGGCATTCATAAACTCCACTACACCAGGGAGCATAAATACTCATAATACTATCTTTTTTATCCCACTCGTCCTTTGCTTGCGGATTAAGCCAATAAAGTTTACGACATTTAGAGGATATTTTCTTTAAATACTCTACACCTGATGGCCTCCAGTTATTTTTAGCATCTCCTAAGATAATAACTGTACTCCTGTCATTTACAATTGAACTATAATTGGTATAAAATTCAAAAAAAGTTTGTCCAAAATGAGAATACCCTGTCTCTGATACACCCGCTAAATACTTAATTTCTTGTAATGCTTCTTCCAAATCCAATTTTTTAAAAAGATTTGTGACATTACTAAGATGGTCTACAAAAACAAAAGATTGAACATCTTTAAAGGAATTTTGAGAAATATATACCAACTGCAGCATAAAACTACTAAACTGAGCAACTGATTGTGAAATATCACAAATTAAGATTATTTCAGGACGTGCAATTTTTCTTCTTGCATATGGAAGCTCGAGAGGCACCCCTCCATACTTCATTGATTTTTTCAATACACGTTTTATATAGATTTTCCCACTTGAAGAAGGCATATAACGATATGACTTTTTACTTGCCAAACGTCTTCCAAGTTGATTTACTTTTTGCTTTAATTGTTCAACAGCAGTAGCATTTAGCTTTACAAAATCGGTCTCAGAAATATTCTCAGATTGAGCAATTTTTTCTAATGCAAGATCACCATATTTACTAATTAAAAACTTTTTGATGTTGACTTCAATTTTTTCCTGCAATTTATTCATTTTTTCCATATATTTCTGGTATGTTAAATAATCTATTTTCTTTTCTTCTAGCAATTTTTCTAATTTATAAATTGTCATAAACCATTTTAGATTAACCTGTGCTTCACGTATCTTGTTCCAGATTAATTCTACACTATCAAGATTAAAATCTCCCAATGTTTCTATAGCAGTTTGTGCAATGGAATCAAGGAGACTTTCATTCTGAGAAGATAATACCTGCAAAAGGTCCGGAGTGGGCCCACCTGCCCCGCTTCTACCTAGTCCCTTACCATCATGAGATGATGCTTTTTTTTGAGTAGGTATGATTTGATTATTTACGGCTGTCTTTTTAGAAATTTTCTCATCTATACATGAAAAGTATAAATGAAATAATTTTTCAAATGTCTTAATATCCTTGCTTTCCTTGACTAATGTAGTTTGTAAAGTTGCTTTAAAATCTTTCTGGCTAAAACCTATAAGTTCAACAGCTTTCAAACAATCTTCTATCTCAGCAGGAGATATCCTTAAACCCGCCTTTCTAAGAAGGTTTACAAAGTCTAAGATAGTTTTAACCACAAGGCTCACCTACCCGGGAAGCAAGTTGGCAAGACGTTTTTCAACTTGTTTGATATCAGAATGATATTTTAATAGTACATTTAATGTTCCAAGTACAATTTCTTTATCTAAACTATCTACTCCAAGTAGAAGAAGCGATTTGGCCCAATCAATAGTTTCCGATATACTAGGAGCTTTTTTTAAATCCATTTCTCGTGTACTTTGTACAAACTTAACTATTTCTTTTTTGAGTTTATGATCAATACCAGGCACTTTTAACTTTAAGATTTCCATTTCACGTTCAAAATCGGGGTAATCGATATATAAGTGAAGGCACCTTCTTTTTAAAGCATCACTTAAACTTCTGTTATTGTTACTTGTAATAACAATTAAAGGCTTGTTTTTCGCAGTAACTGTACCGTATTCAGGAATTGTAACCTGATAATCTGAAAAAGCTTCCAATAAAAAACTTTCAAATTCTTCATCACTTTTATCCAGCTCATCAATCAGTAATGTCACCCTTTCATCTGAAGTAAATGCCTTTAAAATAGGCCTGGGTAGTAAGTAATCCTCTGTATAAATATCTTCTTGTATTTTTTCCCAGAAACTTTTCTCATCTTTTTTTGTACTTTGTATTCGTAAGAGTTGTTTTTGATAATTCCATTCATATAAAGCTTTTGCTTCATCTAATCCTTCATAACATTGAAGTCTTATAAGAGGGGTATTTAAAGCTTTTGCTATTACTCTACCAAGTTCTGTTTTACCAACTCCTGCCGGCCCTTCCACTAAAAGGGGTTTAGACAATTTATCTGCCAAGAATATAGATAATTCCATTTTATATTCTGTTATATAGCCACAGTGTGATAATTTAGTACGAACATCTTCAACATTTTTAAACATAATTTATCTCACCTCATGTGCCATTTTTCACTTATAATTTCGATATAAAAGCACAAAATCCTTTAATTTAAAAAAGCGGCAAAAGCCGCTTTGTATTATTTATATTCTATAATTAGGTGCTTCTTTTGTTATTGTCACATCATGGGGATGACTTTCTTTAAAACCTGCAGCTGTAATTCTAACAAACTTGCCATTCTTTTGAAGCTCTTCAATAGTCCTGGTTCCACAATATCCCATTCCTGCTCTTAAGCCCCCTATTAACTGGTAAATAGTTTCCGACAAGGAACCTTTATAGGGAACTCTTCCTTCGATGCCTTCAGGTACTAATTTCTTATTATCTTCCTGGAAGTACCTATCTTTACTGCCTTCTTTCATTGCCCCTAAGGAGCCCATTCCTCTATAAACCTTATAACTTCTACCTTGATAAATTTCTATTTCACCCGGGCTCTCTTCGGTACCTGCCAGCAAGCTACCTATCATTACTGTGCTTGCACCCGCGGCAATCGCCTTTGGTATATCACCTGAATATTTTATTCCTCCATCTGCTATAACTGGAATATTATATTTTTGAGCTTCCTTTGCACAATCATAAATTGCCGTTATTTGAGGTACTCCTATACCCGCAATTACTCTGGTAGTACAAATAGAACCAGGGCCAACTCCTACTTTAACTGCGTCAGCTCCAGCTTCTATTAAGGCCCTTGTGGCAGCAGCAGTTGCAATGTTACCTGCAATTAAATCTAATTTAGGAAACATTTTTCTCAATTCAGCAACTGAATCTAATACCCCTTTTGAATGACCATGAGCAGTGTCTATTACTATAGCATCAACACCTGCTTCGTACAAAGCTTTAGCTCTGTCCTTTGTATCTTTGGAAACTCCTACAGCAGCAGCTACCCTTAGCCTACCCCTTTCGTCTTTAGCAGAGTTAGGGTACTTTTTCATTTTTTCAATGTCTTTAATGGTTATTAAACCTTTCAGTTTTAAGTCCTTATCAACTAATGGCAATTTTTCTATTTTATATTTTTTAAGGAGGCTTTGAGCCTTTTCAAGGGAAGTCCCAACAGGTGCTGTTATTAGGTTCTCTTTGGTCATTACATTTTCTATTGGTTGGTTAAAATTATCCTCAAATCTAAGATCCCTATTTGTCATAATTCCTACTAAAGTTCCATTATGATCTGTAATAGGAACGCCAGAAATATGATATTTTTCCATTATTGCTAGAGCATCATAAATTTTATCTTCAGGATGTAAATATACAGGATCTGTTATTACTCCGTGTTCAGAACGTTTTACTTTATCTACTTCTTCTGCTTGCTCTTTAATAGACATATTCTTGTGAATAACTCCTATGCCACCTTCCCTTGCTATGGCAATTGCTAAACGAGCCTCAGTCACAGTATCCATACCCGCACTAACAATAGGTATGTTTAATTTTATATTATTAGTTAAGTAACTTGTTACATCTACTTGATTAGGTAAAACTTCTGATTCACTAGGTATTAATAACAAATCATCAAAGGTAAGTCCCATTTTCTCAAACTTATCTTCCATTACTACCACATCCTTTCTTATCTTATAAAAATTTTAAAGTGACCGTTATTAAAATAATACCTTAACCTATTCTTTAACATTTCGCGAATTAATTTCCTTGTAAAAGGTATAAGTAACATAAAACCTATAGTATCAGTAATGAGTCCGGGAGTAAGTAAAACTGCTCCACCTAATAAGATAAGTATACCTTCAACTATAGAATCCCCTGGCATATAACCATATTCCAATGATTGCCTAAATTGTGACAAAACTATAAAACCTTGACTTTTAGCAAGCCATACCCCTATAACACCTGTTAAAATTATTATGAACAGTGTATAACCTATACCTATCACATTTCCAAGCTTTAATAATATCACTAACTCCAAAATAGGAATTATGATAAAAAGCGCTAAGATTCGAAAAAACATTTTTGTACCACCTGCATTTTTTAAGGTATATTTTATCATTTTAATGTTAAGGTAACAATAGACATCAGTGAATTATTTTTTAAATGTCCAATAAAAAAGAATTAATTATTGAAAAGGATTAGTAGCAGGCAGGTTAACTGCCTACCACTAATCCTGACCCATAATAGAATGTACTCCAAATTTTTCAAAATGTTCTCTAAGACCGTGGATAGTCTTTTTTGATACTCCAAAATCCTCCGCTAATTCCATATCATTTTTGTTGTGTTTTAACCCACTTATAAAGTCATCAAAATCAATTCCAACTTCTTCCGCCATTTCCTTTAGACTAGGTTGTAAACTCCATGGCGCTCTAGATACATAATTTTTTTCAGTCATTTTCATTTCCTCCCTTGGGGGAAAATACTTGCTTGTTTTTCAGGCTTAGTTTAACCTGAGAAAATACAAGTTATAACTCTTTCTCCCAGGAAGAAATAGTTAATTATTATTCAGTCTTTTAGCCATATCAATTAAAATTTCATTTTTTTGAGCCAGAGCCATTTTATATTTCTGATTTGTCTTTTCTAACTCTATTTTCTCATCTTGTAAATGATTAATTTCTTGCGCTTTTTCACTTATAAGGTCTTCAACCATAGATATCAATACTCTCCGGCTCATCCTCAATTTACTAATTTTTGCCTGAAGCCTATCAACCTTGTCCAAAAGCTGTTGACATGAATTACACATAAAATCACCCTAAGTAGAATTGTTTTATTAACATTTTATTCCATTAAGGATTTTTTTAGTCTTCTACTTAACTTATTTCTTTGAAAAATTTTTTACATCTTTCAACTGCTTGCTGCATTTTTTCTTCATTTGCTACCAAAGCTATTCTTACATAACCTTCCCCTTGTTCTCCAAAAGCAGTTCCAGGGACAACTAAAACACCTGTTTTTTGTAATAATTGCAGAGCAAATTGTTCACTTGAAGAAAAAGAGTGAGGAATTTTCGCCCATACAAACATTGAAGCCTTTGGCTTCTCCATTTCCCAACCTATTGAGTTAAGCCCATCTACAAGTATGTTTCTTCTCTTTGTGTATATACTTCTAAGTTTTTCAATCCACTCCTCATCCATATTCAGTGCAGCAACTCCAGCTTTTTGAATAGGCTTAAAAACTCCATAATCTATATTAGATTTTATAGCTGTTAGAGCTGCTATTACCTCCTGGTTTCCTACTACAAACCCTAATCTACAGCCAGCCATATTAAATGTTTTTGAAAGAGAATGAAATTCAACTCCAACTTCTTTAGCCCCTTCTACTTGCAGAAAACTTATTGGTTGATAACCGTCATAAGCTAGCTCTGAATAAGCAGCATCATGACAAACTACAATATTATTATCCCTAGCAAATTTAACAACCTTTTCGAAAAATTCCCGAGATGCAGTTGCAGCTAAGGGGTTACTGGGGTAATTTAGAAACAAAATACGCGCCATTTCACAAATTTCTGAAGGTATTTTATCCAAGTCAGGCAGATAATTATTTTCAGAGTTAAGTTTTAAAGGATAAGATATCCCGCCAGCAAGTGTAACACTTGCTTTGTAAACAGGGTAGCCGGGGTCAGGAATTAAGCCTATATCTCCAAAATCTAAAAAAGCATGCGAAATATGAGAAAGTCCGTCTTGTGAACCAATAAGAGATAATACTTCCTTCTCACTATCTAATGAAACATTAAATCTTTTATTATACCAATTTACTACCGCTTCTTTAAATTCAGTACTACCTCCAGTCATTGCATAACCATACTGCTTCCCATCATCAACTGCCCCCTTTAAGGCTTCTCTTACTTCAAGTGCAGGGGGGAGATCAGGGCTGCCGATTCCAAGATTAATTACTTCTATTCCTTCTTTTTCTATTTTTTTCTTTTCTTTATCCAATACTAAAAAAATACCTGTTTGTAGTTCTTGTAGCCTTTGAGAACCAAGCATCTACTCTCCTCCTTTAATTTTAAATGTATAATTTGCTCCACAAAAAAAGCACTTAAAAAAGCGCTTATAAGTTACATTGTCAGATAACTTAATCTACCCTCGGAGATTATAAAGTTCTTCTACTACTTTTACATCAACTACTGACTGGCCTAGGTAAGGTCCCTTATGCTCTCCGTGAAAGTCTGAACCGCCAGTTATAACAAGATTATGCTTTTTCGCAAGCTGTAGCAATTGCTGTACAGTATGAGGCTCATGTGCTGGATAGTGAACTTCTAAACCAACAATGCCTTGTTTTATAACATCTTCAACTACATCCATTCCCGGCAAAAAGCCGGGATGAGCTAAAACAGGTACACCCTTAACTCTTTTTAATATATTTATTGCCTCAGAAGGAACAAGCTTCTTACGGGATACGTAGCCGGGGCAGTTACGTCCAAGGAGAGATTCAAAAACTTGTTGGATATTGTTAAAATACCCACATTCAATAAGAGCTTGAGCTATATGAACCCTTCCTACCGATGAACCACTGGCATGTTCCTTGACTTTTTCATAGGAAACATAAAAACCCAATTTAGCAATTTTATCAATTATTTTTAAAGCTCTTTCATGGCGTTCCTTTTGAAGCATATTTAATTTGTTTTGTAGGAAAGGGTCTCGATAGTTTAAAAAATATCCTAATATATGTACTTCATGACCATTAAAATCACAACTTAATTCAACTCCGGAAACAAATTTAATTTTGAACTCATGTGCCGCCTTTATACCTTCAGCTATACCACTAACTGTATCATGATCAGTTATCGCAATCGCTTTTAAACCAATTTCTGAAGCTTTTTCTATCACTTGAAAAGGAGTTAGTGATCCATCTGAAGCAGTGGTATGTACATGGAGGTCTACTGTCATTTTTAGTTCCCTCTTTTTCAGTTTAGTACTTCAAGTAATAAGCGTTGAATGTTTTTTCCCATTATATTAGAAATTTCTGTATCTGAAAAGCCTTCTACCTGTAATAAATCCTCAATATTTCGCCATTTACTAATATCTTCTAGTCCCATAGGATAATGATATAGTCCATCAAAATCTGATCCTATTCCTACATGTTCTGTACCTACAAGATTAGAGATGTATTTTATGTGATTTACAACACAATTTATGTCCTTATTATCACCTAAAAAGTCGGTTTCAAAAGTAACACTAATAACTCCGCCATTTCGTGCAATTTCTTTAATTTGTTCATCTTTTAAATTTCGAGGATGTTTACATAGCGAATAAGCATTTGAATGAGAAGCAATTATAGGTTGATCTGTAATGGAAATAACATCCCAAAAACTTTTTTCACAGATGTGAGATACATCAATAAGCATCCCAAGTCTATTCATTTCCTTAACAACTTCTACTCCAAATTTTGTTAATCCGCCATTGGCAGAGAACTCCCCCACACCATCTGCAAGTTGATTTCTATTATTCCATGTTAAGCAAATACTCCTTACACCCAGTCTATAAAACGATCTTAAAATGCCAAGTGATTCTATAGCATCTCCGTCTTCAATACTAATTACTACTCCTACTTGACCGGTACCAGGTAAATTAATTAAATCCTGCTTGTTTTCAACCAAGGTAACGTTTTCATATTTATCCATCTGTTCATGTAGCAAATCTAACAGCTCAAGATTTCTTTGTATTGAAAAATGAGGCTTATATTTTGTTTCTACAAACAATGCAAAAAATTGCAAGTTTATACCATTTTCATATAAGCCTGGGAAATCAAGCTGTCTATCAATACACCTTTTTGATAAATCTTTACCAAGTTTTTCAACTGTCAAAATACTATCACAGTGTGTATCCACTCTAAAAATAGTATCCTTCAATTGCTTATTCATTATCAATTATCACCCTAAATTATAATAATAATTGTATTTTCAAAATGATTGAAAAACCTGTTTATTCATTCGGAATAAACAGGTTTAAATAATTGAAAAAATTTTATTATTCCTATACTTAACTACCTGGGCTCAACAATTAACTTAATAGCAGTTCTTTCTTCTCCATCAATCTGGATGTCAGTAAAAGCTGGAATGCAAATTAAGTCTACTCCACTGGGTGCAACAAAACCTCTCGCTATGGCAACTGCTTTAACTGCCTGATTCAACGCACCAGCTCCAATAGCCTGAATTTCAGCGCCGCCTCTTTCCCTTAGAACACCTGCTAAAGCGCCTGCAACAGCATTTGGACTTGATTTTGCTGAAACTTTCAACACTTCCATTAACTAAACCTCCTCTTATTGGTTCGAAACTTTTAATTTAAAATAATATATCTTAGTATATACATATTCTGGTTTTTTAAAAAAAATCCTTTTTTATTATTTTTATTTTTAGAAATTATTTATTAAAAATTAATACCCGTCCTTCTTCCCTAAAGGCAATAATTTTGACAAGTATAATCAGAAACCTTTTTACCATTTTTGTACTGTAACCCCACTACCAAATCACCTCTAGTTAATATATAAACACTTCAATTTTAATTCTAATTTAACTTCTTTAAAGTATTGAAAATTCCTTCTATAAATATAAATGTTGTAATCAATAAATTTTTCCATGATAACTACCATTTTCTATACAAAAATAAAAACGGATCCAGCAGGAACCGTTTTTATTTTGCATAATCGATGGCTCTTGTTTCTCTAAGAACCACTACTTTAATCTGTCCAGGATATTCTAATTCTGATTCAATTTTCTTGACAATATTTCTTGCTATTAAGACAGACTCAGAGTCATCAACTTTTTCAGGTTTTACCATAATTCTCATTTCACGCCCAGCTTGAATCGCATAAGCTTTTTCTACTCCTTCAAAGGAATCAGCTATTTCTTCAAGCTTTTCAAGTCGTTTTATATATGATTCGAGTGTCTCCCTGCGGGCACCAGGCCTAGCAGCAGATATGGCATCTGCAGCTTGTACAAGAACCGCTTCAATACTTTGAGGCTCTATATCATTATGATGTGCAGCAATTGCATGAATTACATCACGTGATTCACGATATTTTTTCGCCAAATCAATTCCTATTTGAACATGCGGCCCTTCTACTTCGTGATCAACAGCTTTACCAATATCATGCAACAACCCGGCCCTCTTGGCCAACTGCACATCAACACCGAGTTCTGCAGCCATAACTCCTGCTAAATGAGCCACTTCAATAGAATGTTTTAATACATTCTGCCCATAACTTGTCCTGAATTTAAGCCGTCCTAGAAGCTTTACAAGCTCTGGATGTAATCCATGAATTCCTGTTTCGAAAGTAGCCTGTTCTCCCTCTTCTCGTATTTGTTGTTCAACTTCTTTTTTAGCCTTTTCTACCATTTCTTCAATACGAGCAGGGTGTATTCGACCATCGGCTATTAATTTTTCAAGAGCTATTCTTGCAATTTCTCTTCTTATAGGATCAAATCCTGATAATATCACAGCTTCAGGAGTATCATCAATAATTAAATCTATTCCGGTTAACGTTTCCAAAGCTCTGATATTTCTTCCTTCTCGGCCAATAATCCTTCCCTTCATTTCATCATTTGGAAGGTTAACTACAGACACAGTAGTTTCTGCAACATGATCAGCAGCACATCTCTGAATAGCTTGTGTAATGTATTCTCTTGCTAATTTATCTGCATTTTCTTTGGTTTGGGCTTGTATTTCTTTTATTAGCGTTGCTGCATCTTGTTTAATTTCTTTTTCTACATCAGCCAATAAAATTTCTTTAGCTTCTTCTGAAGTTAAACCGGAAAGCCTTTCTAGTTCTTCTAATTGTTTATTTTTAATGTTAGTAATCTCTTCACGAATTTTTACAATTTCATTTTCCTTTTTATTTAAACTTTCCTCTTTACGTTCTATAGAGTCTATCTTACGATCAAGCGACTCCTCTTTTTGCATTAATCGTCTTTCCATTCTCTGAAGTTCACTTCGGCGTTCTTTGTTATCCTTTTCAATTTCATTACGCAGTCTGTGAACTTCTTCCTTTGCTTCAAGAATAGCTTCACGTTTTCTGGCTTCTCCTTCTTTTTTAGCCTCTTCTATTATTCTCTTTGCTTCTTCTTCTGCAGTAGCAATTCTTGCCTCAGCCAAATATTTACGAACAAAATAGCCAATGATAAAGGCTATTAGCCCAGTCACTAATGCTATAACAAAGCTAATCTTATTCACCTCCTATTTCAGAATGCAGATAAAGAACTATTGTTTTCTTTCAAAAAAAATAACCGAGCGAAACTCGGTCTAAGAAAATTACTACCTCAAAAAAACATAAATATATAGCAAATTTTATAATAAGCTATATTTGCCATAAAGGGAAAAATATATAGATATATAGTAGATACATACTTACATAAGTATATATCTACTTATCCCCTAATATTCAAAAACATCTAACATAATATACAATATTTTATATATTATGATCAGTAAATATATCTAACCCAAATTGGCAGTTATTTCCTTAAACCTAGTTTCTTACGTTTTCAATTGTATTCTTTTTCAATAGAATTGTCAAGGATATATGTTTACCTACCCAGGGATTCGTCAAAGTTAACATTTTAAGAAGGCTTCGTTTAGCCAGCTCAAAGGAATAATAAATACGGAAAGAACCAAAGTAGCCAAAATGTAGGGTCGTCCTTCCAATATATCTCAAAAAAGGGT
>Ga0182240_100545_pt1 | contig 11077 bp, 13 predicted proteins | sample hydfrates4_PW_90_FD_145594 | JGI IMG/M metagenome (GOLD analysis project Ga0182240, IMG submission 145594) | Subsurface microbial communities from deep shales in Texas, USA - hydraulic fracturing test 4_PW_90 | ecosystem: Environmental > Aquatic > Deep subsurface > Shale gas/oil reservoir >...
TCAAGGACTCCTCTTTGGACCGAACCATGTAGTTACCTACATTTTAACAGTCCGAAAAAGAAAAGACCAGTGGGTATTGAAAAATATTTGTTGCGACTAAATTTTGCTCGACTTTGACGTAACCCTGATATTTCCCCCCGCTCTCCTTTATCAATGATGGACAGCTGAAATATATTTCCCATAGAGGAACGCAATGTTTTGGGGTTGTAAAGGTCTACAGTGCCGGGCAGTAAAATCAGTCCCTGTGCCCCGGCACCCGCAGCCGTCCTGACTATAGTTCCCAGGTTCCCCGGGTCTTGAACACCGTCCACCAGTACCAGTAGAGAGGGGGAACTGTCCAGAATTTCGGCCAGGACTTCATCCCGCCGCCGGGCCACGGCCAAAACCCCCTGGGGAGTCTCGGTGTCGCTAAGGTCGGCCATAACATTGTCCGCTACTTCCACCGTCATAATGCCGGCTTTTTCGGCATCTCCAATGAGCCGTTGGCCCCGGGCGGATGCTATTACCCGTGGGGATACCATTATTATCTCGATTACTTCAGCAGCTTTCAAACCTTCCTCAACTGCCCGGACACCTTCTAAAATAAACTTCCCTTCCCGGTCCCGGAAACGCCGGCGGGAGAGTTTTTTTACATACTTCACCCATTTATTGCTGCTGCTGGAAACAAACACCACCTTTAAAACATCCTCTCCTCAGCTTTCCAGTTTCTTGAGCCGGTCGTTGCGCCCGATGGCCACCAGTATATCTTCTTCCTGTACCCTTTCGCCGGCAACGGGGGAAATTAATACATCTTCCCCCCGGCGGAGGGCCAAAATGGTTACCCCGTATTCCCTACGCAGTGCCAGTTCCTGTAGCGTTCTTCCCACAAATTCCTCAGGTGCCGTTAATTCGATGATACTGTAGTCCGTGGATAAATTAATTTGATCCATAATATTGCGGGAAACCAAAGCGTGGGCCAGGCGCGCGCCCATATCCCGCTCCGGGTAAACCACCATGTCGGCCCCTACTTTTTCCAGCACCTTACCGTGCAGTTCATTTTGCGCCTTCGCCACCACTGTTTTTACTCCCATTTCCTTTACCAGCACCGTCACCAGTATATTGGCCTGTATCTTCTGGCCAATAGCCACCACAACCACGTCGAAATTCCTGATTCCCAGGGACTTGAGGGCCTGGTCTTCCATGGCATCGGCCTGCACGGCATAATAAACACGGTCGGATATACTGTTCACCCTATCCTTATCCGTATCCACCACCAGGACATCATAATTCATGTCGCTCAATCGCAGGGCCAGGCTCCGGCCGAAGCGCCCCAGCCCGATAACGGCGAACTGCTTCATTTTCTTCTCACCTTTGCTCTATCAAAACTAAAAAGCATGGTTCTCACCATGCTTATTGTTCCACTAGGAAGCAGTTCTTACACTTTACGCCGAAGTAATATTTATTTAAGCATTTAATTTTGATTTAGCTACTTGCACCAATTGGCTGAAGGCTTTTTCGTCATTTACAGCCATGTCTGCAAGCATTTTGCGGTTGATGTCCACACCTGCTTGTTTGAGACCGTTTATAAACCTGTTATAGGAAAGACCGTTATTTCTAGCGGCAGCATTAATACGTGCAATCCACAGTTTCCGGAAATCACGCTTACGCTGGCGACGGTCCCTGTATGAAAAAGCCAGTGCCCTCATTACAGATTGGTTGGCTACTCTGAATAATTTACTCCTGGCACCGCGGTATCCCTTGGCCAGTTTTAACACTTTCTTATGCCTTTTACGGGATACGACTGCGCTCTTTGCCCGTGGCATGATGCATTCCTCCTTTACGGCACTTGTACTACATTATTAAGGCAAAAGGCGTAAAACTCTCTTTTGATCTGACGGGTGTAAAGTTGTCGATTTACGCAGCTTACGCTTGCGCTTGGGGCGCTTTTTACCTAAGATATGACTGTGATAGGCGTGCGAAGCCTTGAATTTACCCTTGGCCGTCCGCTTGAAGCGCTTGGCGGCTCCACGATGGGTTTTAATTTTCGGCACTGTGCTCTCTCCTTTCGCGTATTATTCTTCTTTATTTGCCGGGTTGGGTGCAAGAATCATAAACATATTTTTTCCTTCCAGCTTGGGCTTCTTTTCTATGGTGGCTAAATCACCTATTTCCTGCGCCACCTTGTTCAAAAGAGCTTGGCCGTTTTTGGGGTGGACAATCTCCCGCCCGCGGAACATAATAGTTACCTTTACTTTGTCACCGGCCTTTAAAAACCTAAGGGCATTCTTGATTTTAACATGAAAGTCATGGTCTTCAATATTGGGCCTTAATTTAACTTCTTTAACGGTAATGACGCGCTGTTTCTTTTTGGCCTCTTTTTCCCGCTTGCTCTGCTCATACTTATATTTTCCGTAATCCATGATTCTACAGACCGGCGGCTTTGCCTGGGGGGCAACTTCCACCAAATCCTGTTGTCTTTCTTCAGCCAACCTCAAGGCCTCTCTGGTGGGTAAAATACCCAGCTGGTTTCCTTCTGCGTCCACAACGCGTACCTCTTTGGCCCTTACACCCTGGTTGACCCGATGTTCCCTCGAAATAACCTTTCACCTCCCGGTAAATTTGTAAACCTGAAATATAAAAAGCGGGTGGTAAACCACCCGCAAAATGCACAAATAGCCAGAGAAATATCTCTTTTGTGAAAGACCTTATCAACTGCCCCCTTCCAAACAGAGTTAGCGTCATAAGGTGAGAAGCGGATGGCTTCTACTTGGACATAATTTTATTAACGCAAGCATTATAGCACAACCGGCAGCGGCAGTCAACCAAATGCAGGAATAAGCCGTGTATCCTTCCGGTTTTTAAAAAATAATATATGCTTGCCGGCAAAAATTTGTTACCGCCTGAGCTTAGTTTATTTCCCGGCTTTTAATTTCCCGCAGCAGTTTTTGGGTGAACTCCTCAATACCCTGCATTCCCATGTCTCCCTGAGACCGGTGCCTCACTGCCACTGAGCTGCCGGCTGCCTCTTTATCGCCCACCACCAGCATATATGGTATTTTTTGCGCCTGTGCTTCGCGGATTTTATAATTTACTTTTTCGTTACGGTCATCCACTTCTACGCGTACTCCCAGATCAAATAATTTATCCGACAGAGCCCGGGCATATGAATGATGCCTGTCGGCAATGGGCAGTATCTTTACCTGTACCGGCGCCAGCCAGGTGGGAAAAGCACCGGCAAAATGTTCAATGAGTATACCTATAAAACGCTCAATACTGCCGAACACCACGCGATGAATCATTACCGGGCGGTGTTTTTGGCCGTCCTCACCCACGTATGTTAAATCAAATTTTTCGGGCATTTGAAAGTCCAGCTGTATTGTCCCGCACTGCCAGGTGCGGTCCAGACAATCTTTAAGGTGGAAGTCAATTTTAGGACCATAAAAGGCCCCGTCCCCCTCATTTACCCTATACTCCAAACCCCTGGCCTCCATGGCATCAACCAGAGCACCGGTGGCCATTTCCCATATTTCATCCGAACCCATGGCCTTTTCGGGTTTGGTGGAGAGCTCCACGTGATATTCAAAACCAAAGGCCTTGTAGAAATAATCCACCAGGTCTATAACACCGATTATTTCATCCCTTACCTGGGACGGAAGCATAAAAATGTGAGCGTCATCCTGGGTGAAACAGCGCACGCGCATTAACCCGTGCAACACCCCGCTGAGTTCGTGCCTGTGCACAAGACCCACTTCGGCGACGCGCAAAGGCAAATCCCGGTAACTATAGAGACGATTTTTGAAAACTATCATACTGCCCGGGCAATTCATGGGCTTTACAGCGTAATCATTTTCATCGATGCTGGTAAAATACATGTTTTCCCTGTAATGATCCCAGTGGCCGCTCCTTTCCCAAAGCTCCCGGTTCAGGATAACGGGGGTGCGAATTTCCTGGTACCCCCTGCGGCGGTGCTCCTCCCGCCAGAATTGTTCCAGCTCATTGCGTATAACCATACCCTTATAGTGGAAAAAGGGAAAACCTGGACCTTCATCATGAATGCTAAAGAGGTCCAGTTCCTTGCCCAGCTTGCGATGGTCCCTTCTTTTTGCTTCCTCCAAGCGGTGCAGGTGTTCATCCAGATGGCTTTTTTTAGGGAATGAGGTTCCATAGATGCGCTGCAGCATTTTATTCCTCTCATCCCCGCGCCAATAGGCTCCGGCTGTATTAAGCAGTTTTACAGCCCTCAGCATGCCGGTGGAGGGAACATGCGGGCCGGCGCAAAGATCTTCAAAATCCCCTTGCCGGTAGCAGGAAATATTGGCATCACCGGGTAGTTCCCGGATAAGCTCAACTTTATAGTCCTCACCTTCCCCGGCGAATTTTTCCAGGGCCTCATCTCTGCTTAATTCACGCCTTTCAAAGGAAAGGTCCTCTTTAATAATTTTTTTCATTTCGGCTTCTATTTTCTCCAGGTCTTCCGGTGAAAAGGATTTCGGCGAATCAAAATCATAGTAAAATCCCTGGGAAATGGCGGGACCGATGGCCAGCTTGGTGCCGGGATAGAGTCTTTGTACCGCCTGTGCCATTACGTGAGCGGTACTGTGACGAAAAACTTCCTGTCCCTCCGGGGTATTAAAATCCAGGAATTCAACTTCGGCATTTTCCTGAAGACCGGCGTTTAAGTCCACCAGTTCCCCGTTTACTCTGGCCACAACCGCTGCTTTAGCCAAACGGGGGCTTATATCCCTGGCAATTTCCATTAGTTTGGTCCCCTTTTCATACTCTCTGCTTGATCCGTCTTTAAGTGTTACTTTTACCATAACGTTACCCCTTTCATAAAAATAAAAAACCGCCCCCGGCGACGGCCAGGGACGGATTAATTCCGCGGTTCCACCCTGATTGGGGATGGTTATTCCCCCTCTCAGCGGACGAATAACGGTGGTCCAACCGGCACGGCTTACTGGTTTTCAGCCGGCAGCTCCGGGGTGGTTTTAGGTCCCCATTGCATCCGGGAATGCTTGCAGCCGGTGGCATTCCCTCTCTGTGGACGGTAAGGACTTACTCTTCCCCTTCATGGCCTTTTCTATGCACAATGGTATTATAAAATATTCCCCAAAAGGAAGTCAAATGTCTATTTTTCAATCATTGCTGACAAAGGGAACAGCCTCTGCAATGCCTTACTTTGCCCGGAAAAACCTTTTTAATGGTATCTACAGTAATCCTTTGTTTTTCCGCGGGCTCAAAGTGCAGGACGATTTCGTTAGGGGCAACGGTGACCAGAGAACTTATTAAAAGGTCCTCGTAATTAATTTCGCTGGAAATAAATTCTATCATAAATTCTTCCATGTGATTATTGTCTATGGGGTCCCCCTTTTCATCATACAACGTAAAGGAACCCTGTTCGTCCCTAATTACATTTACACAATTCACGCGGGGTTCTTGAATATCCACAAAATATTTCAAAAGCTGTATAAACTCCCGGTATTCCCTTTCCATTAGAAATTCATCAACGGCCTGCTCGGCCACTTCGTATAACTCATTAACATAGTCTTTCAGGCGGAATCTGATAAAGCCATCTATTACAATATAATTACTGGTTCGTAAAAACTGGGAAATTTCGTTTAAAATCTTTCTTTTTCTCTTATGGCGATAAAAACTGGGAGATGATTTTTCGCTCCCGGAGATATGTTCCAGGGCAAGGGACAGAATAGCATCCCGCTCTTCCGGGTTAAAATAATAGTAGGTTTCTCTGATTATGTTTTCCAAGATTACTTTTTCCCAGTGATTTAATATTATTTCACATATGGCGTTGGCCACATTATCCAGGTAAACCGTGCGAAAATACTCCCTTTTATGCCCGGCTCCGGGGCCTATAAAGTTGCAGGCCACAAAGGTGAACTTGCCGTCCGGATTTTTTTCCATTTTAACCTGTAATCCTTCGGCTGCCAACGGTTTCAGTTGTTCATGCAGCCTCTCGTGTAATATATCCATATGCCGGGTGGCACCAATGAAAATGCTTTCTTCCATGGCCTGCTCACTCCCCTGTAAAATTAATATGTTCCTCAACAAAGCGCATGCCAGAGAGTGTATTGTGGTAAAAGTATAAACCAAACCAGATGTCTCAATGCTAGAAAATTATTTTATCGCTCCCAAGGGAAATTTTATTTTTAATTGGTTCCCCTTATGCACTGCAGTGATTATTACTTTATTTTCGTAAAAATTATATGCTAATGATAAACACACCGGGTTTATTTTTCCACCATTTTGCAGCTTGCTGATTAATTCCTTTATATGCATTTTCCGCCCGACATGTTCCTGCGGCATACTGCCGGTATTCCAGTAAAGTCATAATTTATGCTCCCCTATAATATAGTTTACGGATATGAATATGGGGAGGTGAGGAATTACCGGTTATGAATGAAGCTGATTCCTTGCAAGAGCACATTGACAGGTGGTGCGCTCTTTCTGAGCCTTATCCGGAAATAAAGGTTAAAATGCCTAATCGTTATTACGCAGAGCTTTTATTGGAAGATTATGCCGGTCAAGTAAGTGAAATGACAGCAATAAACCAATACTTTTATCATTATTTGCTCTGGGAGGAAAGATTTCAGGATATTGCAAAGCTGGAGGAATGTGTCTCCATAATTGAAATGCTGCATCTTGAAATGCTGGGTAAAATAATTCGCTTACTGGGAGTGGAACCCAGGTTTAATACATTAACCAGCAACAGGCGTACATTTTGGAACGCAGAATATGTATATTACGGGCGTGGAGTTTGCGACCGCCTATCCGCTGATATTGCAGCGGAAAAATCTGCCATTGCCCAGTATCGAAAACACCAGGAGCTAATTCAAGACCCTTATATAGATGCTGTACTGGAGAGAATTATAATGGATGAAGAGCACCATTTATATCTTTTTAACCAGGCGTGGGAGAAGTATTGCAAGTAAAAGCACCGTTTTTGCGGTGCTTTTACTCTTGCTTGCGGAAAGGGCTGACGCTTTAGTATTGCACGCACCTAGTTTTCCCGGTGATGGTGGGAAGGGAAAATTTGTTTAGCGTTGAATAGTATTATATATATATGAGAATTGCGGAGAGTGCTGTTAAATGGCTAAAAATAACGGAAACGGGAAGGTAATAGAGTTTAAACCCCGGAAGGGAAAGAAATTAAAAAGCGTCAATTATGTATCACCGGAGCAAAAGGAGCTTCGCCGCCAGAGAGAATTACAAAGAAAGAAGCAGAACAGCCTGCTAAACACCATCAAAACAGTGGGTATTTTCCTGCTGATATGTATCGTGTTATACATACTAGGTCCGGTTGTAAAATCACATTAGCTCGTTTTTAATCGACACTTAAAATTTTTTCCACCTCCTCCCTGAGGCTTATTACGTCACTGCTTTGCTGTATATTCTCCAAAACGTCCTGCCAGGATATTACTGAGGGACGTCTCCCGTCAAAAAATTGCAGGGCTTTTACCTGTTCCATACGGCGAATTGATTTCATTTTGGTGCGGTCACATATGATAAAGGAAACCAAATCCCTTTTATCATTGTTCAAGGCTTTCCAGACTTCCACCATGACCCGCTGCCGCAGGAATTGGTGGGCCAATATATTCCTACCGTTGGAACCCAATTTTTCCTTTCGCTTGGCTTCCCCCAAGTATATCTTGTTATCCGTAAATAAGGCCACATCTACTTCCGTGTTGCGCAATTCATTGAAAAGCTTATCCCGGTCATCACCGGTGTAAAAAGTGCCCCTCATTTTCAATCTGGTGCTTTTAACGGCAGCACGGATGCCCGGTATTATTCGCATGTATTCCCGGTAAAATTTCTGCCGGCACTGGCTGTCGCCAATGGCATAATCCCGGAAGCCCTTCCAAAATAGTTCCATTTTAACCTGGTTACACTTTCCTTCTTCCAGCTCCAGTGCCCTTAACAACGTACCTGCCGGCCGGAGTGAGTTGAATAAAGTTACAAATACTTTTGCTGTAAGGTTATTTTCCGCCCTATTAATGATAATACCCACCCCCTTCACACATAGCGAACATTTATAATCAATCTGGAATATAATGTTATAAACATTTACCTGCGGGAGAGATGGTATTGAATGGATCAAAGGCACTGGGGTACTTAAATACGGTTTTAGGGACCGGCGTGGTGTTCTTTTCACTGCACCTGTACCATACACGGGGGGAAGAGGTTCCCCTGTATATTGCCCTTGCCATTATAATCGCGGGACCGGTTGAGGATTTTCTGGTTGAATATGTCAATGGAATACCTTCCCTTCCACCGGAGCAGAGGAAATCATACATACAAATCATTGATAAAAGCACCAGCCTGGCCTTTTTGACCTTTCTGGGAATGGCGGTGCTATGCTCCGTTAAAGATTAAACTACACTTAACCCCTTTGAGATTGTACCGGTGAGTTTGCTGAAACATTGTAATTTTCTGTTATAATGCGGGTAAAGGTTTGCACCAACCGGGGATCGAATTGCACACCTGCACACTTTACCAGTTCAGCCACCGCTTCGCGGTGGGTCATTGCCTCCCGATAAGGGCGTTTACTTGTCATAGCGTCATAGGCATCGGCAATGGCCAGAATTCTACATTCCAATGGAATCTCTTCTCCCCGGAGACCAAAGGGATAACCTTTACCGTTCCACCACTCGTGATTCTTTAATATCCAGTCGGCAATTGGAATAAGGTCGGGAGACGATTGAACAATGCGGAAACCGATCTCGCTGTGCCGCTGCATTTCATTCATTTCCTCGGTGGTTAAGGGGCCCTTCTTAAAAAGAATGCGATCGGGTATTCCCACTTTGCCTATATCGTGAAATTGAGCAAAGAGTCGTAAATCCGTTAGTTTATATTCCGGCAGGCCAATTTCTACAGCTATTTTAACCACCAAGTCCTGCAATCTTTCAATATGTCCTTCAGTAATAAAGTCCCGGGCTTTAAGAGCCCGGTTCAGGGTTTGAACAATTGTACTTCGCCTGCTTTGATTTTGATATAGTTTTTGCCGGTACATGTTATTATCGGCTTTTTTAAAAAGTTCGTCAAAATCAAGGCTGTTCTCGTCACTGGCGGCATACCCCGCGGACATGCTCAGGGGCAATTCCGGTTTTTTGGCATTCTGCCGGGTTATATTATCCTTTATTTCCTTGCAATATTTTTCCAAAACTGCAGGAGTATTATCCGGAATAATTATCGCAAACTCATCTCCCCCGATTCTGGCTATAACTTGACCGGTGGAAAAGGTCTCCTTTAAAATATTGGCGGCAGATATTAAAATTTCGTCCCCCTTTTTATGTCCCAGGGTATCATTAACCAGTTTTAGACCGTCCACATCACAGACAATTACGCCCACACGGCTGTACCCCTTTTTACTAATTCTTTTCAATTCCTGTTGAAAATAAGCCCGGTTAAAAAGACCGGTGAGGGAATCATGCAAGCTTAAGAACCTCAAATTATTTTCCAGTTCCCTGCGGTGACTAATATCTCGTACTACGCAAACCATACCACCGTCATTGAGTATACTCAGGGATATTTCCTGGTAAAATGTGGAGCCGTCACGCCTGCGGCCAATTGCCTCTCCCCTCCACCTTCCAGTATCTATAAGAACCGGAATTACTTCCTTTTCTATTCTTTTGATCTCATCTTCATTATAAAGCACTTTCCATGATTTTCCGATTAATTCATTTTCATTGTCATAGCCGTATATCTTTATATGTGAATCATTTAAATATATGTATTCCTGATTTGAGTTAAGAATGGCCATGCCATCCATAGAAGCTTTCATTGCCGCTGATTTAACCTGCAGTAACTCTTCTACCTGCCGGTGCTGTGAAATATCACGGGCAATTGCCAGCTCTACATATTTGCCATTTAAATGAAAGCGACTGGAATTTACCTCCAAGGGTATTTTTCGACCGTCTTTGGTTATTATCACTGTTTCAAAGGACAGTCTACCCGTACGATTTATTTCACTCTGGATTTTGGTTATTCTTTCCCTCTGGTGATCCTTTTCCTCTATATCATAGACCAGCATTTTTAGCAGTTCATCCCTGCTGTAACCGGTAATTCGGCAGGCAGTATCATTAACTTCCAATATGCGCCCCACCAGCCCGTCTTCCTTAACTTCATGGACCAGGATGCAATCCCTGGCGTTATTGAAGAGCATTCTGAATTTTTTTTCATTTTCCCGCAGAGCTCTCTGCATTCGTTTCTGTTCGGTGATGTCCCGCTTGATACTTCCCAAAGCAATTGTTTCGTCGCCGTCCTTGATAGGGAAAATGCCGAATTCAGACATTCGTTTATTTCCATAACGGTCTCTCTGCAGCATTTCACCGGACCATATTCGGGACTGCTGCAAGCAGTCCATTATTTGCCTCTCAATTGCCTTCGCATTCTCACTGGCATTGAAAATAATAGGATTTTTACCGGTTAACTCCCTGCGGGAATAGCCTGTAGACAGTTCTGCAGCTTTATTTACATCCACAATATTACCTTCTAAATCTGTTATTACAATATCCTCCGGTAAAGATTCCACCAGCTGGGCACGTAAATATTGCCTCTTGTTATCCCTTTGCAGGCGGGCAATTTCCCGTCGAAGCCGGGCTAACTCTTCTGCGTCATTGTGAAATAGGCTCCCGCATCGCACAGGCGGCACCCGATCTCGCACCTATAGCCGACTGGATACTGAAACACCACGAATGGTGGAACGGAAAGGGTTATCCCCTTGGGCTCAAGGGAAAGAATATTCCCCTGGAATGCCGTATTTTAGCTGTGGCTGATGCCTATGATGCTATGATCAGCGACCGCCCGTACCGGAATGCTATATCCCCGGAGAAAGCAGTGGAAGAACTGAAAAGGTTCGCAGGTATTCAATTTGACCCTGAATTGGTTAAGAAATTTATAGAAACCGTGAAGGAAAAATAAAAAATTCGTAACTATTCAGGTACACATTTTACTTTCATAAAAATTTTTACAAATTCTCAAATCCTCGCTGGACTCGGCGGGGATTTTGGTTTAAAATAGAATTATGAAGATTCAAGGACGAAACCTTTCCCAAGAAGATATTCATTGGATTTGTAGACTCATG
>Ga0182240_100547_pt1 | contig 11043 bp, 10 predicted proteins | sample hydfrates4_PW_90_FD_145594 | JGI IMG/M metagenome (GOLD analysis project Ga0182240, IMG submission 145594) | Subsurface microbial communities from deep shales in Texas, USA - hydraulic fracturing test 4_PW_90 | ecosystem: Environmental > Aquatic > Deep subsurface > Shale gas/oil reservoir >...
TCCTGTGAAATGTCCTGTAGTTTATTAGCCTGATCTGTTGCAGCTGTTGCCACCTGTGAAGCTGCGTCTGCAACCTGATCTGAGGTTTCCTTTGCCCTTTCAATTTCTTCCCTTAGTGTTTTTATCTCTTTGTTTAAGTCGATTATTTGAGCTTTTAGTTCATTTATTAGGTTTGACATGTTGTCTAATGTTTTATTAATGGTTTTTTGGAGTCTGTTCTGTTTTCCACTTTCATCCATTCTCACTGTTAGATCTCCTTCGGCAACTTTCTGCATAGTCATGGTAAGCTCTTTAAATGTTTGTGCCAGTGCTTTTTTATCTTCAAGTTGTCGTTTGGCCTCTTCTTGCAGGTTTTCAACCAACGTACTCACTTTATCATACAACCTACCTATCTCATCATTGTTGAATTTTATTTTTGGTTCTATTTCCAAATTGCCTTTTATTAATTCGTCCAGAATGTTTTCGAGCTCTCTCAAATATCTTATTATTAAGTGCTCTAAGATGTAATATGCTGCAGCAGAGGACAGTAATGCCAATACTATCAAGCCAATTATTATATTATTTCTCAAGTCATCTACTGGTGCCATTGCCTCGGCTAAGTCGATTTCAGATAATATTCCCCATTTAATTTGCCCACATATTGTTACAGGGGCATATGAGCTCAGTACTGGAACACCCCTATAATCGGTGATTATTTTATGACCTTCTTTTCCTTCAATGGCCAATTTTGCTGTTTCAGTATCTACTTTCAATTTTAATGTTGTTGGTTCATTTGAGAATCTTGAATCAGATCTCATCAATAAATCCTTACCTACCAGGTAAGTTTCACCAGTATCGCCAAGTCCAGTTCTTTCGTTCATTATTTTACTTATCTCATCCAATGGTATTTGAAGAGCTAACACTCCTATTAATTCCCCATCATCATAAACTGGCACCGCCATAAACATTGCAGGTGCGTCGTTGGATGGTGCGTAATGTTCAATGTCAGTTATCTTGAATTTTCCATTTAATGCCTCTTTAAACGCTATTCCTAAACCTGTTGATGCATAAGGCCCGTTTATTAAGTTTGTTGCATAATCCGGTTCTCTACATACTGTATATACTACGTTTCCATTTTTGTCTATTAAAAATAAATCGTAATAGTTATGTTTTTTTGTATATGTTGATAAAATACCATTCCATTTTTTTTTCACTCTCTTTATATTCTACTGAATTTATTCCTTTTTTATACGCCTCAGTATAGTCTCTCAGGGCCTTTCTTATTGATGGTAATTCAGAAAGTGTTTCAATGTCTTTTCTTTTAGTATTGAAATATGCTTCAATTTGATTCTTTTTAATGATTTTCACTGCGTCAAGTTTGTTAAACTCTTCATCCAATAAACTGCTTTTTGCTGTATCGTATGAATAAAAACCTGCTACTGTAATAGATAGTATAGACAGCATTGCAGTCATGATTATCAATTTTGTTTTCAATGATACATTTTTTAGTTTGTTCATTGTATCCCCCTTTACCGACTACGCATTTTATCATATGGGATTGATACATTTATAACATTATATCATATATATTTATATTATCTTATGAAAGCAGTATGCAAATATTATACATATTGCAATTTAAGAAATCGTGAAAAATTATACTACAATATACTTTATAAAGATTTTCAATATGGCAATCAAAAAAATAATTATGGCCTATCTATAAATGACGTTATAATAATTTAATGGTAAAAAAGATGGGGTAGTATATCATAGCTCGGCGATATGTTACTTAAGCTCTCCAAATAAACCGAAAGTTTTAGCTTCAGTTATTTTTATGGTTCTAAAGGTTCCAATCTCAGCATCTTCGTTAAACTTAACTGGTTTACAATTTTCAGTTATTCCTTCGTTTTTCCCAGTAACCAATATTTCAAATTTCTCTCCAATATGTTTTTTATTGTTTTCATAGCTCAGTTCTCTTCTTAATTCGTTTAATATCTCAGATCTTCTTTTTCTTATTTTTGTATCCACCTGTTTAAGTCTTGCAGCTTCGGTATATTTTCTTTGGGTGTATTTTGCCCCATGAGTGTAATCTGGCTTTAGTTTTTTCAATATCTCTAAGGTGTTCTCAAATGCTTCCTCTGTTTCAGTTGGAAAACCTACAATAACATCTGTTGTGAAGTTTAGGTTTTTTATCTTTCTTCTGAATTCACTTATTACCGAGATGAATTCATCAACAGTATATTCTCTTTTCATGTCCTTTAAAACTCCGTCATCACCGCTTTGGATTGGCAGATGTAAAAATTTGGTAACCTTGTCGTTTTTATAAGATTCAACCAGTTCGTCTAAAATTTCTAGAGCGTTTTTTGCATGCATCATTCCAATTCTCATTCCAAATTTCCCTTCTATTGAGCATAAATCGTTTATTAGGTTTGGAAGATTATCGTTTCTATCAAAACCATAGCATGCAGTATCCTGGGCGGTAACCAATAGGCATTTTGCACCGTTTTTTATTAGTTCATCGGCTTTTTTTACAATAAATTCTCTGTCGTAAGATATTAACCTACCTCTAGCAACTTTTACAATACAGTAGGAGCATTTTCCAACACATCCTTCACATATTGGAAGAGGTACAATTATTGAATTTTTTGAGGGCTTTAAATATTTCAATTTATCGTTTAAGTTATTGGAATCTATTCCAATTTTACCTATTTTATTTTTATTTCTGTCTTTCGGTATGATTTCTTTTTCTATACGCTCATTGAATAAATTATGGAGCATCTTTCCAGATAAATGGGCTTCTTTAGGCATTATTAAAATATCTGAAATACCTTCTAATTTTTCCCTTAGAGCTTTTGCCATACAACCTGCTACAACAACTTTTTTATTCAATGATCTGAGATACTTTATCCTTGAAATCATTTTATGTTCTGTTTCCAATCTAACTATACAGGTGTTTATAACTACAATGTCGGCATCTTCATCTTTGTCTATTATTTGGAAGTCTTTAAATTCTTTGATGGAATTTTCTATTATCGTGGTATCTGCAGAGTTTAAAGTGCAACCATATCCTTCAACATATATTTTTACAGTCATAATATCTCCCTTATTTTAGAGTCAAAAAGTTAGTAAGTATGGTGGTGTGCATTACTCACATAACTAATGATACAGGTAAATTTTATTTAAACATAAATATACATTGTTAAATTAAATTGGGCTTATTTACTACAGTATTCATTTACAATGTATTGAATGATTTACTTAAATTGCACACCATTATAATATGAAATTTCTTCTAAAAGTTTTAAGAGCTTATATAATATAATTTACAATCTTATCATATCATTATTTTAACAGTTAGTTGGTGAGAGAATATGAATGCAACTGAGGCAATTTATAAGGCAATCAAAAAATCAGGAATAGATTTTATAACTAGTGTTCCATGTGCAAATTTGAGTAATCTTTTAAAACTTGTTGTTCAGTGTAGTGAGAAGGAATTAATTCATATTCCTGTAACAAGAGAAGAAGAAGGTATAGGGGTGTGTGCAGGAGCTCACCTGGCTGGGAAAAAAACAGCCATATTAATGCAGAATTCAGGTCTGGGAAATTCAATAAATGCAATAGGTTCCCTCTGTAAAGTTTATCAGATTCCATTAACTATGATAATCAGTCACCGAGGGGATTTAAAGGAAAAAATTCCTGCTCAAATACCTATGGGCCAATGGACTAAGAAATTACTTGAAACTGTTGAAATTCCATATTACTGTCCAAAAACTCCAGAAGAGGCCTATAAACTAGTTATTTATGCTTCTGAGCTTTCAACTACAATGGGATATCCTGTAGCTATTTTATTGGATGGACTTTATTGGGAATATGATTAAAATATTATGTAGTGGAAATCTAAAATATAATTTTATTTTTTCAATAAATCGGCAATTACTGTATCAACACTGACCTTACTGACTTCTGATAGATAGGTATCTGTACCTACAACCTCATCGGCCCCACCCATGTAGAGCTTGTTTAATGCATCCCCAATTAGAACAGGATGGACACAGGATGCCATTACTTTTTTAGCCCCCAGCTCTTTTAACATGCCTATTGCAGTTGCCATTGTTCCTCCGGTGGATATTATGTCATCAACAATTAATACATCCCTTCCATTTACATCTAAATTTTTAGGGGCTATTTTTATTTCAGTTGGTGAAATTCTCGTTTTTTCAAGGTAATCGTATTCACAGCTTAGTACTTCGGAAGCTCTTTTTGCCAACTCAATAGCTCCCCTATCTGGGGAAAGTATGATTGGATTGTCCAATTTATCCTTGAAATATTCTGCCAATTTACCAACTGCGTCCCCGTATATGAATGGAATACTAAAGAACTTTTCAATATGTACTTCATGGGGGTTTATGGTTATAAATCTGTCACAAACAGTTGAATATAACTTTGCTAAAGCCTTAATGCTTATAGGTTCTCCACTGTTGAATTTTTTATCCTGCCTAGCATATGCCAAATAAGGGGCAACTACAGTTATACTTTCTGCACCTTCGTCCCTTAGGGCTTCACATAGTAATATAGTTTCAATTATTGCATCATTTTGGCTACTCTGTGTTTGAATTAAAACAGCATCTTCTCCTTTTACATCACCGTGGATTCTAACATATATTTCTCCATCAGGAAACTTCTTTGATTCAACTCTCATAAGTTTTGAGTTTGATAATTTGGCCACCCTGTAGGCTAAATCTTGGGAATTGGAACCAGTTACTATTATCACTATATCACCTTAAAAATTTTTAGTATATGTAATGCATTATGGTAAAATTTTAAATATGTTAAAAAAATAATTTTAATTTTAACAAGTTGGTTTAAAATTCTTTCAACACCCACCTAAGTGAGGGTTGAAACCGTAAAGATTTTACTCAACTATTACATTTTTACTTTACTCCATTCGTGAGTGAAGGGATTAAATGAAAATCCAATAATGGATTTTCATAGTTCTTCGCTCACTACGTGAGCTCGATATTGTGAAAATTCTTTTAGAATTTTCACTTTATATATTTATTTACCCTATTATCCATAATCAATATGTAGTGAGGTTAGGACATGTATAATTATGACTTTATTGTGATAGGTTCAGGAGTAGGAGGCAGTACTGTCTTAAAGGAGTTGAGTAAATTCTTTCCAGATAAAAGAATACTGTTAATTGAAAAGGGAGATATGCCCCAATATGCAATAGAAGAAGACTGTGTGGATGTACTGTATTCAAACTCCCTTGGTGGTGCTGCGGTATTTTCAGTAGGAAATGCGATTAGGATAAAATTAAAGGACATAAAAATTGAAGATGAAATATATGAAGAGATAGAGAAGGAGTTGAATGTCAGTGCAGTTCCAATGGAATTTATCAACGATACCACAAAAAGATTTTTTGATTTTGGATTTGAAAGGACTCCAAAATATATAGATTTCAGTAAATGTAATAAATGCGGAATGTGTGCCCATAGGCCATGTGATGCAAAATGGACTCCTCTGGATTTTATAAAAAAATCAAATGCCGACATAATAATTAATTGTGAAGTAATTAACATTAAAAAAGACGGAGATATTTTCTCTGTTGAATGTATAGATAGAAATGAGAACAGAAGGAAGATCTTTAAATCCAAAAAAGTTATAGTTTCAGCAGGTGGAATAGATTCACCAAGAATATTGAGCAGTATATTGGATAATGAGCACCTTGGAAAAAATCTCTTTGTAGATACATTTGTTACAGTTGGTGGAATATTAAAAGGAGCAAATTTCAACAAAGAAGTTCCTATGTCTATACATAAAAAATACAAAGATTTTATTCTTGCAACCCATTACTCTATGTTACTCTACGATAGGATCAAAGAATACGAGAATGTAAATAAAGAAGATATAATCGGGTTTATGGTGAAGATAAAGGATGAAAGTGTTGGTGAAGTTGGAAAAGATTATGTAAAGAAACCTATAACAAAAAAAGATGCTCAAATAATGTCTGAAGGAGTTGGAACCGTATCCAGCATGCTTAGTGAAGTTGGGATAGACAGGATATACTCTACAATTCCAAGGGGCTCCCATCCTGGAGGAACCTGTGCAGTTGGAAAGGTTGTAGATAAAAACTTTGAGACAGAGGTGGAGAACCTGTTTGTGTGTGATGCTTCTGTATTCTCCGAAGCTCCAGGAGCTCCACCAATTCTTGCAATAATCGGAATTGGAAAAAAACTTGCCAATTATCTAAAAACTATAAAATCATAAAACTATCCTTATTTAACTATTTAATTATTTTATATTTTTTACTATTTCATCTACGAGATTTTGCAGATTAATGCCTTTTATAACCTCTGCTACAGGTATTCCTAATTCTAAATTTAGTTTATTTATAATGTCCTCCAGATTTTGGTTGTTTGAAGAACCCTGTTTTTCAGAATCTGAGATTGTGGTGGATATATTTTTGCCGTTTAATGTAACGCCGATGACTTTTTTTCCAGTTAAATCTTCCACTAAGTTAATGTTACGTTTTATTTCTTTTGAATCTGCAGTATTTGATGCCAATAGTATAAAATCAGGTCTTGAACCTAATAAGATGGATAAACTAATTACTCCGCCGCCTCTACCAGTTCCAACCTCTAAAGGGTCTGAAAAAATACCAGTCTGTCCTGAAACTATGATAATGTCCTTATTTTCCAAATCAACTTTTTTAATCGCCCCAAATATTGTGGAAGCTACATGACAGGCAGGTATAACCTGAGGGATTACCATTTCATCTGCACCACATATGGCTGACTGAGGTTCAGTTCCTACAATTCCTACGTTGTAGTATTTTTCAAGGCATTTTTTTAAAACCATTGATGTTGTGAATTTTCCACACTGCCGGCCTGTGCCCATTATTGTTATTACCGTTCCATTAATTCCATTTAGTCCCATTTCAGCATAATCTTTTAATTTTTCAAATTTGTTTGGGTCTGAACAATCGAAAACATTTACTCCATACTTTTTAGCGAGCTCCACGAGCTCAGCAAAATCATGAGCTCTGTAGAGTCTTGCCATATTGTATATATTTTTTCCATTTTTTATTTCGTTTTCAATGGTTTTCTTCCAGATATCGATTTCTTCAGGTTCAAGAATTTCCTTAGTCCATATGAATGTGTCATAGTCTCTGTCATCTATTTTTAAATCACTAAATCTCTTGATTCCACTTGAAACTTTGTTTTCATGGGATAATTTAGCCTTTTTAATCATAAAATCCCTTTTGCAATTTAGTAATAATTTTCAAACGTCCTTATGGGAAGGGGTATATAAACTTTTTCATTTAAAGCCAAATAGGTTATTTAATAAATTTAAAATCCCATATAAAATTGAACATTTAGTTTAAAAACATTTTTGGACAAACTGTTAACTATTAAACTCGGATTAATATATGGCATACAGGAGGGAATTTAATGAAAGAAATTATGGATGTAAAAGTCAAAGACATAATGACAAAGGATGTTGTTTCAGTTTCACCAGAAGAAGGTGTGGTTGAAGCTTTTGAAATCCTTCTAAAATATAAGATAAGCTGTTTGCCAGTAGTTGATAACGATAAAAAAGTTATTGGAATAATAACTACTACAGACATAGGTTATAATTTAATAATAGATAAATACACACTTGATACCAGGGTTAGTGATGTAATGACCAAAAACGTTGTTACGGTAAGTCCTGAAGATTCAATTGTTGAGGCAATAAAAAAGATGGATATGATTGGAAATGGACAGGAAATAATAAATCAACTTCCAGTAACTGATGAAGAAAAAAAATTGGTAGGAATAATCTCTGATGGAGATATTATAAGGGTAATTTCCAAATCATTATAATTATAATTAATATTGAGTTTATTCCATTGGTAGTATTCCTTGTTCTCTACACTCTTTTATATCGATTATTTGCCCATTCCATGGGTCATCATCAATTAATACATCCCAATTTTCCTCGAGCTCTCGGTTACCTTCATTTAAAGCTTCTTCGAAGTTAGCATTTCCAACCATAGTAGTTTCTAATGCTACAATACCATATGCTCCGTTTTCATCAATATCCCATGCAACAAATGCATGTTCGGGAAGTATAATAATGTATGGACGCATCCCTAAAGCTTCAATAGCTGAGGCGAATAATACTGATCCATCAATGCAGTTTGTAGATTTAAGTTTCAATGACTCTTTTGGTAATCGTACTTTCTGAACTACATCTTTTCCATAGGCATTTGACACATCTATATAACTAACTTTATAATCATACTTTAATGCATCATATATTGCCTTAACTTGTGAATTAACATCTTCTGATTGATAACCACTTAAACTTCTCTCAGGATGATATTCTTTTGCTTTACTTAACACTTCCATGATGCTTTCATCTTTTGGAACTACAAAGACCGCAATATATTCATTCATTGGGATATAATTTCCATTATCGTCTTTAATTGCCCATAACATTGTATCCATGGGATAGACGTCAATCATTACAGTTTGTTCGTCGTGAGTTTTCCATTCCCCATTGTTATCATACTCAATTGTATAATGTAAACTGAATTTTGTTTTGGTCTTTATTTTTTCTATTTTATCTTTTATTAAGGGAATTGTTTGATTTATCTCTTTTGTTTCTTTTGGATCCATTGTTTCTGTTGTTACTGCTTTGTTACTATATCCTTGATATTCAGATGTGAGTTTTATGGTTGCTGGCTTATCTCCATTATTGATTATATTAAATGTTATATCCGGCTCTCCAAGTTCATAATAGGTATTGTAAAATGCTAATGGATATGGTCCATAATAAGTAGTTGAGGTGTTAAAACTTACCTCTTTCGAAATAAATTTTAGGGGATTATGAATATCTGATTTTAATGTTTCTTCCCCCTCATAACATTCTAATACTAAACTTTTAAGTGATACCTTTGCATCCTTATTTCCATAATTGACAATTACCAAATGGGATGAATTTAAGGTCGTTCCTTCTCCACTAAATGATAATGTTTTTTCTCTTGATAATTCTGGAATGTATTGGAACTTTTTCCCATTTTGCAAATTATTCAAATTTTCGTCTGTTGGAACAATAAATATATCGATTGGTTCATCGCTCTCTATTTGGAATTTTAAACGCATTTTCTCTGAATTTACATCCCATTTGTAATAATGAACCTCTCCTTTTTCAACAATAAATTTTTCTGGATTGACATCTTCCAAAGATGGTCCTAAATATTCATCTACACAGCCGGTTAAAGCTACAACTGCAAAAACTAAAAATACACCCATTAATAATTTTTTCATTAAATGCTCACCCCCTGATGTTTAAAAAAGCTAAAATTAGTTTGGAGTTATTTGTATATAAACTAATATATTTAAAAAGAGTAAAAAATTATATCTGCGTTCTATTGAATTCTTTAATCCATTCTACATTTCCACTCAAAACACATCGTGCAACTGAAACAAAATCGGCATATTTAAGCATATTTTTTGCATCTCCAATGGATCTTATTGAGTTGTTTCCAATAATAATTTTATCTTTAAAGTTGTTTCGCATGGCTTTTAAATAATCCAAATCGGCATAGTCTTTGCCAGGATTAAAACAATCTATGTGTATCCCATGGAAATAATCTTTCACGCAGTTTAAGTTGTATATTAGTTCAGCGACACTAACATAGTTGGCCCTTACCTTTAGAAAAATAGGAGTTTTTAGATTTAAGTCCGATATTTTAACTAAAAAGTTTTTTAATCTTTCATTGTTTTCTTTTTTTAAGAGCTCTTGACCAATACCTAAATCTGTAATTTCTTTCTGCCTACAATGGCAGTTTAATTCAATTATATCGGCGTGTTTTCCAATGGTTTTTATTCTATCCAAACTTTTATCTATATCTATAAACCTTATATTTATCGAAACAAGAGCTCTACTTTCCTTTGCCTTTTTTATTTCAGATACAATCAATTCTTCAAAATCATTCAAGTTATAAACAAACTCTTTTCTGCCTCTTTTAGCAATTTTTTCACTGGCTACTAAAGTTTCCTCATCTAAATTATATGCCCCGATAGTGACGATACCAAATAAACCAGTGCCTAGTTTTTTACAAAAATCCCCGTCAGTTATTCCGGCCATTGGAGCCAAAACTATTTTATTTATATTATTTTTATTCAATACTTGCTGTTCCATATGACCCCCGCCAAATTGAATAAATACAGGTTTTCTTGTTTAATGCTCTCTATGTTATATTGGACACATGTAATTGTAAGCTGTTTTTTTACTATTCTCACCATCTTGTTTGAGTGTACATACAGGACTTTTGGTTTTTCCATCCCTTATGAGCTCCAACCCAACATCTGCAAGATTTGAAGCATCTTCGGCGGTTTTTCCAATACCTATTCCAGCTTTCAATTCTACGCCACAAGAATCTACGATATCATCAAACATATTTAAAAAATCATTCTCAGTCATTCCATTACATGGGCACATAAAGTTGTCTCCACCGATAAAAAATCCCATTGAGTTGTACTTCTTTAATCCCTTTATTAATTTCAACTGCACTTCATGAACATTTAAATATATGTCGTAGGCATTTTCTACATTGGTTAATGTCTTGGTGATGTTGTTAATATCAACGTGTGCCAATTGGACATATCCATTCATCACAAATTCATTTGCAACATCTAAAATCTCTTTTCTATATTCATCTTGAGCACTACCATGTTCTTGAAGTTTTTCAGTAGCCAATTTCTGAGCTTCATACGGAGTTTCTGCTGAAGCTATTACCATGCTAACTGTAAATGGATATCTATTTTTAATACTGTCTTGAATTCTTTTGTGAGTTGTTAAATCTATGCCATTTGTTATTGCAATTAAGTTGTCGAATCTTGTATAGAATACAAGCCCTTTATGGGCACCAAATTGCAGGTTCAAATCACTGTATAATCTTGATTGCAATGCTTGTAAATCGCTTTCTCTTCTTGGTTTTGGGGTAACAGTCCATGGTCCATAGTTGTCTATCTGTATAACCGTTATTTGAATCATCCTATCATCCTA
>Ga0182240_100548_pt1 | contig 11037 bp, 7 predicted proteins | sample hydfrates4_PW_90_FD_145594 | JGI IMG/M metagenome (GOLD analysis project Ga0182240, IMG submission 145594) | Subsurface microbial communities from deep shales in Texas, USA - hydraulic fracturing test 4_PW_90 | ecosystem: Environmental > Aquatic > Deep subsurface > Shale gas/oil reservoir >...
GGACAGGCAGATGGTGATCGCTGCCGTAAGTGTGGTTTTACCGTGGTCCACGTGACCAATGGTTCCAATGTTTACGTGCGGTTTGTTGCGCTCAAATTTTGCCTTGGCCATTTTTATATTCCTCCTTTGTTTCTTGACTAGGAGTTCGAAAAGTCCGCGTGTCTATTGTGCTCCTTTTCGAACTTTCATTTGACTTTAAGTTAACCGAAATTCCGTGCGATAATATCTTGAGCAATACTTTGGGGAACCTCTTCGTAGTGGCTGAACTGCATGGTATAGGTGCCCCTTCCCTGGGTACGGGACCTCAGCTCGGTGGCATAACCGAACATTTCCGCCAGGGGAACATATCCGTGAATAACCTGGGTATTCCCCCGTGGTTCCATCTCCTCCACCCGTCCCCGGCGGGAATTAATGTCACCAATAACGTCACCCATATACTCTTCGTTAACCACTACTTCAATTTTCATAACAGGTTCCAACAAAACCGGTTGAGCCCTTTTAGCTGCCTCGCGCAGTGCCATACTGCCGGCAACCTTAAAGGCTATTTCCGATGAATCCACATCGTGGTATGAACCATCGACAAGTCTTACTTTTACATCGACCATTTGGTACCCCGCAAGGATTCCATTTTCCATTGCCTCGCGTATTCCCGCATCCACCGCCGGAATGTACTCTTTTGGTACGGTACCGCCGACAATCTTATTTACAAATTCATATCCTGTTCCCGGCTCCTGGGGTTCCAGTTCTATAACAACGTGGCCGTATTGTCCCCGGCCACCACTCTGCCTGACAAACTTACCTTCGGCCTTTGTTGCTTTGCGAATGGTCTCCTTATATGAAACTTGCGGGCGACCCACATTGGCTTCCACCTTGAACTCCCTGAACAGCCGGTCAACAATAACCTCCAGGTGCAATTCACCCATACCGCTGATTATGGTTTGGCCGGTTTCTTCATCCACATGCACCTTGAATGTGGGATCTTCCTCCCCCAGCTTCTGAAGGGCAACGGTCATTTTATCCTGATCGGTTTTTGTTTTTGGTTCAATGGCCACTGATATTACCGGCTCCGGAAACTCCATGGACTCTAAAATGATGGATTCATTTTCACTGCATAATGTATCTCCGGTCCCGGTGAATTTTAACCCAATGGCAGCAACTATGTCCCCGGCGTAAACATGGGTGATCTCTTCCCTGTGGTTGGCGTGCATCCGCAAAATACGACCCAGCCGTTCCCGCTTTCCTTTGGTGGAATTATAGACATAGGAACCGGCCTTGGCGGTTCCGGAGTACACACGGAAAAAGGTCAACCTTCCCACATAAGGATCAGTCATTATCTTAAAAGCCAGCGCTGAGAATGGGCCGTCATCCTTTGCCGAACGAAAGTCCTCTTCTCCCGTGTCAGGCTTGACACCTTGAACAGAAGCAACATCCGTGGGAGCAGGCATATAATCCACAATTGCATCCAGAAGGGGCTGCACACCTTTATTTTTAAAGGCCGATCCGCAGAGCAACGGAACCATTTGCACAGCCAGTGTGCCTTTGCGTATACCTCTCTTAATCTCTTCGGGGCTGGGTTCTTCACCTTCCAGGTACTTCATCATTAGCTCGTCATCGGCTTCTGCTACATTTTCTAAAAGAATATCCCTGTACTTGGATACAGTCTGTGCCATGTCCTCTGGTATATCGATTTCCTTGAATTCCTTGCCCAAATCGTCAAGGTAAAGAAAGGCCTTGTTCTCCACCAGATCCACTAAACCCCGAAAGTTTTCTTCACTGCCGATGGGCAGTTGAACAGCCACAGGGTTAGCACCCAAGCGGCCTTTGATCATTTCCATACCACGGAAAAAATCTGCACCTATACGGTCCATTTTATTTATAAAAGCAATTCTTGGAACTCCATATTTATCTGCCTGCCGCCACACTGTCTCAGACTGAGGCTCAACTCCCCCTACCGAACAAAATACGGCAACGGCGCCGTCAAGCACTCTTAGCGAGCGTTCCACTTCGACTGTGAAATCCACGTGCCCTGGCGTGTCAATAATGTTGATACAGTGATCCTGCCACTGACACGTAGTAGCGGCGGAGGTTATGGTAATCCCCCGCTCCTGTTCCTGAACCATCCAGTCCATGGTAGCGGCACCATCGTGAACCTCACCTAACTTATGCACCCTACCTGTGTAAAACAGAATGCGTTCAGTGGTGGTGGTCTTGCCGGCGTCGATATGGGCCATAATACCTATATTGCGCGTTTTTTGCAACGGAAATTGGCGCGCCATGAAGACCCCCCTTATTACCACCTGTAATGAGCAAAAGCCTTGTTTGCCTCTGCCATTTTATGAGTATCCTCTCTCTTTTTGACTGCTGCCCCTGTATTGGCAGCGGCATCCATTATCTCGTTGGCAAGCTTCTCCCGCATACTTCTGCCGGCACGCTGCCGGGAATAGTTCACCAGCCAGCGAATAGCCAGTGTCTGTCTCCGCTCCGGCCGTACTTCCACCGGCACCTGGTAGTTTGCACCACCCACCCGGCGGGCTTTAACCTCTAACACGGGCATAATATTTTGCATGGCCTGCTCGAAAACTTCCAAAGGATCCTTGCCGGTTTTTTCCTTGATAATATCAAAGGCTCCATGACATATCTTTTCAGCAATACTTTTTTTGCCGTCCAGCATGACCTGGTTTATTAACTTGGTTAAGACCGTGTTTTCATAAACCGGATCCGCGAGTACCTCACGCTTGGGCGCGGCTCCTCTTCTGGGCATAAACTTCCCCCCTTTCCTGGGCTACTCTCTTATATATTATTTTTTAGGACGTTTTGCGCCGTATTTTGAACGACCACGATTCCTGTTTTGTACTCCGGCACAGTCAAGGGCACCACGCACTACGTGATATCTTACCCCGGGAAGGTCCTTTACACGCCCTCCCCTTACCAGTACCACAGAGTGCTCCTGCAAATTGTGCCCGATACCCGGGATATAAGCTGTAACTTCTATACCGTTGGTTAACCTGACCCTGGCAACTTTACGCAATGCAGAGTTTGGCTTTTTAGGTGTGGTTGTATAAACTCTGGTACACACCCCGCGTTTCTGGGGAGAACCCTTTAGCGCCGGTGAGTCTGATTTTTTGGTTATATCTTCTCTGCCCTTGCGGATTAGTTGATGGATAGTCGGCATTAGCAATACACCTCCTTTGCGGACAATATGTCAAAGACTAAACAGGGAAGGCGGGCAACCGCCTCCCTTAAAAACGTTCTCCCATAATAAAAATTACTCCTCAATCAAAGCTGCTGCAGAACACCCCACCCCTATACCACAAGCCTTGCCTAACACTTTCATGGACTCAACTAATTCCACTGGTATATTGTTCTCTATACAGGCTTGCCTAATGGGATCAATAATTCGCCCTTCTGCATTATGGGCCAAAAAAACTAATTTTGCCTCTTTTTTCTGTACTGCCTTTAAAGTCTGCTTGGCCCCCACCGTTGTCCTTTTTGCTTTACGCAACCTCTCATACGACATGGCGGCCTCCGTAAACCATAAATAATATTGTAATGCGTATACACACACTCGTTTATAATATCACCGGTATCATCCAATGTCAATAATTAATAACTCTAAGAAGTTTGTTCCTGGTTGACTGCAGGATCGGAGTTTATTTCATCACTCCCGGTCGGCTGAAAATCATTTTCCTCCATACCGGCTTCATCATTTTCCCGGGGAGTTTCCCACTCCGGTACCAGCGATTCGGTTTCGGTAATTTCTATTGAGCGGTACCTGCTCATTCCTGTACCGGCGGGTACCAGCTTGCCGATTATGACGTTTTCCTTGAGTCCCAACAGGGGATCCATTTTACCTTTGATTGCGGCTTCAGTTAATACCCTGGTGGTTTCCTGGAAAGAAGCTGCGGACAAGAAGGAATCAGTGGCCAGAGAAGCTTTAGTAATACCCAGCAGTACTTCCGTTCCCTTGGCCGGTTCACCGCCGGCAGCAATTGCCTTTTGATTTTCCCTTTCAAAGTCAAACTTATCTACCAGAATACCCGGAAGCATATCGGTGTCACCGGATTCGTCCACTCTCTTCTTGCGCATCATTTGTCTTATCATAACTTCAATATGCTTATCGTTTATATCCACACCCTGCATTCTATAAACCTTTTGCACCTCTTGCAGGATATAAATCTGCACCCCGGCCGGACCCTGGATCCTTAACAAATCATGGGGGTTCACTGAACCCTCTGTAAGCTCCTGGCCCGCCGATACATGGTCACCGTTCTTAACTTTGAGCCGGGCACCATAGGGAACCTGACTGGTAAATCTCTCACCGTCACTGCGGGTAACATCCACCTCCAGGCGTCCCTTCACCTCTTTAATTTCCACTTTCCCGTCCAGCTCACTTATTATAGCCTGCCCTTTAGGTTTGCGGGCCTCAAAGAGCTCTTCCACCCTGGGCAGACCCTGTGTGATATCCTCACCGGCAACACCCCCCGTGTGGAAGGTGCGCATGGTAAGCTGGGTACCCGGTTCTCCAATGGACTGCGCGGCTATTATGCCCACTGCCTCTCCAATGTCTACCCTGTGTCCTGTGGCCAAATTGCGTCCATAGCAGTTTATGCACACACCGGAACGGGTACGGCAGGTGAATACGGAACGGATTTTAACCTCTTCGATACCTGCGGCAGTGATCTTTTCCGCATCTTCTTCCATAATTTCTTCGCCACTCTTAACAATCACTTCACCTGTTTCCGGGTGCACTATATCTTCCTTCGCTATCCGGCCGATGATTCTATCCTCGAACTTTTCAATAACCTCGGTACCATCCCTGATTTCACTCACCACAACGCCTTCATCGGTACCGCAGTCCTCTTCCCGCACAATCACGTCTTGTGAAACATCCACAAGCCGCCGGGTCAAATAGCCGGAGTCAGCGGTACGCAGTGCGGTATCCGCCAGACCTTTACGGGCCCCGTGAGTGGAAATAAAGTATTCCAGCACCGTCAAGCCTTCACGGAAGTTCGCCTTAATGGGGAGGTCAATAATGCGCCCGGACGGGTCAGCCATTAGCCCCCTCATTCCGGCCAACTGACGTATTTGTTGAATATTACCGCGGGCTCCGGAATTGGCCATCATATAAACCGAGTTAAACTTATCCAGGCTTTCCACCAGAGCCTCTGTCACTGCCTCGGTGGTCCCCCTCCAAATTCCGGTTACCTTGCGATATCTTTCATCTTCGGTTATCAATCCCCGCCTGTACTGAGTTTCAACTTTTTCTACTCTACCTTCGGCTTCGGTCAGGAGTTCTTTCTTTTTCCCGGGGATTTTAATGTCCGATATACCTATTGTAATCCCCGCCTGGGTAGCATACCTGTAACCAAGATACTTCAGACCGTCCAGCAGTTTGCTGGTAGCGGCAAAACCCAATTTCTGATAGCATTTATTGACAATTACACTCAATGCCTTTTTATCCGCCACCTGGTTGAAGAACCTCAATTCATCGGGTAATGCCTGGTTAAAAATGATACGGCCCACGGTGGCATCCAGCATCTGCCCGCCGGGCATGCGAACTGTAACCGGTTCGTGCAAGGTTACCTCTTTATTTTCATAGGCCATTATTGCTTCATTCTCATCCTTGAAGCGTTTGCGGGTGTCACTATCTGCATCTCTTTTTCTTTCTACGGTGAGGTAATAGCAACCGAGAACCATGTCCTGGGTGGGAATGGTTACAGGCTTGCCATCTTTGGGGTTTAAAATATTATGAGCCGAAAGCATTAACAAACGTGCCTCTGCCTGGGCCTCGGCTGACAAGGGTACGTGTACAGCCATCTGGTCCCCGTCAAAGTCCGCATTATAGGCGGTACATACCATGGGATGAATTTGAATGGCTCTTCCCTCAACCAAGACCGGCTCAAAGGCCTGAATGCCCAAACGGTGCAAAGTAGGAGCACGATTCAATAGTACCGGGTGTTCCCGGATAACATCTTCCAGCACATCCCAGACTTCGGGCTTAACCCTTTCCACCATTCGCTTCGCGCTCTTAATGTTATGCGCATGCCCTTCATTGACAAGTTTCTTCATCACAAAGGGTTTAAATAGCTCAAGGGCCATTTCCTTAGGCAAACCACACTGGTGAATCTTCAAATGGGGACCGACAACGATAACGGAACGCCCGGAGTAGTCCACCCTTTTCCCCAGCAGGTTCTGGCGAAACCGGCCTTGTTTTCCCTTTAACATGTCGCTTAAGGATTTGAGGGGACGGTTTCCGGAGCCGGTAACGGCGCGACCCCGGCGCCCGTTATCAATTAGAGCGTCCACGGCCTCCTGCAACATTCTCTTTTCATTGCGGACAATAATATCCGGTGCACCCAGGTCCAAAAGTCTCTTCAACCTGTTATTCCGGTTAATAACCCGGCGGTAAAGATCATTCAAGTCGGAAGTTGCAAACCTTCCGCCGTCAAGCTGGACCATGGGACGCAGTTCCGGTGGAATGACCGGGATAACATCCAGTATCATCCAGTCAGGACGGTTTTTGCTCTTTTTAAAGGCCTCCACAACCTCGAGTCGCCTTATGGCCCTTATCTTCCGCTGGCCACTTACTTCCTTCAATTCCTCGCGAAGATCCCTGTGCATTTCATTGAGGTCAATTTCCGCCAGTAATTCCTTTATGGCTTCAGCACCCATACCGGCCTTAAATGAATTTCCGTATTTATCCCTGTACTCACGATATTCGGTCTCTGTGAGCAGCTGTTTTTTAATTAGTGAGGTATCCCCGGGATCTATAACAATATAGGATACAAAATATAATACTTTCTCCAGCGCCCGGGGAGACATGTCTAACAACAACCCCATCCGGCTGGGGATCCCTTTAAAATACCATATATGAGAAACGGGGGCGGCCAGCCTTATGTGACCTAACCGTTCCCGGCGAACTTTTGAACGGGTAACCTCCACTCCACACCGATCACATACAACACCCTTATAGCGCACCCTTTTGTATTTACCGCAGTGACACTCCCAGTCCCGGGTGGGACCGAAGATGCGCTCGCAGAATAATCCGTCGCGCTCGGGTTTTAATGTGCGGTAGTTAATGGTTTCAGGCTTTTTAACTTCGCCACTGGACCAGTCAAGGATCTGTTCCGGGGAAGCCAAACCGATGCGGATGCGGTCAAAGTTATTCAAGTCCAGCAAGGAACTCTCTCCCTTCAGGGTATTTTACTTCTCTTTCGCCTCTGCCAGCGCCTTATTCAGGAGCTTATCAGCCAGACCCTCCTCCGCTTCACTATTTTCCCGGGTTCCGTCATCCAGTTTATCTTGGTCACCCGATTCTGTATCTTCGTCATCACCATCGTCTCCGTCCGGTGTATCCTTTTCTTCCTTATGGCGTGAGGTTTTACGGTCACGTGAACCGTCATGTAAATCTATACCCAGTTCCTTCGCGGTTTCGGCCACATCTTCTTCTACTTCCTTGATCTCAATCTCTTCATCTTCCTCCGAAAGAACCTTAACATCCAAACCTAAACTTTGCAGTTCTTTGATCAAAACTTTAAAGGACTCGGGCACACCGGGCTCGGGTACATTTTCACCCTTAACAATAGCTTCGTAAGTCTTAACCCGGCCCACCACATCGTCTGATTTGACGGTCAATATCTCCTGCAGTGTATAGGCTGAACCGTATGCTTCCAGAGCCCACACTTCCATTTCTCCAAAACGCTGTCCCCCAAACTGAGCTTTTCCGCCCAGGGGTTGTTGAGTAACCAGAGAATAAGGACCGGTGGAACGGGCGTGAATCTTATCATCCACCAGGTGAGCCAGTTTCAACATGTATACGTACCCCACGGTAACCTCGTTGTCAAAGGGTTCGCCGCTTCTACCGTCATAAAGGGTAACTTTTCCGTTTTCCGGTAGGCCCGCTTCTATGAGGAAATTGCGTATATCCTCTTCCGATGCCCCGTTAAATACCGGAGTGGCCACATTATAACCCAGGGCTTTTGCAGCCCACCCCAGGTGGCATTCCATTACCTGCCCGATATTCATCCGTGAGGGCACACCCAGTGGATTCAATACTATTTCTATGGGTGTTCCGTCCGGTAAAAAGGGCATATCCTCTTCCGGAAGAATACGGGCGATAACTCCTTTATTTCCGTGTCGCCCGGCCATTTTATCCCCTTCGGAGATTTTACGCTTTTGGGCAACATATACTCGAACCAGTTGATTTACCCCCGGTGGCAATTCGTCCCCGTTGTCCCTTGAGAACACCTTAACATCCACCACTTTACCTGATTCGCCGTGGGGCACCCGTAGAGAAGTATCACGCACTTCCCGTGCCTTTTCACCGAAAATAGCGCGCAATAGCCTCTCTTCAGCGGTAAGTTCCGTTTCCCCCTTAGGAGTAACTTTACCCACCAAGATATCGCCGGGGCGCACTTCAGCTCCGGTCCGGATAATTCCGCGTTCATCCAGATCCTTGAGTATTTCCTCGCCAACATTGGGAATATCCCGGGTAATCTCCTCCGGGCCCAGTTTGGTATCCCTGGCATCACATTCGTATTCTTCAATGTGTATAGATGTAAAGTAATCGTCTTTAACCATCTTCTCACTGACGAGAATGGCATCTTCGTAGTTATAGCCCTCCCAGGGCATAAAGGCAACCAGAACATTCCTGCCCAGGGCCAGCTCGGCCTTATCGGTGGAGGGCCCGTCGGCAATAACATCTCCGGCCTTCACCCGCATACCCTTTTTCACCATGGGCTTCTGGTTAATACAAGTTCCCTGGTTGGATCTTGCAAATTTTAAAAGCTTATAAGTTTCCAACTTACCTTCATCAGTTTTTATGACAATCTGCTTACCGGTAACCCGCTCCACAACTCCGGAATTCTCGGCAATTACAACCACCCCGGAATCTAAAGCGGCCTTGTATTCAATGCCGGTACCAACTACGGGTGCCTGGGTTTTCAAAAGGGGCACCGCCTGCCTTTGCATGTTTGCACCCATGAGTGCCCGGTTGGCATCATCGTGTTCCAAAAAGGGAATCAATGATGTAGCCACACTGAAGACCTGTTTAGGCGAAACATCCATGTAGTCCACCCGGTCGGCACGCACCTTTAATATCTCATGCCCATGCCTGGCATTGACCTGATCCGAAGCAAAATAGCCATTCTCATCCAGAGGAGCATTGGCTTGAGCCACAATATATTTGTCTTCTTCATCTGCAGTAAGATATACTATTTCTTCTGTAACTCTCTTATTTTCTTTATCAACTTTTCTGTACGGGGTCTCTATAAACCCAAAACTGTTTATTCTGGCATAACTGCTCAAAGAACCTATTAACCCGATATTGGGACCTTCAGGCGTCTCAATGGGGCACATGCGGCCATAGTGGGAATGGTGCACGTCCCGCACCTCGAAACCGGCTCTCTCTCTGCTGAGTCCCCCCGGGCCCAATGCAGACAACCTACGCTTATGTGTAAGCTCGGCCAGGGGATTCGTTTGATCCATAAACTGGCTGAGCTGGCTGGACCCAAAGAATTCTTTTATGGAAGCAACAACCGGTCTAATGTTTACCAGTACCTGGGGAGTGATTACATCCACATCCTGGATGGTCATACGTTCCCGTACAACACGCTCCATCCGGGACAGCCCGATCCTGAACTGGTTTTGTAAAAGCTCTCCCACTGAACGAATGCGCCTGTTACCCAAGTGATCTATATCGTCAACCTGGCCTTCCCCGTCTATCAAACGAAGTAAATACTTAATGGTTTCAATAATATCAGTGGGAGTGAGTTCCCTTATGAAGGACTTTTTATTTTCATCTTCACCTTCCGCCGGCTCACGATAAAGAACACCGTGTTGAAGTTTCTTATTTACTTTGTATCTTCCCACATGCGCCAGGTCATAACGCTTCGGGTCAAAGAATAATGTATCTAAAAGGCTTCTGGCACTTTCAACAGTGGGGGGTTCCCCCGGGCGCAGCCTTTTATATATTTCTACAAGGGCCTCTTCTTCAGTCTCTGTATTATCCCTGGTAAGTGTATCCTGTATGTATTTATTGTCCCTAAAAAGTTCCATTACCATGCCGTTGGAACCATAACCCAAAGCCCGGACCAACACGGTTACCGGTATTTTCCTGGTGCGATCAACCCGAACAAAAACATGATCGTTAACATCGGTTTCGAATTCAAGCCACGCCCCGCGGTTTGGAATTATAGTAGCCGTAAAAAGTTTCTTGCCACTGGGGTCAATTTGTTCCGCAAAATAGACTCCGGGGGAACGCACCAACTGGCTTACAATTACCCTTTCCGCTCCGTTTATAATGAAGGTTCCCTTGTCCGTCATTAAAGGAAAGTCCCCCATAAAAACTTCCTGCTCTTTAACTTCGCCCGTTTCCTTGTTAATGAGCCGAACCTTTACCCGGAGCGGTGCGGCATAAGTCACATCACGCTCTTTACATTCTTCTACTTCATATTTAGGGTCCCCAAGGGTGTAATCTAGAAATTCCAAGACCAAGTTACCTGTGAAATCATGAATTGGGGAAATATCATGAAATACTTCACGTAACCCTAGATCTAAAAACCAATTATAGGAATTGCGCTGCACTTCAATAAGGTTAGGAAGGTCCAGAACCTCTTCCAATTTACCAAAGTTATACCTAGTCCCGGCACCTACCTGATTTATTAACATATCTTCGGACCACACCCCTTAATAGAGATAAAAAAAACAATGAAAAGCAAGGCCTTGTTTCCTAAACAATACCTCGCTTCAATGCCGTTTGCATACCCTATCCAAACTATTATTTCCAAAAAAAGTCGGCCAAATACATCTATCCCACCGGAGGCAAAAAAAATATGCCTAGTTTTATACAAAATGACATTATTAAATGTTAGCACAAGTGTAATAGCCTGTCAATAGTAAGGATTCCAATACAGAGCTGACGCACGAAATTGTTTATAGATCTTGCGAGTTGAAAATCGTCCTTCAAAAAAAGTCATATGCGGTTTTTGAGGTAATTTTCGCTCCTCGCCTTGAACTGAGTTCACCCGTTTGGGGAAC
>Ga0182240_100549_pt1 | contig 11033 bp, 9 predicted proteins | sample hydfrates4_PW_90_FD_145594 | JGI IMG/M metagenome (GOLD analysis project Ga0182240, IMG submission 145594) | Subsurface microbial communities from deep shales in Texas, USA - hydraulic fracturing test 4_PW_90 | ecosystem: Environmental > Aquatic > Deep subsurface > Shale gas/oil reservoir >...
GCCGTTGCGTTTGCAATATTAGCTTATCAGACTTACAAAGGACGAAAAAATAATGTACCTCAAATAACTGGGGCAAAAAGGTTTGTTACTCTTGGTGAAGTGGTTCCCGAAGATGAAAATAAAAATGTTGACAAAACACTATTTTGATGATATAATCATTTTTAGATTTTGAAGAGTTTTTATTTTTTCCGGGTTAGCTCAACGGTAGAGCGGGTGGCTGTTAACCACTAGGTTGGGGGTTCGAATCCCTCACCCGGAGCCACTATAGTAGTATCATCCCCTCATGGCAGCGAATTAGTTCGCTGCTTTTTTTGTTTTTGTATCTAAATGGTATAATTGAAATGAATTATAGAATATGTAAAAAACTCAAATGAGGTGATACCAATTACACCCAAATTTTCGAAAACATTGAAAAAAGCAAAAATAGAATTTGACAAAATCCATCATTTTTTGGTAAAAGATCCTTTAGTGAAAGAAACCATGTTTACTTCAAGTTCAACGGTTTATTCTGTTTTAAGAACTATTAACTTGTTTTTTTCTTTTGTTGTATTTATCCCTATTATAGGAAGCATATGGGATTTTAACTTACCGCATTTTTTAGGATACCTCTTAAGTGCCTTTGGAGTTTATTTAACTTGGATTTTTGAATGGGTGACAAAGTCTACGATTCTTGAAGAAATTCGTACAGTAACAATAATTCAAATTTCTTTACATAGTGTATTTGGTATGTGGTATCAATTTTACGATTATTTTGAAATTTACGATTTTATTCTTCATTTTACAGGAGGTATTTGGCTTTCATTTCTTATATATCCGTTGGTGATGGGTTCTGAACTAATCTGGACTAAGATGAAAATGCCTTTTTTCTTTCTAAAAATATTTGTTGTTACCCTCTCTATTGTTATGACACTAGGAGTATTTTGGGAAATAGGAGAGTTTATTTCTGATCTAATCTTTAGAGGTTATCCTGGATACAGACTGGCCCAGGAAGATAGCCTTTTTGATACAATGACGGATTTTATTGGAAACTTTATAGGAAGTTTAACGGGAATATATATCTTTTGGAACACTCTGAAAAGATTGAACAAAACTCGTGATATGGATTCCCTGCTAGAAAGAATCGGATCAGCTTTAAGAGATTATGTGAATTCTTTTTAAAAACGTTTATACCAGTAAATTGGAAGATTGTTGAAGTCATCAGTGTTGAGTTTGTTCAAGGTGGAACAGCCTGGAGTTATGAAATAGAGATTGTCATTGAGAAAAAGGATGGGAAATGGCTTATCGCTGATGTGTACATTAAGATATGATGTGTTATACTTGTTAATGACAAATAATTTAATTTTAATTTACAATTGGAGTAATTGTTGAAGGAGTTGAATTAAAATGAACAAAAAAACATTCTTTTCTCTTGATGGGATAAAGATTTTGAATGAAGATATGTTAACAACCCAAAAAATAGAAAACAATAGTATTGATTTAATTGTTACCTCACCTCCCTATAATGTGGATATTAAATATGAATCCCATAACGATAAAGTCTCTTATAAAGATTATCTTGAATTTAGTAAAAAATGGTTATCTCGTTGCTATAACTGGTTAAAAGAAGATGGTAGATTTTGCTTGAATATTCCATTAGATAAAAACAAAGGTGGTCAACAAAGTGTGGGAGCAGATTTAACTGTGTTGGCTAAGGATATTGGTTTTAAATATCATTCCACAATCATTTGGAATGAAGGGAATATATCTAGAAGAACAGCTTGGGGGTCATGGTTATCTGCCTCTGCTCCATATGTTATTTCCCCTGTTGAATTGATTGTCATTCTGTATAAAAACAATTGGAAAAAAAGTTCAGGTAGTGGGGTATCAGATATTGCTAAGAATGAATTTATAGAATGGACCAATGGGCTTTGGACATTTTCAGGTGAGAGCAAAAAGAAAATTGGACATCCTGCTCCTTTTCCTGTTGAATTACCAAAAAGATGCATAAAATTGTTCTCTTTTGTTGGAGACCTCGTTTTGGATCCTTTTATGGGTTCAGGAACGACACTATTAGCTGCGTATGAAAGCAAAAGAAGGGCAATTGGTCTGGAAATTGATGAATCTTATTGTAAATTGGCCAAAAATAGATTAATAAGTGAATGTAAAATTAATGAACGAAAACTATTTGGAGAAAGAAAAAATGAAAAAGTCTAAAACTATTTCTGAACTTGTAATGGATTATTTTAAAAAACATCCAAATGAAGATTTACCACATGGGCCTGTAGTGGACTGGGTTACAAAGGAATGGTTAAAAAACCATGAAACTCCCCCTCGAGATCCATGGAGAGCTATTAGAAAACTTCATCAGCAAGGGAAATTATTAAAGATAAAAAAAGGTGTCTATAGATACGATCCTGATTACACTAAAAAAACAGAACTTTTTGAATTTCCTCCAAAAGTGAAAGAAGAAATCTTAAAACGTGATGGTTATAAGTGTGTAGTTTGTGGTATGGGGCTAAAAGATGGTGTAGAATTAGTTGTGGACCATATTATACCCAAAGACAAAGGTGGCTCCAATGATATTTCTAATGGACAAACCTTATGCATGAAACATAATTTGCTTAAGAAAAACTACTCTCAAACAGAAGCTGGAAAAAGATATTTCATTAAAATATACGAAAAAGCTGTCGCTGAAAATGATCATAAGATGATTCAATTTTGCAAAAGGATATTCGATGCTTATGATGAGTACGGAATCAATGGTCATATTCCAAGGCCAAACGGTAAGCCAAAAAACAAACAGTAATTAAAAAGACTTCCAAAAGAGGTGATGATTAAAAAACTAGTTTGGTATAAAATTTTTCTTAAACTCTATCCAAAATGGAGAAGGAGGAATGTTTTAACATATGAAAAACCTAATATTAGTTAGGCACGCCAAAGCGAAAAAAAGATCTCCGGAAATGGATGATTTTGAAAGAAAGTTGACAAAAGTTGGTAAAAACGATTCTAGAGAAGTTGCAGAATATGTGACTAAAATTTTAAATAAGATTGATCTTTTGATTACCTCTCCTGCTTTGAGAGCGAAAGAAACAGCAGAAATCTTTGCAAAGTCTTTTAAATCAAAGCCAAAGGTAATAGAAGAAGAATTACTGTATGCTGGAGAAGTAGAAGAGATAATTGAAAAAATCTCAAATATTACGAAAGGGTATAACAATGTAATGATATTTGGACGCAATCCAACTTTTGATGAACTTGCAAAAAGATTAACTGGTGATGATTTGCATTTGAGAAAGGCGGGAGTAATTTGTATTGAAGGAGAATCATTCGATGATATTTTATCTGGAAAAGGAAAATTAAAATGGATGGTAGATCCGAAGTCACTAAGCTCTTAAACGATATTTCAGCCAATCCATGGATATTTTTAAAAGAGTACATCGAATATTTTGAAAAAATGAAAAAGCGTCTCCTAAAAAACATTTCTTATGTTTTTGATGAAAAGGGAGAAGATAGTGTTCACGACATGAGAACATCGTGTAGAAGGATAGAAGCAAGTATAGATTTTTTGGAAGGATTTTCAAAACGCGAAAGCTCTAAGAAAGCTAAGAAAAAAGTAAATAAGATATTAAAAAAAAGCAATAAACCAAGAGATTATCAAGTTCACTTAGATTTTCTTATAAAAATTGAAGAGCAAAATAATGAAATAATCGATTATTTCAAGAAAAAATACAGTAAAGAGAAAGAGAAGTTGAAAGGTTATTTAAGTTCTTTAAAAACCTCGGAGTTAGATCATCTACTAGAGTGTTGTTTGAGTTTCTTGGTGTTTGATTTTGTACAAAATTTTCAGATAAATGATCCTTATTTTGATAATCTTTATAAAAAAGAATTTAAAAAAGTTTATGAAGACTTTAAAAATACTGATAGAAGCGACGATAAAAAGCTTCATAAAATAAGGATAAAGATTAAAGATCTGCGTTATAAAACAGAGATATTGGGAGCATCGAAAGGTGAAACTTTACCTGAAGAAGACAAGTTTAAGCAGATTCAAGATATTTTGGGGACTCATCATGATTTGATTATTTTAAAGAAAAAGTTGGTAAAAAAATTTCAAGAAGATAATATTAAAGCTTTATTAAAAGAAATTGATAAAGAAATAAACCAATTACAAGGGAAGATAGATGTTGGGGTGAGTGAGATTTTTGAAAAGTTATACGACAATATTTGTAGCGAAAAGGCTTAAATTTAAATCTTATAAAGAGGGGTGAAAAAATGAGCAATTGGATAGGGGTAGATATAGGGGGAACCAAAATACTTGGCGCCTTATTTGATGAGAAAGGTAACAAATTGAAGTCAGAGAAAAAGAGTTCTAAAAGTTCAAAAGGCAAAGAAAAAGTTGTCGAACAATTGAAGAAAGTTTTGGATTCTTTACTGAAGGAGAATAAAGATGTAAAAGGGATAGGAATAGGTGTACCAGGAGTTATAAAAGATGGAAAAATTACCTTTACTCCTAACATGCCTTTGAATGAATTTAATTTAGTCAATTTTGTTGAGAAGGAATACAATATCAAAACTATTATAGAAAACGATGCTAATGCGAGTATGTATGGGGAATGGAAGTTTGGTGCCGCTAAAGGAGTAAAAAACGCCGTAGGTTATTTTGTGGGAACAGGAATAGGTGGTGGTTTAATATTGAATGAATCATTATATAAAGGTTCGTTCAATTTCGCTGCTGAGATTGGGCACATGAATGTGTACCCTGAAGGCCCTCTTTGTGGTTGTAATCTTCGTGGTTGTTTGGAAAGTTTGTCTTCTAAAGTAGCTATCCAAAGAGAAATAGTTAGAAAAAAAGAGAGAGGCGAGAAAACCTTAATAAAAATCAGTGATTTGAAAGGCATAGTGAAAAGTTCTACTTTGAAATCTGCTTATGATCAAGGGGACGATCTTGTTAGAGGGATATTGAATGATGCCGCAAGATATATAGGAATAAATGCTGGTTCCATTATTAATTTACTAAATCCTGAAGTTATCGTTTTAGGAGGGGGAGTAATGGAGGCATTAGGGGAACAATTGATGCCTATAGTAGTTGAAACAGCCAAGCAGTACTCTATACCTCATATCTTTGAGTGTTGTCAGTTTAAATTATCTCAATTGCTGGATGATGCATGCTTGTATGGGGCTTTTTCACTTGTTAAAGAAAAAGTAGGTGTATAACAATGATCGCAGGTGTTATAAACATAGGAACAGAAAATATATCTTTTGATATTGCTCAGAACGATCAAGATGATATTGATATAATAGAAAGTTTGGATTATCCCTTATTCTTAGGAAGAGATACCTTCACAACAGGAAGGATATCTTTTGAAAAAGTAGAGATCCTAAGTCAAAAACTTTTAGGATTCAAAAGGGTTGCAGAGGAATATGGAGCTAATAAATTGAAAGTAGTAGGTACCACCGCTTTGAGAGAAGCAGAAAATTTAGATTTTATTTTGGATCAGATCGAAACAAGAACAGGTTTTACTATCGACGTTTTAGATGATTACGAAGAGAAATCACATATCTACATGGAATTGATAAGGAACTTTGAAAAATATAAAAAGTACAAAAGGGATGATGTTTTATTTGTTTACATAGGAACGGGAAGCATGGGTTTAGCAACGTATTCTAAGGGTTTGATTGATAGTTCTCAAAATATAAAAATAGGTTCTGTTAAAGTTTCAGAGATGCTCAGAGATTTGGAAGAAAACACATTACACTATAGTAATTTAATCAGAGAGTATTTAAACACATTTTATCAGCCTATAAATGTTTGGCTTATTAATAAAAAGATCAAAACCTTTGTAACTTGTGGCAATGAAATTGAGTTTTTAGCTGGACTTTTGGGAAAAAATGAAGAAGAAGTATTAAACATTCCCCAAGAGGAGTTCGATAAACTTTTTCAGAATTTGAAATCAAAGAATGCCACCGAATTATCTAGAGAATACGATATTTCTGAAAGTAAAGCGAATTCGTTGTTATCAGCTTTAGCTTTTTATCGATTACTTTTAGAAGTATCGGGAGCTGAAAATATTTTAGTTTTTCCGAAGGTTAATTTAAGTAGGAGCTTGTTATTTCAACGGTTGTTGAGCAGAAAATATAGAAGATTTTTTAATTTATTGGAAAAGAGTACAATTATCTCTTCTAGAAATATAGGTAAAAGATATTTCTATGAGGAGACTCACAGTCAAACGGTAGAAAAATATGCAATAAAATTATTTGATGTTTTAGAACCGATTCATCAGTTAAGCAAAAGACATAGACTCCTTTTGCAAGTGGCTGCTATTTTACACGATATTGGAAAATATGTAAATATTAAAAAACATTATTTGCATTCGTATAACATAATTAAAGGCTCAGAGATCATAGGTTTAACTTCTAGAGAGTTAGACATTGTATCAAGAATCGCTTACTTCCACAGCGCTCAAGATTTGGAGATTGATGATTATTCATCACAATTGGAAAACATACCGGATAAGATTTTGATAACAAAGATGCTTGCCATATTGAGGCTTGCAGATGCCTTAGATGTCGCTCATGAGAGCAAATTGGGAGATATTGAAGTTAATTTAGAGGGTAATCATCTGATTATAACTACTCATACACCAAAGGAAACTTTGTTAGAAGAGTGGGCATTGAAAAGGAAGGATAATTTCTTTTTGGAAGTTTTTGGAATACTTCCAGAGTTATTGAAAAAAGTATAAAGGGATGAGATTTTATGGCAAAAACTAGTAGCAACAAAAGAAAAGAAAAGAAAATAGATTTGAACGATTACAAATATTATAATAATAGAGAGCTAAGTTGGTTGGACTTTAATTTTAGAGTGTTAGAGGAAGCCTATGATACAACAAACCCTCTTTTAGAAAGAGTCAAATTTCTTTCCATAACCTCATCCAATCTTGAAGAGTTTTTCATGATAAGGGTAGCTGGCTTGGAAGAACAACTTCAAGCTGGTTTCGGTGGAATGGATATTTCTGGCTTAACACCTAGAGATCAATTAATGAAGATCTCACAAAAAACTCATGAAATGGTGGAAATGCAATATAAATGTTTAGAAAGTGAGCTACTACCTTCTTTAAGAAAGGAGAACATCAAAGTTCTCAAAGTTAATGAGATTGATGAAGAAAAAAAGGAGTTTTTAGATAATTATTTTCAAACGACGGTTTTTCCTGTAGTAACTCCCATGGCTGTCGATCAAAGTAGACCATTTCCGATATTACCTGGTAGCGGCATAAATCTAGTTGTGGAGTTAGAAGATGAAAAAGAGGAAAGGTTATTTGCCTTTATACCCTTACCAACGATTTTTCCAAGGTTTATAAACATTCCCTGCACGGATGGCACATGTTTATTTTTAACTGAAGATCTTTTAAAAATGCATTCTGATTTATTTTTTAGTGGATACAAAGTAATTGAGATTTCTGAGTTTAGAATCACACGTGATGGAGACCTTTCTATTGACGAAGATGATGCTAGAGATTTGTTAATTGAGATAGAAAGTTCACTTAAAGAAAGAAAAACAGGTTTTCCTGTCAAATTAGAAATATCCAAAAATATGGGAAAGAACCTGAGGGATTTCCTTGTAAATGCACTAAATTTAAGAAGTGATAATATTTATGAGATTTCCAATCTTTTAGATTTGAGTTCTCTTATGGAAATTGCTAATTTAGAAGGGTATGAGCATTTAAAATTTGAGTATTATTCTCCCCAACCTTCCCCAAGCTTTTATGGCAAGGAGGATATCTTTAAGGTAATTAGGGAAAAAGATGTTCTTTTACACCGCCCTTATGAGTCTTTTGAGCATGTGATAGATTTTTTAAGGCAGGCGGCAGAAGATCCTCAAGTGTTGGCAATCAAACAAACTTTGTACCGAGTTGGGAAAACATCTCCAATCATAGATTATCTTATTAAAGCAGCAGAGAACGGCAAGCAAGTTACCGTTGTGGTAGAAGTCAAAGCCAGATTTGATGAAGAAAATAATATCCAATGGGCTAAGGAGTTGGAAAAAGCGGGTTGCCACGTTGTTTATGGGCTTGTCGGATTAAAAGTACATGCAAAACTATTGTTGATTGTTAGAAGAGAAGAAAGTGGGATCAGGAGATACGTTCATATGAGTACAGGGAATTACAATTACATAACTGCAAAATTATATGAAGATATAGATTTTTTTACTTGTAAGGAAAGTTATGCTCAAGATGTATCAGCACTGTTCAACATCTTAACGGGTTATTCAAAACCTCCAACATGGAAAAAATTGGGAGTTGCCCCTACAAGTTTGAGGGAAACTTTTTTACGATGGATTGATAATGAAATAGATGCAGTTAAAAAAGGTGGAAAAGGGAGAATAATAATAAAAGTTAATTCCTTGCTAGATGTATCTATAATAAAAGCTTTATATAAGGCATCCATGGCCGGTGTAAAGGTTAACTTGATCGTTAGAGGGATATGTGCTTTAAAAGTAGGAATAAAAGGTGTTAGTGAAGGTATAACGGTTAGAAGTATAGTGGGAAGGTATTTAGAACATAGTAGAATATATTATTTTGAAAATAATGGATTACCTAAATTATTTATATCAAGTGCCGATCTAATGCCTCGAAATCTGGATAGGAGAGTTGAATCTTTGATACCAATAGAGCAGGAAGATTTGAAGCAGCGATTGATATATGTATTGAACCTTTATCTAAAAGATAATTTCAAAGCAAGAGAGTTACAACCGAATGGAGAGTATAAAAGACCAACGGAGAAAAAGTCAAAATTGTTTATAGTTCAAGATGAGCTGATGAAGGAAGCAAAGAAAAAGTTTAGAAAATTTATAAAAAAGCAAGAAGTCGACAAGTTTAACTTTCCAAAATTAAAATAAAAAAGGGCTAAAAGCCCTTTTTAATGTATAAAAAACACTCTGGCTTCTCCCGGATTGATTGTTACTCTTAAATGTGCATCCTGAACGTTCCAAGAGCTTTCTCCTCTTCTGTAATTTTCCAATTTTGTTTGTATGTTATGGTCACTTTTCCAGGTATAATATCCAAGGTCTATATCAAAGAAATAAGGATTTTTAAAGTTGGTATTGATAGCTATTACAACTCCTTTTTCTCCGTTCCACCAAAACATTGCACTTGCATCATCAGAAAGATCAATAAAATGGTAATTGTTAGGATTTTTCAGAAGATCTTTGACTTCCTCTTTTAGTGTGCCTAGTAAGGAAAGTAATTTCACCATATGATGGTCTGTATCCCAGTGCAATACATACCAATCAAAGAATGCGAGTTTGCCATAAAATTGATCTGTTGAAGGTAAATTTTTAAATCTTTCTTCCACAGGATCTTCTACATCTAGGCCTGTGTTCATAGGTTGAGGTTCAAAAAGCTCATATCCAGAGTTTATGAATGTTATTCCGTTTGGCATGAAAGTATTTACCACCGCTGTTAATTTTGAGAAAGTTTCTTTACCTTCTCTTGTAACAGCTCTTGGGGTATCTGGTGTCTCTGCCGTAGCAAATGTAGGTAAAGATATTTTTGGTGCTATTTCTGAGATGAATTTTTTGAACCAGCCTTCTTTTATTCTTGGCTCAGCCCACCATGAATTTCCCAAAATTCCATCATAGCCACTTTTTTTAGCTTTTAGATGATTGTCCATACTCAATTCTTCAGCTATTATTACAAAGGCAGGGTCGTATTCTTTCGCCCTTTTTATAATTTCATGTTCAAGTTCATCAGGTAGAGCGTGACCCATGTCCAATCTAGCACCATCTATACCGAAATTTTTTTGATAGAATGGGATAATATTTGCTATTAAGTTCCAAAGTTCGGTATTCTTTTCTTTCCCTGGGAACAAACTCGATTTAACCACGTCAAAGAGTACATAAGGAGGTTGACTTGCCCCATCTATATATTTTAGAGCTTCTTCTGGATGAGAAAGATAAAGCCTTAAGAAAGTGACATCTTCCCATGTTGGTTGGGGATCATTTATCCAATCGGAAAAACCTGGAACGGTTATTACTTTAAATTCTCTTGCTATTTCATCCAAAAAATCTGGGTTGTCTTTATTTAGTTTTATAAAATTTTCCCATTTTTGTGGGTTCTGAGTTTTTGGATTCCATCTAAATTTTTTAAGATGATTTTTGACTTGTTCGTCATTGTACACAATTTTTAAATTTTCTTTGCTTGGTTGAACAAATCCCAAACCTTCAACTTTAGGAGGTGCAAAACCGTTCATTTCGTCTATATCTATCCAATAGAACCAATCGGGATGTTCTAAAATAAGATCGTTGTCCCTGGATCCTGTTCTTGGTACAAAGTCTAACAATACCCTCATTCCAGCCATATGAGCTGCTTCAACAAAAGCTCCGAATTCTTGATTAGGGGTAAATTCATTTCCCAAAAGAGTATCGTGATAATCTTTTTCTACAGAGAAGAAATTCTTAACTGCGTATGGTGAACCTACTTCACCTTTTTTAAATTTGTTGCTGGCTTGAGTTATTGGAAGTAAATATATACTATCGACGTTATAAGTAGCAAAATAGGGTATTAACATCAACATTTTTAGGAAAGTACCTGATTCAGTGTAACCTTTTTCGTCTATCGGAACGAATAAAGTGGTTTGATCATGAACATATGCGGCCGTAGCTCGTACATGAGCTGAATAAAGTATGCTCGTTCTGATCCAATCAGGTTCTTTAACATTTTTAATGAAAGAAAGGGGTTTGCTGTAATCCACGCCTTGTGCCGAATTTTTTAATAGATTGTCGATTATGTTGGATATAAACTCATAGGGATTAACAAAAAATTTTCTCCCTGCAAGTTTAACTTTACCAGTATAATTAGGTGGCATCCATCTTTTTGGTATTGCATAATCGTCTTTCCCCAGTGAAATTTTGCTTTGTAAGTATTTATTAATTTCAGATAGAATAGGCATCTTTTACTTCCCTCCTTATATAAAAATTGGCGGAGGCGGTGGGACTCGAACCCACAAGGGGATAAACCCCACCGGTTTTCGAGACCGGCCCCTTAGCCAATTCGGTGCACGCCTCC
>Ga0182240_100551_pt1 | contig 11015 bp, 10 predicted proteins | sample hydfrates4_PW_90_FD_145594 | JGI IMG/M metagenome (GOLD analysis project Ga0182240, IMG submission 145594) | Subsurface microbial communities from deep shales in Texas, USA - hydraulic fracturing test 4_PW_90 | ecosystem: Environmental > Aquatic > Deep subsurface > Shale gas/oil reservoir >...
GATATAGTGACAATGAGTTAAAAAAGCTACGAGGTGATAGGCATGTACTGTAGAATGTTGGTAGTGGACCTTTCAATGGAAAGATCCTGGGTAGAAGAAATCGAAGAAGAAGCGATCAAAAAGTACATAGGTGGAAAGGGCTTGGGAATCTATTTGCTGGACAAAATGCTGCCCAAAGGAACGCCTCCACTCGAAAAAGAAAATGTACTACTTTTCCTCACCGGCCCCCTAACTGGAACATCTTTTCCGACCTCAGGAAGGTTCGTCGTAGCAACAAAGTCACCTCTCACCAACATGTACGTAGACAGTCACGCTGGAGGACACTTTGCTCCGGCTATGCGAAGGGCAGGCTTCGAAGTGCTGGTAATAAAGGGCAGGGCATCCAAACCATCCTACATTTGGATAGACGACGACAGGATAGAAATAAGGGAGGCTCAGCACCTTTGGGGCATGCAAGTAGATGAGACCGTGGAAGCAGTAAGAAATGAGACATCCCATGAAGCCCACGTGGCAACTATAGGACCTGCAGGGGAAAACCTACTTCCCATAGCTACTATAACTTTTGACAAGGACAGCGATCCATGGAGAGCTGGCGTAGCCGGCAGAGCAGGCACTGGATCTGTCATGGGAAGCAAAAACCTGAAGGCTGTGGCCTTGAGAGGCACAAAATCTATTCCCATCAAAGACGAGACAAACCTAAGGAAACTCACTTCAGAGATAGCTCGCCTCGCTATGGAATCCCCTGCAATTCACCGCAGGCGAACTGTGGGCACCTCCGCACTAGTGGAGCCCATGAGCAGAACAGGCATACTACCCTCCTACAATTTCAGGCAGGGTTATTTCCATCCCATCTACGGCCTGACATCAGCAAACCTAAGGTATCACACAAAGAGAGACGTAGCATGCTTCAACTGCCCCATAGTATGTGGGAAAATACTTGATGGAGGAGGGAAAGACACGAAAGTAGAATACGAATCCATTGCTCTTCTTGGAAGTAACGATGGGATAGGGTCCATGCCGGAACTAGCCAAAGCCATCTCGGTCTGCAACCAAATGGGCATGGATACCATATCCGCAGGGGGCATTGTAGCGTTCGCGATGGAATGCAAGGACCGCGGGATACTTCACGAAGCTCCATCTTTCGGCGATGCCGAAGGTCAACGAAAACTACTTGAGGACATTGCTTTCAGAAGAGGGTTGGGAGCCGCTTTGGCAGATGGAGTGAAGGAAGCCTCTAAAAGGATAGGAAAGGGAACCGAAGAGTTTGCCATTGAAGTAAAAGGATTGGAGCTTCCTGGGTACGATCCCAGAGCAACGTGGGGTATGGCCTTGGCCTACGCGACCTCCGACAGGGGTGGATGTCACCAAAGAGCATGGACCGTTCTAGCGGAACTAGACGGCATACTTCCCAGGTTTGGAACCGAGGGCATTGCCCTAAAAGTTAAAACCACCCAAGACGAGAGGGCTGCGGCGTTCTCCTTGGTGGTATGCGATTTCCTCCCCTATGACCAAAACGTCATATATCCGTGCCTTGAGCATGCTGCCGGCCTTGAAATGATCGAAAAGGAGTATTTGGAAGCAGGAGAAAGGATATGGAATCACATACGTATGTTCAACATACGAGAGGCCAACATATCCCGAAAGGACGACTATCTACCCAAGCGGATGTACCATGACCCCATCCCCATGCCACCTAGAGGAGAAGACAAAGTGAGTTTACCCAAAGAGCTTTTCGATAAGATGTTAGATGAGTATTATATGTTACGAGGATGGAACGAAGATGGCATCCCAGAGGAAGGGACATTGAGACGTCTAGGACTCTCTTGGTGATGCATGAAAATGATTCTGGAGGTGTAAGCCCATGTGGAAGATAGCAATAGTAGGTTTCGGAAACGTATCTCAGGGATTTCTGAGAATATTAAAGGACAAGAAAGAATCCCTCAAGGAACGCTACAACTTTGAGTATTCCATAACCGCCATAGCAGACCCAGTAAAGGGCTCAGTTATGAACGCTTCAGGGCTGGATGTTGACTTTCTTATGGAACTCTTCGATTCAGAAGGAAACCTTAAATCCCACCCTAACAGAACGGACCTCGGTTCTATCGATATAATAGAAAGAAGCGAAGCCGACATAATCGTGGAGACTACGATTACCAACCTGGAAACAGGCGAACCAGGACTTAGCCATATAAAAGCCGCATTGAGCGCCAAAAAGCACGTGGTATCCACAAATAAGGGACCTGTCTCTGTAGCCCTACCCGAATTAGCTAAACTAGCAAAAGAAAACCATGTGGAATACCTCTTTGAAGGCGTAGTATTGAGCGGGACTCCATCAATAAACCTGGCAAAAGAGGCATTGGCAGGTTGTGACATAAAGAAGGTTATGGGAATAGTAAACGGAACGACCAACTACATCCTCACCAGGATGGAAGAAGGAACTTCCTACGAAGACGCTCTCAAAAAAGCCCAGGAGCTGGGATATGCAGAGGCGGATCCCACAGGGGACGTCGAAGGATGGGACGCTGCTGTTAAAGCTCAAGTCCTCGCTAACGTCATAATGGGACATCAGATAAAAATAGAGGACGTCCAGCGGACAGGAATAACCAAAATAACCCAAGAAGACATCAAGGACGCTGCCAAAAGGGGCGCCAGGATAAAACTTATAGCAGAGGTGGAGAAAACCAACGGCACTGTCAAGGCTTCCGTTAGCCCCCAAGAGATACCCTTAAGTCATCCTCTGGCCAACATTATGGACGCCACCAACGCCCTGACCTTCACCACAGATCATCTTGGCGATGTGACCATAGTTGGCCCAGGAGCAGGAAGGGTTGAAACTGGACAAGCACTTTTGACGGACATTCTTGCCATACATAGAAAATATTGCAAAATATGACTGGAACCTCAACCCCAGAGTTCACCCTGCGGAGTGAATATTTGGGGAACTACAAGGACTGCCTGAGGACGGATTCGCTTGTCCCTTAGCCGATTTATCATAAGCCGCCCAGATAAGGCTCCTAAATGAAACGCAGGAAACTCCAATGTCCAAGCACCCAATATGGAAGCTTCTTCCTGGGAACCACAGAAAACCAAAACATCATCAGGGGAAGCTTCCACTTTTTGTCCTAACCTACCATCCAACACGTGACATTTTGCATTCTTTTTCTGCGTTTGATATTTGGAAAGGAACGAATATACGGCCCCCTCGCCAGGGTAATATCTGAAACCTTGCCCTTTACTTAGTTTCTCTATCTTCTCCACGATGGCCTTCTCGTCAAATTTTATGGAAACCCCATCAAATTGATGCTCACCCACAACGACAACTGGCAGGTTTAGTTCTTCCGCTGGTGGTTTTTCGTAAACAAATATGAGCCCATCCACTCGCCTGGCAGAAAGGACCTTCAAGGCATTGATTCTTTTTTTATCGTCTGAAGAAGTTTCTTTGATCATTATCTCTACCCCTATCCTTTCCATCACCCTCTCCAAGCCACATAGATAGAGACCAACCCACCAAGGGGACAGCTGCTTGAACACAACCCCTATCGTATCGGTCGTTTTCGTGGAAAGTCCCCTTGCCAACACGTCAGGCCTGTAACCAAGTTTTTTGACCGCTGCCCATACTTTTTCACAGGTGGCAGCACTTATCCTAGGGTCTCCTTTCAAGACCCTGCTCACCGTGGCCTTGTTGACCCCAGCCTCCGCTGCTACATCGGCCATTGTCACCTTCATGAGATCCCCTCCCGGAATAATACTACCGGTTGCACAGTAAAGTTCAAGGGGGGTACACTATTCAAAGCAGCTTCCGCCTATGAATTCCCTCAAAATAGACGTGTTGGGAACCACGTCGGAAGGGATGAAAGGAAAGTACTGAGAAAGGGTCAAAAGCCTTTGGGCCTCGCCGTACACAGGAGAAGACTCTTCCACGCTTCTCAAAAGGCCCTCGGTATATCCTTTCAATACAGGCAGCTCGTACACTAGGGCAGAATTGAACATTCGATCCGCCTTCTCCTGGTAAGGGAAAATGTAATCCTGGGCACCCTTAACAACTGAGGGCCACTGCATTAAAGTAGCCTCCGCACTTTTACCTCTGGTTCGGTAATCTCTGACCAATCGCCTTAGCAACCTGTTATCCGTAGTACTAGTTCTATTGTGTCTATCCATGCTTATTCCAGTGAGAGGAGAAACAAAGATCTTGTAGACCTTCTCATCGGGAATTCCTCTGGTTATCAACTGGTTTAGGCCATGAATCCCCTCTATTATCACCACACCTTGCTTTTCCAACTTCAACGTAGGTCCTTTCTCTCTCTTTCCTGAAATGAAGTTGAACCTAGGCAGAACCACTTCCTTGCCCGCAAGAATTGCATCAAGTTGCTGCTCGAGAAAATCCAAATCCAAGGCGTATATGGACTCGAAATCAAAATTGCCGTCAGCATCCCTCGGGGTCTTCTCCCTGTCCAAGAAATAGTCACCAAGGGATATCACGACAGGTCTTTTGCCACAGACCCTCAGGCATATGGCCAATCGCTTGGCTGTAGTGGTCTTTCCAGAACCGGACGGACCGGCTATGCATATAACTTTAACAGTTCCTCTCTCTATTATGTCTCCGGCTATCTCATTGAGTTTTTGGTTGTGCAAGGCCTCCGATACCAAGATGAGCTCCTGCGCTCTGCCAGATGCCACATACCTATGCAGGTTATCCATCGTACTTACGCCCAAAATATCCAACCACTCGGCATATTCCTCGAATACGTCCGCTAGCTTCCGAGGTGGTCTGAAAGGAGGCAGTTCCTTGGGCGATGTGACCGTAGGAAACCTAAGGACCACTCCACTCCTGAAAGGGACCAGGTCCCACGATTTAATATAACCTGCAGAAGGGGCAAGGGGGGTATAAAAATGGCCATACACTCCATCACAGGACCACAACGTGACAGGGTCTATCCGTGCTGCCTCTAAAAGGGCGGCCTTACCAAGATCGTTCTGACTCCTGAATATTTGTTTTGCCCTATCCAAGGGCACAACCTCCATCTTTATGGGCAAATCGTCATGGACAAATGACTCTAGGGCCTCGCGCACAAGCCTTAGATCTTTCTGATCAAGGCCCTCTCCTTGCACTTCGCAGAAAAAACCATCACTTATGGAGTGTCTTATAAAAACTTCCTTACCTAGAATTTTCCTGCATGCTACCACCAATAAAAAACTAAGGGTGTTCCTGTAAACGGCCATACCCTCAAATGAGGATGTATCGACAAAGTCCACTTCGCAATGGTCATCTATGGTCCAAGTCAAGGGTCGCAGGTACCCGTTGACATGCCATGCAACCACTGGTTTATCGTTCAGGCCGCAAAGGGAAAGAACCTCAATACCAGACACAGGTTTATGAAATTTTTCTACTCCTATCCCTCTTATAGATACAGAAAAGGCCACTACAGAAACACCCCGTTTTTTGGTCCTTTAGCGGTCACTCGAATTAGCTGCTCGCTGCTGAATCACTCTTTTCGCCACTATCCTTCACCGCAGCAGGAGACGGTGCGCCTGGGTCACTTCCCTGAACTACCTCTAATTCGGGAGTTCCCGCCCACTCATGGAATGAGGAATCGTAGTTACGGGCGTTCTCAAAACCAGCCATCCTTAGGACCAAAACCAAGTAGGCCGACCTCACTCCTGCCGTGTCATAAACAACTATTTCATCATCTGGATTTAGCCCATAGGATTGGAACAAGGCCCTAAGCTCTTCCACGTCCTTCACTGTTTGGTCTTCGTTGAAAACCGAATCAAAGGGGATATTGATGGCCCCGGGTATATGGCCTCCCCTCTTTTCCTGGAAAATTCTGGCCCCTTGATACTCAAAGGGCGTCCTAGCATCAATGATATATACCTCTCCCAATTTTGCCTTGAGCCACGGGGTGGTAACATTGTAGCCACCTCTGAAACTTTCGATCTTGAAAGGTTTGGCCTTCGCCGCGACAGGCTTGGTGGACACTTTTCCACCTGCGGCCTTCCAAGCCATAAAACCTCCCTCCAGCATCTTGGCGTTTTCTATGCCTGAAAGGCGGAGTATCCACACCACCCAACCGTCTTGCCCCCATCCACCGGGATCAGCATAGACGACAACAGGTTTCTTTCCGTCGATGCCCAAAGCACCTATTTTCTTGGCCAAAATATCCTTGGGGTAAAGGTCTCCCCAACCGGGTGAGCCGGGACGCCCTTTCATATTGGCAAAGTACGTCCACTCAGCGTTAACTGCTCCAGGTATATGGCCTTTGGAATACATAGATTTAGGTCTTGCGTCCACTATTACAACAGACCCTTTGTTAGCCTTGAGCCACTCAGGAGTTACATAAAGGGAATCCTTACCACTTTCAGAAGCAAAAGCAACCGACATGATAGTTACCACAATTAAGCAGGCAAACACGAAAGAACCCACTATCCTACGCAACTCTACCATCCTTTCTTTTCTAATGATTATTTTTCGCCAATAAACTATCCCTCCGAGTTACGTATATTTTACCCGGAGGGATTTATATATGCCATCAGTAATTTTTCCCAATACAAATACTTATGGTTTCTTCACAGGATCCCATTTCTTGGCAAGACCTTGGGTTATGCGATCGATCACGATGGCCATTATTACTATGCTAAGTCCTGACTCGAACCCCCGTCCAACGTTTATCCTGTTTATAGCCATCAGGATCTCCTGTCCAAGCCCCCTGGCACCTATCATGGAGGCTATGACAACCATCGAAAGAGCCATCATGATAGTTTGATTGACTCCAGCCATTATGGACGGCATGGCCAACGGAAGCCGTACCTCCTTCAAAAGCTGCCACCTAGTTGCTCCATAAGCCAAAGCTGCCTCCTGGACAGATTTTGGCACCAGTTCTATCCCCAGACACGTCAACCGTATCACAGGCGGAAGGGCATATATGACCGTAGCCAATATGGCCGGAACCTTTCCCAATCCGAACAGCATCATGGCCGGTATCAAGTACACGAAACTAGGCATGGTCTGCATGGCATCCAAAATTGGCCTAATAATTACCCCTACGGTTTTAACTTCCGCCATAAGCACTCCCAAGGGAATCCCCAGAGCAAGAGAGATGACAACAGACGTTATGACTATAGCCAATGTCTCTATGGCAAGGCCCCACAGTCCGAAAACTCCTATTATCACAGGCAGTAACGACAAAACAAGGGTTGGGACAACTTTCCTTATACTAAACCACGAAATTGCCGCAATCAGTAATATATACCCCCACCACGGAACGGCAGATAGGGCAGATTGTATCCACAAAAGGAGCTGCAAAAGACCGTTCGAAAAAGCATCAAAGGCTTCACCGTGGTTTTGTATCAGCGCCTTTATCCCACTGTTCAAATGGGGCGTAACATGAAACTCCCATGCCTCAGGAAACATCGCTATTCACCTCTTTATCATTTGCCACGTTGAGAGCTGCTATCTGTTCATCGGCCTTTCTGATTTCTTCCCCTCTATCCTGAACGAAGCGAGCTACGTAGTCGTTGGCAGGATTGGCAAAGACCTCGGCGGGTTTGCCTATCTGAACTATGCTGCCATCCTTCATCACCGCCATCCTGTCACCGAGGCGCATTGCCTCGTCCAAATCGTGAGTGACAAAGAATATGGTCTTGTGCATTTCTTCCTGCAGGCGAATCAATTCGTCCTGCATCTCCCTACGTATCAAGGGATCCAAGCCACTAAAAGGTTCATCCATTAGGAGTATAGGGGAATCAGCCACAAGGGCCCTTGCGATCCCTACTCTCTGGCGCATTCCTCCACTCAGCGAAGAAGGATAATAACTGGCCCATTTCTCAAGGCCCACTATCTCAAGGGCGTGCATGGCCTTTTCCCTTCTTTCTTTCTTGGGAACCCCTCTAAGCTTCAGACCAAAGGCCACATTATCCAGGACTGTTTTATGAGGCAAAAGCCCATAATGCTGAAATACCATGGCCGTCTGGTATCGCCGGAACTCCGTCAGCTCTTTTTTGTCCATCGCCGTGACGTCATAGCCGTTTATGATTATCTTGCCATAGCTTGGTTCAACCAACCTTATAAGGCAGCGTATCAGCGTGGATTTCCCGCTGCCCGAAAGCCCCATGACTATGAACACTTCGCCTTTTTTCACTTCAAAGGACAGATCCCTTACGGCCACTACATCCTCACTAGAGGCCTCTATAGATCTCATTAGCTCCTCGTCATCTACGTCTATCACTACCTTACCCGACTTAGATTTCGAATATACTTTCCAAAGCTCCTCGACTGCTATGGCTACGTCACTCACTGTTAATTCCTCTCCTCCTCCAACGCCTTCTTTATCTTTTCAACCTTTACTGGATCATCTATCCACTTTGCCCATTCATCTTGATATGTCCTCAAGAACCAAAGAGCAGCTTCATCCACAGTAGCATCATTCTTTTGCATGAACGACAACGCCGCGTTGTTTTGGGCAAGGGTCGTCTCGTACTTTTTCAGGAACTCAACGATCTCCGGATGTTTCTCAGCGTACTTGGCGTTTATGCCTATGTGCACCCTTGAAAGAGGAAAACCACACCCATAATCCTTGCCCCAGCGATTAGGATCGTAAGGTGGCTCTTCCAGTTTCGTCATGTCCAGCATTCCCATTATCCACTCCGGCTCCCAATAATATGCTAAAATGGGCTTTCCTTTTTTGTAATGAGACACGATGGCAGTAGCTAAAGCTGTCTGGGAACCAGGATCAAAGGGCTCGAAGTACTCAAGAAGCCCGTATGTTTCCAGCTTCTTTAAGTTAACGGCGTGAGCCGTCCATCCAGGCACAGCATTATAAAAGCGACCCTTCTTGGGGTTCTCCGGATCCTTGAAAAGTTCCCAGTACTTGGGCAGGTCGAACACAGACTTAAGATCTGGAGCCATGGGTTTTATGCCTCTCTTGGGATCCCCTTTGATAACAAAGGTAGGAACATACCATCCTTGAGGTGCATCGGGGTAAACCTCTCCTAAGTCTATGACCTTCTTGTTCTTTACCACTTCTTCCTCATACCAATCCCTAACGTTATCGATCCAAATCTCCATTATTACATCAATTTCTCCTCTGGCAAGACCTGTAAGGCCGGGCACCACCCCCGCAAAGATGTAGTCAGGCTTGTAGCCATACCCCTTTTCCAAAATATATCCAGCTATCCTATTGTGCATCTGAATGCTATTCCAACTGTCATCGACAAAAACCACTTTCTTTCCCGATGCAAAGGATACTCCACCAAACACACCAAGGACAAAAGACAACAATACTATCCAAAGTGCACTTCTAAATGCCTTTCTCATATTTTCCCCTCCTTTTTACTATTACGCTTACGTTCCTTTTGGTTCTCCAACTTCTTAGGGCTCTAGCTAAAAATGGTACGCTAATATCGAGGAGTTATTGCCATATCATCAATTGAGAGATCTTTCAGCAGGAAAACTGAAATGGTTACAACCTTTAAAAAACCGCAAATGATTTAAGCAATTGGTTTATCAGAAAGCTCCTGGACCTTACGCTCCAACTCCTCTACTCTTCTTTTCAAATCCTCGACCACAGTGATCAAGTCAGAATAGGGCACCACCTTTCCTCTTTTTTCCGTTCTAGCTTTCTCCACCAATTCCCTGACTAGGGAGTTTCTGTACAAAGTTGAACGAGCCACTCCCAACTTTCGAGCTACAGACTGAAAGTCTACATCTTGTCCTGATGCCTTCATTTCATCTATAGCCACCTTCACAGCATCAAAAAGACCTTGCTTACCTCTCTTTTCCAACCTTATCAAGCTCTCCCTTACTGGCGTCTTCAAAAATGCTCCATTTTTTCACTACATGTAGCATAACAACGAAAATGCTGGGCGTCAAGTTTTGAATACAAAATAAAAGAAGCGCGCCTAATCTGAAAATTTAGACTATATTGCTAACCGTTGCACAAATGGCTTACTTGGTATATAAAGTGTACTGGTCTGACCAGTTACGGGGGGATACTAATGCCACAAAGAAAGATCAAAGGCACTCGCATTTATGAACAGGTAGTAGAAGAAATAAAACGGTCCATTTCTTCAGGTGAACTAAAACCAGGTGACCCTCTGCCTTCAGAAAGGCAGCTAATGTCGGAAATGGGTGTAAGCCGAAGTTCTCTAAGAGAAGCGTTTCGAATCTTGGAATTGCTGGGCCTCATAGAGAGCATTCCCGGAAAAGGCCGATTCGTAAGAAAGCCCCGCCCGGAAAACAAGGACTTAAGCACTGTCCCCTTAGAGGACGAAGCGATCCTGGAGCTCATGGAGGCCCGTCGTATTTTGGATCCTGCTATTTGTAAAATAGCCGCCATGCACGCTCTTCCTTCAAACCTCACGCAAATTCGTAAGATTCTATCCAAGACTTCCCAAAACATTGAGAACCTCTCACAAAGGGCTAAACTGGATTACGATTTCCACCTTGCCCTAGCGGAAGCTACTCACAACTTCGTCTTCGTTAACGTGGTCAAAATGACCTTCAACCTCATAATGGCAACCCACGAACGAATATACTCCCTTTTGAACGACAAGGAGGCCTTTCTCAACGAGCACCAAGAAATATATGAGGCAATAATGGACCACAATGTGAATTTGGCCTCGGACCTTGCTGCCAAGCACATAGACCGAATCTACAAGACGTTACAGGAGGCAATGGCTAAATAAGCCAAAATTAAATACAAGAGAAAAACATGGAGGGGTGCAAAAATGAAGGAGAGAATTTTGAAGCTGTTCCCGGAAATCGATTGGATCGAAAACGAAGAGCTCAAGGATAAGGTTCTCAAAACCCTTGAGGACGCCTTGAGAATCGGAGGTTGGGAGCCAGAGGATATGGACAAGATTCCCTTTACTCTGCTCATCAAGGATTGCCCCGTTTCCCTCTTGACCCACTTCAGAGGAGTAACAAGGATGGCTAAGAAGGCCATGGAAGAGTTCAATGCCTTGTATGACTACAAACTGGACAACGATACCCTGATAGCAGGAGCAATACTTCATGACGT
>Ga0182240_100552_pt1 | contig 11014 bp, 9 predicted proteins | sample hydfrates4_PW_90_FD_145594 | JGI IMG/M metagenome (GOLD analysis project Ga0182240, IMG submission 145594) | Subsurface microbial communities from deep shales in Texas, USA - hydraulic fracturing test 4_PW_90 | ecosystem: Environmental > Aquatic > Deep subsurface > Shale gas/oil reservoir >...
TTCAACAAGCTTTGAACAGAGATATTCCAGTAATAACTTTTGATTCTGATTCACCAGATAGCGGTAGATATGTATATTTGGGAACTAACAATTACAACGCAGGATATGCTGCTGGTGAACTTATGGGGCAACTAATTGACCAATACAAACCTGATAAAACTACCTTGAATTTTGCTATTTTAACAGGTGGATTGGCAGCAGTTAATTTGAATGAAAGAATCGCTGGGTTCAAGGATGCCCTGGAAGAATACTCCCAAAAAACAGGAAAAGAAATAATTTATGTTGCAGATCCATTCCCTTGTAACGACGACACTGCTGTAGGTGTTCAAATTTTAACAGATGTCACCAGACGTTATCCAAATTTAGATGGTTGGTTCGCCTCTGGAGGATGGCCATTGTTTGCTCCATCGGATACGGTAATTAGAGCCTTAGGAGGTAAGGAAAAAGCAGAATCACTCTTAACAGTTGGTTTTGACACTTTACCACCTGAATTAGAACTCGTAAAATCCGGTGCCTGGAAAGGACTTGTTGGGCAAAGACCATATGACATGGGTTATTTATCGCTAACCGTTTTATACAATATGTCAAAAATAGGCGTAGATAAGACGTTGCAATTATTACCAAAAGTTATAAATGAAGATGGTTCGGTTGATTACATTATTGATACAGGAGTTGACATTGTAACTTCTGAAAATGTCGACGAATTCATTGAATTTGCCAACCAAGTTTATACTAAAAGATAAAATATAATATACTTTTTAAGCAATGGGAATTTTCCCTTCCCATTGCTTTTAATTAATAGTAATTTCAAAAATATCCATACATATTATACGAGGGAGGAAAAAGAATTGGAGACGTTAAAAAAAATTTTTGCTATAAGGGAATTCACTATATTCTTGGTTTTAATTGCTATGATGCTTTTCTTAGGAATAACTGCACCTGGATTTTTATCGGTTGATAACCTCTTCAGTATCATTTTAAATGTAACATTTATTGGGGTTATGGCTTGTGGAATGACAATGGTTATTATCACTGGAGGAATAGATCTTTCTGTTGGATCTATTTTAGGTTTATCTGGCGTTGTGATGGGATTACTTATGCATGATTTAGGTTTAAATCCTGTCCTGAGTATTTTGGTAGGCTTATTAGTTGGAATGGCTGCTGGCTTAACAAACGGACTTCTTATTACCAAAGTTAAAATTCCACCATTTATAAGCACTCTCGGTATGCTCAGCATAGCAAGGGGATTAGCATATGTGTTAAGTGAAGGCTGGCCAATCTCTCCCTTTCCAAAGTCATTTACTTCTCAAGGCCAAGGTATGGTTGGACCTGTTCCTGTTCCTGTATTATACTTCGCTGGAGTTGCTATTATCGCTTATATATTTCTACGATACACTATTGTTGGAAGAAGAATATACGCAACTGGTGGTAATTTAGAAGCATCAAAATTAGTTGGAATTAAAACAGATAGAATATTGATAATGGTTTATGTAATTAATGGATTGTTGGCAGCATTTGCTGGATTTTTAATGACAGCATGGTTGGGAGTAGCTCAAGCAAATGCGGGTCAAGGTTATGAATTAGACGTTATTGCAGCAACTGTTATAGGAGGTACAAGTTTACAAGGTGGAGAAGGAACTATCTTAGGAACTGTAATTGGTGCCATCATCATGGGTGTACTGAGAAACGGATTGATCCTTTTAGGTGTATCCTCTTTCTGGCAGCAAGTTGCAATTGGTGCAGTAATAATTATTGCCGTAGCCTTTGACCAGCTTAGAGGAGGGAAAGAAGGATGAACCCTGTCTTAAAAGTAATTGATATTTCCAAAGAATTCCCTGGTGTAAAAGCGTTAGACCAAGTAAGCATTGATTTTTACCCTGGAGAAGTTCATGCAATCGTGGGAGAAAACGGAGCAGGAAAATCCACTTTGATGAAAATAATAGCAGGAGTTTATAAACAAAATGAAGGTAAAATAATTTTTAATGGGAGAGAAGTGTATTGGAAACATCCTTCTGAAGCTATCGAAGAAGGAATTGTTACTATCTTTCAAGAATTGTCAGTTATGGATAATTTATCTGTTTCAGAAAATCTGTTCTTAGGCTCTGAACCAAAAAGAGGACCTTTTCTCAACAACGGTAAACTTTACAAGTCTGCAAAGGAGTTCCTAAAGGAATTTGGTCTGAACATAAATCCTAATGATAAGTTAAAAAAATTCACGATTGGTGTTCAACAAATGATTGAGATTGCAAGGGCTACTTACAAAGAATCTAAAGTTATTATAATGGATGAACCTACGTCTTCTCTCACACAGAATGAGGTTGCGAAACTGTTTGAAGTTATAAGAAATTTGAAACAAAAGGGAGTATCTATTATATTTGTCTCCCATAGGTTAGAAGAGATATTTGAAATAGCTGATAAAGTATCTGTTTTAAGGGATGGAAAATTAGTTGAAACAAATAATATATCCGATCTTAATAGAGATAAAATCGTTGAAATGATGGTAGGAAGAAAAATAGAAAATTTTTATATAAAAAAAGAACATGAAATTGGTAAACCGATCATGAAAGTTGAAAATCTTAGCGGTGAAGGATTTGAAAATGTTTCATTTGAGGTTAATGAGGGAGAGGTTTTAGGCTTTTCCGGCCTGATAGGTGCAGGTAGAACAGAAATTATGGAAACTATAATTGGTTTGAGAAAAAAGAAATCAGGAAAAATCTATGTTAATAACAAAGAAGTGGCAATAAATAACCCACTTGACGCTATGAAATTGGGTATTGGTATGGTACCAGAAGATAGGAAGAGAAAAGGATTGATTTTGATTCATTCCGTCAAAGAAAACATATCTCTTCCTAGTTTAGATAAATTAAAGAGACTTCGTTTATTTGTGAATGAGAGAGCTGAAAAAGATTTGTGTAAATGGGCAATAGATTCCTTCAACATAAGAACTCCTTCTCCTACAAGAAGAGTAAAATACTTATCGGGGGGAAACCAACAGAAGGTTGTAGTAGCAAAATGGATAGCTTTAAGACCAAAAATCTTAATACTGGATGAACCAACTCGAGGAATAGATGTGGGAGCTAAAGCGGAAATATACGAATTGATATCTGAACTAGCACTACAAGGAATGGCTATTATTATGATCTCATCAGAATTACCGGAGGTTTTACAAATAAGCGATAGAATAGCTGTTATGGCTTACGGACATCTTACGGGGGTCCTTAACGCCAAAGAAGCTTCACAAGAAAAAGTTATGAAGTTGGCTACTCAAAAAGCAAAAGTATACGCATAATGGGAGCTGAAATAAATGAAAATTAGTACAAGAATAATCTCTGGCTACATTATCGTTATAGCTGCTTTAATCTTAATATTAGGTGTTGTAAAAATTTACCACTTCTAACTTAGAGAAACAAGAGAAGGTATAAGGTAGTTGCTGAAGAAGTAAGAAAACTCGCTGAAAGCTTAGAAAAAATGGATTTAGATGTACAAAACGTTGTCTTAAAGATCCAAAAAACCGTAAGCTCAATAAACGAATCGACTTCAAACACAGGAAAAAAGTAGAAGATAACAACCATAAATTTGAAAAGAGGTTATAGAATGGGCATAAAAGAGTTGAGACTCTCACGAATTTTGAATCCAGAAAGCGGAAAATCTGTAATTATTCCCATAGACCACGGGCTCGTGATGGGAAATGTTTTAGGACTACAAAACCCTGTTCAAACTTTGGAAAAGCTAATAAACATAGGAATAGATGGAACGTTGATAAGCCCAGGTATAGCAAAAATAACAACGGATCTTTTTACTTCAAAAGATGCTCCTGGTAGAATTTTAACTATGGATTTACCCTTAGCTTCAACGATTCCCGGAGGTAGTGGCGATACGATTGGCCATAAACTAATAGCTGACATTCAATTTGCCATAAGATATGCTTTTGATGTAGTTAAAGTCTTACTGCCCTGGGGAGAAAAGGAAAATGTCCAGATGGAGAGTATAGAAGTTGTGGAAAAGCTAGCCAATGAGTGCGACAAGTGGAATATACCTCTCATGGTTGAACCTGTCTTATGGGGAAACAGCGTACCGAAAGAGAAGAAAAATGATCCGGAGCTTATAGAACATGCCTCACGAATGGCACTAGAATTTGGAGCAGATATATTAAAGATTCCATATACTGGCGATGAAACTGAATTTAAAGAATTAGTTAATATTTTAAAAGTACCAATCTTTGTTCTTGGTGGTCCAAAGATGGATAATATAGAAAACGTTTTAAAGGTGACGAAAGAATCCATCGAGGCAGGTGTAAAAGGGATAGTATTTGGAAGAAATGTTTGGCAAAATCCCAATATGGAATCTCTCATCATGGGCTTAAAAGAAATAGTCCATAAAAACTCTAATATTGAAGAAGTAATCAAAAAATACAACTTAGCATAGTCAAAGAAAAGATCCCTCTTTAACAAGAAAAAGGAGAACTCCAAATATGGAAAGAAAAGGAATCACAATTGGAGGAATAATAGTATTTGACTATATAAAAATTGTTGATACTTATCCAAAAGTAGGACGTTTAGCAAACATCTTGAACATCGAGCATTCTGTAGGGGGAGCTGTTCCCAATACTTTAATAGACTTAGCAAAAATGGATAACAGTATACCCCTTCAAGCAATTGGTGTAGTCGGAAATGATGAACTGGGAGATTATGTTTTAAAAGTACTAAAAGAAAATAGCATAAATACAGAAATGATTTTTCAACAAAATGAGGTAAGAACTTCTTTCACCGACGATATGATCGTTGAATCAACAGGTGAAAGAACATTCTTTCACTATCGAGGTGCTAACTCTCTACTTGATATTACTCATTTTGACTTCGATAGAATCAGCTCTAAAATATTACACGTTGGATATCCTTTATTACTAGATAAACTCGACTCAGTAGATCCTGAGTATGGAACTGTTTTGGCAAAAACTTTAGCTATGGCTCAACAAAAAGGAATTAAAACATCCTTGGATTTGGTAAGTGAAAACTCTGATAGGTTTTCTAAAATCATTCCACCCTCTTTAAAGTACACAGATTATTGTACAATCAACGAAATAGAAGCCTCTTTAACAACAAATATACCAATTAGAGACACAGAAGATAAATTGATCGTTGATAACATCAAACCCATATGTTTCAAATTAAAAGAAATGGGTGTTAAGGAATGGGTAATAATCCACTCTCCTGAAGGTGCTTTTGCACTAGATGAAACAAACAATTTTTATATGCAACCTTCTTTTGATCTACCGAAAGGTTATATAAAAGGAACAGTAGGAGCAGGGGATGCATTCTGTGCAGGAGTTTTATATTCTATCAATAAAGGATGGGATATATCAAAAGCTTTAAAAGTTGGAACAGCCACTGCTACAACTTGCCTTTCAAAAAGTGGAACAACGGATGGCGTAAAGGATATAGAAAGTATGATGAGATTGTATAGTGAAATGAAGATAAAAAAGTTAATATTTTAGAAGATGTATAAACAATTTTGAACTACAAAATCAACTTTATACCCTGGTTAGAAAAAAATTCTAACCAGGGTTTTATTTTTTTACATTTTTTTCAAAAACTGAGAATTAAGTTGTTAATCCATTTTAATCCCCCTTAAACAGACGAGATCTACTGTAATTGCTAATAATCGGATTTTGTTTTCAAGAGATTTAGATATATAATTGGTATGTACATATTTAAAATTTACTAAGAATAATATATACATGTTGTAATATTTTTATCATACAAGTTTACTCTAAAAATCTTATTTGTAGCAGTTTTGAAACATAAATTTTTATATCAAAGAGGAGAGTGGAGAATGTACGAAGATTTGAAAAAAGAACTATACAAAGCCCACATGAATCTTGAAAAATACGGATTAGTTGCCTACACCAGTGGAAATGTCAGTGTAAAGATTAACAATCACGTAATAATCAAACCTTCTGGAATACCATATGACGAATTAAAAACCGAAGATATGGTAGTTCTGGATATGGAAGGAAACGTGGTAGAAGGTAAACTAAAACCGTCTGTTGATTCTGCCACCCACCTTTACCTTTACAAAAACTTACCTGATGTGGGGAGTATTATTCATACTCATTCACCTTATGCTTCTGCTTTTGCACTGCTTTCACAACCAATACCTGTTTACAGTACCGCACATGCTGATGTTTTTGGTGTACAAGTACCTGTTTCAAACTATGCACCTGTAGGCTCTGAGGCAATTGGTAAAGCTGTGATTGAGGTAGTTAATCAAGCAAAAGCAGTTCTTTTAAGCAAACATGGGGTAATAGTCATGGGGAAAGATATCAAGGAAGCTATAAGAAAAGCAATCTTTTTGGAAGAAATCGCACAAACAGCATATTTTGCTAGAACTATTGGAAATCCAGAACCTTTGGATGAAAAAGAAGCAAAACGACTATATGAATTTCATCATAGTAACTACGGCCAAAAATGACAAAATTAATGGTTTAAGGGGGACAGCGTATGTATTTAATAGGTACGGATATAGGAACTACTGGAACAAAAACTGTTATTTTAGATGAAAAAGGAAATCTAATTTCAAAAGCAAACAAGACTTATAAAGTAAACACACCAAAGGCTTCCTGGGCTGAACAAAATGCAGATGTATGGGTAGAAGCTTTCATTCAAACCTTGAAAGAAAGCGTAGAAATGGCTAATATAAATCCTACTGAGATAGCGGGAATATCTTTGAGTGGATTATACGGCGGTGCCGGTGTACCTGTCGATAAAGACATGAACCCTCTGTATCCTTGCCTTATTTGGATGGATCGAAGGGCATCAAAAGAAACCCAGTGGGTTAAAGAGAATGTGTCAAAAGATAAATTGTTTGAGATAACAGGCAACTATGTTGATTCTTATTTTGGTTTCACCAAGATAATGTGGATAAAAAATAATTTACCTGATGTTTGGAAAAATACTTATAAATTTATCAGCCCTAAAGATTACGTTATATATAAGCTTACTGGAGAACTTTCAACTGATTACAGTTCAGCCGGAAACTTAGGTGGGGTTTTTGATATCAGGACAAAAAATTGGTCCGAAGAAATGGGAAAGATTCTAGGAATCCCCATTGATAAACTACCAGAAAAAATACTAAGATCAAAAGATATTGCAGGTTATTTAAAGAAGGATATGGCAGAACTTACTGGATTAAAAGAAGGTACTCCTATAATCTCCGGGGGAATAGATGCACCAATGGCACAATTGAGTGCTGGGATATTGAACGAAGGAGAACATGTCTTTATGGCAGGGACTTCCACATGTTGGGGAACTCTGTTGTACGATAAAAAACCCACCACTCCCCAATTAGTAAATTACCCTTACGTTGTCGATGAAGATCATTTACTCTACACATTTGGTGGAAGTGCCACAACAGGTGCTTTAGTAAATTGGTTTATTGATGAATTTGGTCAATTGGAAAAAACTTTTGGTGATCAATCTGGCTACTCTCCTTATGAACTTTTAGAAATGAAAGCAAAAAAAGTACCTTTGGGGAGTGAAGGCCTCTTAGCATTACCATATTTCATGGGAGAACGCTCCCCTATATGGGACCCTGATGCAAGAGGAGTTATTTTTGGAATCACATTATACCACAAAAAACCACATATTTATAGGGCTCTCATGGAATCCGCTGCTTTCTCCCTAAGACATAACATGCAAACCGCAAAAGAATCAGGTATAAAACTAAATCCTGACTGTTGGATAGTAGGAGGAGTAGCCAATTCTGACCTTTGGACTAAGATCTTTGCTGATGTAACAGGTTATAACATGATCAAATTATCCGACAACATTGAAGCACCATTGGGAGATGCGTTCCTCGTTGGACTTGGTACAGGGATATTCAAAAAACCTGAGGAAATTAAAAATTGGATAAAGATAGAAACAACCGTAAACACGAATAAAGACAATTTCGATAAATACGACGAGTATTACAAATTGTTTTTAGAACTATATAACAATACTAAAGAAATAATGCATAAAATTGTTAAATTATAATTTACTAAACAAAACAATCTTTGGAGGTGCAAGATGGTAGATAAGAAAAAACCCACAATTGGAGTATTAGGAATTATGCAGGAACTGTATGACAAAACTTATCCTAAAATAGTTGAAACTCAATCTAACTACGTTAAAAACGTCATTAAAGAATTAAGAGATATAGCAGAATTCAAATTTATTAAGCCTGCTAGAAATAGAAAAGACATTGAAGAAATAGTTGAAACTTATAACAACGATAACGAAATAGATGGAATTATAATTATGATGCTGACTTACAGTCCAGGTCAAAGAATTGTTCCCGCGTTAAAAATGAATAATCTGCCGATAATACTCGCAAATATCCAACCTTTACCTAGCGTGACAAAAGACTGGGATATGGAACTTTTAACTTACAACCAAGGAATACATGGGGCACAAGATAATATGAATGCAATAGTTAGATTAGGTATCAATTGTCCAGTGGTTACAGGAAATTGGAAAGAGGAAGAATTCATAAACTTTGTGAGGGATTGGAGTCTTGCAGCTCAAGCAGCAAAAGCTTGTAAAAATTTAAGAATCGCAGTTATTGGAAGAATGCCGGGGATGGGGGATATTACCTTTGATTCATCAGCATTGTTAAAAAAACTCGGAGTTGAAATAGTAGACGAAAGCATGGGAAAGATATACTCTTACTTCGAAAAAGTAACAAAGAAAGAGATCGAAGATGTTAAAGCAGAAAACGCAAAGAACTTTGAAATTGACCCCAAACTAAAAGAAGATCAACACAACTTTGCCGCAAAGTTTCAGGTTGCCATTGAAAAATTCCTCGAAGATAACAAGTACGATGGATACAGCATCTACTTCGATTCTGTAAAGGACGATGGAAGGTTTGAACAGTTACCGTTAATGGCTGCCTCTAATTTGATGGCAAAAGGATATGGATATGGAGCAGAAGGGGATGCCCTTGCAGCTACAGTTGTAAAAATAGGACATATCTTAGGCAATAACGGGCATTTCACAGAGATGTATGCTATGGATTTTGAAAGAGACTCCGTTTTTATGAGCCATATGGGAGAAGGTAATTGGAAAGTAGCAAGAAAAGACGAACCAATAAAACTCATAGACAGATTTTTAGGTATAGGAGATTTAAACAATCCACCAACAGTTGTATTTAACGTGCAACCAGGTGAAGGAACCATAACTTCCTTAGCCCCTTTAAGTGAAGGAAACTTCAGATTAGTTGTTTCAAAAGGAGAAGTTATAGACAGCGAAGATTATCCAAATGTTGAAATGCCGTATTTTCATTTCAAACCAGATACAGGAGTAAGAAATGCGATGACGAATTGGCTCAAAAACGGAGGAACTCATCACCAGTGCTTTAACATCGGAGATATTACAAGGAGGTGGGAACTGTTTGCAAAAATGGTCGGAATTGAGTATGTAAGGGTATGAAGGAATTTCAAAACTTCATGGAGATAAAAAAGGAACTATTCTGTGGTATCTATAGTTATTTTGTAACAATAAAAATGTACAGGAGGTGTTTTTATGAAGCGTTTTTTGGTAGTTTTAGTGTTGGTAGTGAGTTTACTTGCATTTTCTGAAACCTTTTTACTCTCTCCGAAGTCTATGAACAACCCCTACTGGTTCGCAGTAGAAAACGGTATGAAAGATGCAGCAGAAGCCTTGGGAGTTGAAGCAATATTTGATGCTCCTATAGAAACTGATGCAGCAGAACAAGCGCAAAAGATACAATCGTACATCATTCGTGGTGTGGACGGGATTGGGATATCTCCTAATGACCCAGAAGCTATTAAATTTGTCATTCAACAAGCTTTGAACAGAGATATTCCAGTAATAACTTTTGATTCTGATTCACCAGATAGCGGTAGATATGTATATTTGGGAACTAACAATTACAATGCAGGGTACATTTCTGGTGAGCTTATGGGACAACTAATTGACCAATATAAACCTGATAAAACTACTTTGAATTTTGCTATTTTAACAGGTGGACTAGCAGCACTTAACTTGAACGAAAGAATCGCTGGGTTCAAGGATGCAATGGAAGAATATTCACAAAAAACAGGAAAAGAAATCGTTTATGTTGCAGATCCTTTCCCTGCTGAGGACGACACTGCCAAAGCTGTTCAAATTTTAACAGATGTGAATAAGCGTTATCCCAATTTAGATGGTTGGTTCATCGCTAATGCATCGGCTGCATATGTTCCTGTGGACACAATGGTTAAAGCTTTAGGAGGAATGGAAAAAGCGAAATCACTCTTAATAGTTGCTTTTGACACTTTGCCACCTGAATTAGAACTCGTAAAAGCAGGTGTATGGAAAGGACTTGTTGGGCAAAGACCATATGACATGGGTTATTTATCGCTAGCCCTTCTATACAATATGTCAAAAATAGGCGTAGAAAAGACATTACAATTATTACCAAAAGTTCCAAATGAAGATGGTTCAGTTGATTACATTATAGATACGGGAGTCGATATTGTAACCTCTGAAAATGTCGATGAATTCTTTGAATTTGCCAACAAAGTTTATACTAAAAGATAAAATATAATTAACTTTTTGAGCGATGGGAATTTTCTTCTTCCCATCGCTTTTTGTTAATTAAAATTTCAAAATTACTATGTAATACACTCATCCCTGCTACTATTTTAGCATCGGGGTATCTCTTTACAAAAGAAATAATGAAAAGGATAAAAAGCTGATTTTTATTACCATTTTTTAAGTTCATATCCGTACATATTATACGAGTGAGGTATTTAAAATGAAAAAAGCAAAAATATATATAGACAAAAACTTTGTGATTGATAAAGTAGATAACAGACTTTTTGGCTCTTTTATAGAACATCTTGGTAGGGCTGTTTATACAGGTATCTATGAACCTGATCATCCTAAAGCAGATGAAAAAGGATTCAGAAAAGATGTAATAGATTTGGTTAAAGAATTAAACGTTTCTATTGTTAGGTATCCCGGAGGAAACT
>Ga0182240_100553_pt1 | contig 10995 bp, 12 predicted proteins | sample hydfrates4_PW_90_FD_145594 | JGI IMG/M metagenome (GOLD analysis project Ga0182240, IMG submission 145594) | Subsurface microbial communities from deep shales in Texas, USA - hydraulic fracturing test 4_PW_90 | ecosystem: Environmental > Aquatic > Deep subsurface > Shale gas/oil reservoir >...
ATGGAGGTCCTTTGAAAGATCAAAGCAGAAAAATAAAGTTCAATGATGTTACTATATTTCCCCAAGCTGCAGGAGCGATTTATACTTTACTGGATAACAGTATGGCAAAAGCTATTGCGCGGTCCGGGAAAATGATAAGTGTTGTTGACATAGGATATAAGACAACTGATTTTGTGACCTTCCAGGGATCTGAAAGTTTCAAGACAAGGACGGACCTCTCCGACACTTTAAATGTAGGTATGAATGAAATGCACAGACTAATAACCCATGCTTTCAAAAAAAAGACCGGTAAAAGAATTGACCCGATGATGGTAGATGAGCTGATAAATAATAAGGTAATATCCTTCGGAGGGAGAGAAATTGATTTTTCTGCTGAAATAGACATGGCATACAGAGCTATTGCCAGGAGCATAATGGACAGTGTCAGGCAGATCTGGGGAGATATGAGCGATTTTATTGAAGTTGTATTTATAACCGGCGGGGGAGCAATAGCCCTTAAAAAACATCTGCATCAGCTGCACCACCACCTGCAGGTGGCCCCGGACGCACAGTTTGCAAATGCCAGGGGATTTCTGGCAGTTGCAGAAGCTGCAGAAAGAAAAAGGTTGGAGAGAAGGACGTCATAATTAGTTACGGGTAGTAACATTTAAAGCTCTCTGACACTTGGGATTATTCACTTTGAAAGTTTTTGTATGTTCTGAGGTAGTATCCGTATTTTTTTGACGGTAGTAACTTTTTATGTTCTAAAGTACTTATATTGTAATGCTTTTAGCGTATCGGTTATTGTTAATGGTAGTAATATTAATTTTTGTGGTTTCTGATATTATAAATGTTACTACCGTTTGTGATATTCTTTTTTTTCAAACCTTGATATATAAGAGTTTTATAGGGGTAGTTTATTACTACTGCCGGGGAGGGGGTAAATTGAATAAAAGATTTCCGCTGGTCCTTGATGAAGAATGTTTAAAAATTTTAGGCAAAGTACCTGCAAAGAAAAAAGCGGAATATGTCAGAAATGCTATAAAGCATTATTCGGAATGTAAAAGTCTGGATGAAAAAATTGAGCGTTTAGAAAATATAGCTGGTAAATTGGAAAGTGTCAGTTTTTCTCCGGCAGAATCAAATAGGATTATGGATAGTGATGAAGAAAGTGATGAAAGAGATTATATACTTGACGGCTTTTTGAATGATATTGAAAACCTGGAATAATAAATATCCTTATACGCCGCCTGCTCAGGGCGGCTATTAGTTTGAAAAAAATAGATGCCAGAAGGGACGGGGAAAGTTGCGTATTCCGGTAGATACCAGGGTTAAAATATCCTTTAAGAAAAGCAAAAAACGTTGTGTTAGAGAAGGAAAAATATTGGCCTATTATGATAAATTTATATGTATATGGATATATTCAAAAAAGAAAAAATCGATAGGTTGGAGAGAATGTTTTTTGATCACTGATATAGATACGGGGCTAGTTAGTATGAAAACAGAAAAAATACTTCATCTATAAATTTTAAAATGTCATCTTAAATTAATCGTTTTTTTAATAAATCACCCGCCTGATTGAGGTGTTTTTTTTTAATTACAGGTATAGACTGCTGGAGGTGAACTAAATTGTCTGCCGATAAATTGTTTAACTTTTTGGTTGAAGACCGCAGAAAGAGACCGGAACTAACCCTGCCTTTTGCTATTACTTATCACCATTTAGACAGTTGGGTGCCGGTGCTGGGCCGCGATACTTTTGTATTCTGGCTGCAGTTGTTCACATTTGCCAACCGGAAAGACTATGAACCAGAGGCTAATATAATTGATTACAGTTATAAGATGCTGACTGATAAAACCGGAGTAAGTAAATACAAAATTACTGTTATGCTGCGGAAGCTCTATGAATACGGACTGCTGGAGATTGTGGAGGTGGATAACCGCTTCGGGAGTAAAAAGCAGTTGTATAAGGTTCTTACGGTGCCGGTTTATGCTGATACGGTTTATTGCCAACTTAAGAAGTGCAGAAGCTGGGAAGATAGAGAAAGTTTTGGCCAGAAGCGGAATGAGACTTTGAAGGAGAAAAAGGGAAAAAGCCGGTCTGAAAATCAGACCGGCTCAATTTTCCGTAGCCAGTCTGAAAATCAAACCGGCTGCCAGTTCAAAAATCAGACCGGCAGCCAGTCTGAAAATCAGACTATATATAATAATAATAATTTAATAAATAAAAATATAATACAACAACAACAACATAGTAACTTAAATGATATTAGTAACTATAATAAAGGCAAAGATTATGAAAAAGTAAAAAAAGATGATGTTGTTGTTGAACCCCGGTCTAATTTAAAATGCCAGAATGAAGAACAGGAAGCTGATACTAACAGGATTGAACTAAAAATGTTTATTATCAAAGAAGGGCAAAAGATGGGTATTCCCATAGACGACTATGTAGCGGATCAAATAATTGAAGCTGGAAACGCAAATAAAACTAAAATTATGCAGGCGATTAAAGCAGCTTTACAATGGGCGGAAGGTAAAGAAGTTAGGAACTGGTGCGGTGTCCTTGTCAGGGCAGTTGTTGATGGGAGGAAGCCTGCTCCTGAAGGTAATAGAAAGAGAGAGCAAAGTAGAACCAAAGACAAGTACAAAGATTTATATATGAACTGGGGAGGATAAATTTCCTAAGAAAGGGTGAGTAAATGATATATTTTGTTCTGGGACGCGAAAATGCGTCTCGTTTTTCATTTATGAAGGAAAGAGAGGACGCGGAATTCAGGATAGTTGAAAAAGGTGAGGGAGCAAATGTCCTTGACGAACTGGTGCGTATTCCGGTTGATACGCTTGTGCTGGATTCGGAAACAGGACCGGGACTCGGAACTTCCGTATTGAGGTTTCGCCTGGCACGGTCCGATACAAGGGTGATATTACTTGCCTGTAATAAAAAGCCAGGGGATGCAGAAGTGGCAAGGATTGTGCAGGCAGGTGTATACGATGTGGTTACGGAGCCGGCAAAGCTGGAAGAAGTGTTAAACAGAGAGCCTGCCGGTCTGGAAGCGGCAGCTAAATGGCTGGACCCGCAGTTGGCACCCGAACATGAGAAAGAAAAAAAAGTTGTTGAAAAAGTAGTTGAGAAGAAGGTGGCCGTATCGAATAGGCCGGTATATATTGCAGTATGCGGTACTGCGCCGGGTGTAGGTACTACTTCGGTAGCCTGTGCTGTAGCAGCGTTTTTGGCCGGACTAAAATACGATACTATCCTTGTTGAAGCCGGAGAGCCGAGCTTAAGTATCATAATGAACGATATTGACATTGAAGAAGGTCCCAGACCCTGGCTGCCGAGATTGGATGTTGTACGAAGTGAGAATCCGAAGGAATATGTGCGTGCCCGGAAATGGCAGTACATTGTTGTTGACCTGGGGGTAAAAAAACCAGAGGAAGTATCAGGAGATTATGATTTAATATTAGCTGTTTTACCTCAGGCCCACAGGTTTTTTCGCCTGGATAAATCCTGGTACGGTAGCAGTGATAAACACCTTATTTTCCTGGCAGCTGAAAATGAAGCCGGAAGATACTGGAGAAAGCAGCATATAGAAGATGGGTGCAGAGTACGGGTTTTCGACATTCCGGTAGAATTTTTTTCGGAAGTATGGCCTGCAAAAGAAGAAAAAGTGTTTGAAACATGTGCACAAATACTTGCGGATATACTTCCTGAAGAAGTGAGAGTAAATAGAAAAAGCACAATTAGTGCAAAAACAATTACTATTTTTATCTGTTTAGCTCTCTCCATTTTACTTGTATTTGCAGCAGGCATAGTTTTTCCTGACTCTGCTATAGGGAATTTGACACATAATTTGTTCGATTTATTCGCGTCCGTGATGCGTTGAATATTGAGGTAAAAAAATATTTTAAATGCTAACAGCAGCAAGCTCTGCTGTTTTTTTTATTTTCAAACAGAACTTAAAAGGAGGCAATGAAAAAATGAAGATGAATGAAATGAGCAATGTGAACACAACCGTGAAAGGGGGTGAGAAGAATGCTGTATGATAGATATAATAGGGGGTATGTTCGTGCTGCTGAAAGAATGAAAGAAAGCAAAAAAGAATTTCTAGAAGCAGTGAAAGCAGTATTTTCGCGAGTACCGGACAATATACGAAAATTTCGCGTACCATCAATGCCAACGAGAATAAAAGCTATTAGAGAAGCCGGCAGATCGCTTGGGAATTTTTTATATGCAGCTGAGGACTGGGTATTTGAGAAATGCGGTTTGACAGGTGATGATACGATACTGCGATTTCAACGTTCGTACCAGCGTGAGGTTGCCAAAAAAATGGAGGCAAGCAGAAAAGAAGAAAGCCGCTTTTTTACTGCTTCAGGTGCAGAGAGATCTGCACAAAAAGAAACAGTCAGGTTTGTTGATTTAGACTCACAAAAAGCAGGAAAAAAGGAAAGAGTTGGCAGAGAACTTGCTGAAAAAATTAAAAACCGTAACCAGGAAAGGGGAATTGAAAGATAAATGAAGGGTATACAAAATAACTTTTGCTGATAAAACAGCAGACATGGTTCTGCTGTTTTTATTTTTAAATTTTTGAAGGGAGGTGTTGGCTATGCCAGCATTTGTGTCAGACATTATTTCTTTTTTTCAGACAGCATTAACATGGATCACAGCTGTTGCTATTCCCGTTGTTGCTCTCACTGCAACCTGGCACGCACTTATGCGTTCCAGTGCGCAGGACGAGCACGATGCAGCTAGACATGCAAAAGCACTTAGAAGTACGCTGGTATTTGGTGTAACTGCTATCCTTGCCGGTGCTATTGTATCGACGGTCCTTGGATTCTTTAAGTAAGCGCCGTGCGTGTCTTTTAATGCAGGATAAGACGGTTAACACCGTGTTAACAGAGCGCCGGCAAAGCCGGCGCCTACGGTCTTTTTTCTGTTAACAAAATGTAAACATTCTACTAGTTCCGTTAACTTCTAAAGGTGGTGATTTATGGAAATGGAAAAGAGATTGGGAGAAATGATTGGAGTGAGATTTGGAAAAAAAATATCGTCCAGGCTAAAAGCTGAGGCGGAGGCAGAAGGAATAACAGTATCCGAAAAAGTCAGGGATATAGTTGAGAAGCACTACCAGCGGGAATGTACGCGCGAAAGCCTCCCCGCGCTAGAAAACGCACTGCGAAAAATCGTAGACAGACACGTAGAACGTTTGGCAGGTCTATGCGTGCACGCAGGAATAGCAGCAGGAACTAGTGCCTGGCTTGTAAGAAGCATTTTGAAAAAAGAGTATGGTGCAGATACTACCCCCGAAATATGGGCGCAGGCTGTTACCCGGGCAAAAGAAAACCTGAAGCGCGGGACAATGGAAGAAAGGAAGGAGGAATAAGTGGTTTGTTCTGCTTGTAGATATCAGTTTTACATTTGTAAGGAGAGAGGGTAAAGGATGAAGCTAAACCATAAATCAACTATCTTTACAAAAGTCAAATTTAATATAAATTACAACGCAAAAGACGGAGGTCATGTGAGATATATTGCTTCACGTGCAGAAAAGGATATTCAGCATATTGGTTACATGGGCGACCGCCCGCGTTCTACCGGCCTGTTCGGTCCTGAACCGGACAGGTTGCCTTCTTTAAAGGAAGGAATAAAACTTGCCAGGGAAAAAGATAACAGAGTTTCCTGGCGGCTGATAATTAGCCTGAGGGAAGATGACGCAAAACTGATGGGATATACGGAAAGAAAGGATTGGGAGGACCTTACGCGCAGGTGTATGTCCCGATTTTCCCGCGCCGTTGGTATTGAAGAAGATAAACTGAAGTGGCTGGCGGCCTTTCACAGGGAACCCGGCCACCCGCATGCGCACGTCCTTGTGTGGCCCGAAGGAGTAAGACGCAGGGGAAATCTCAGTGCAAAGGAGATGAAGGAATTCCGCAGGGGAATTGCGCAGGAGGTTCTCGGGGAATACAGGAGGGAACTGGCGATACAGAAAACGGCTGCAAGAAACGCAATGCTGGACACTGTAAAAGAAGCGGTACAAGATATAGGTAAACTGGAGAAAAGGATGGAGCTTGAGATGCAGGCAGAAGATCCAATAGGTGAAAGTTTTCCGCCCAGGTTTTATAAAGATGACCTGGATGAGCTCCATAAAAAGCTGACTTATCTGGCAGAGAAAATGCCGGGCAGGGGCAGGGTTGCATTAAAATATATGCCGCAGGAAGTGAAAGAAGAAGTAAGAAGGATTGCGGATTTTGTGCTTCAGAAAAAGCAGATGGAAAAGCCTTTAAAAGAGATGGAGGACAATGTCAGAAAGATGGCCAGGATATATACGTATTCAAAAGAGAGAGGCGACGAAGCATGGCAGAAGGCATACGATGACGTGAGGGATAGAGTTGCAAACATCCTTTTACGTGAAGCTGCAGGGATACAACAACAAAACACAAAATTCATAGCCGGTGCAGATAAGGAAAAAATACCGCGCAGTACGTACAGGGCCGCCTTTCGAGTAATTGAAAAAGAACGTCTGCGAGCCGAAGCGCAGGCAGAGCTTGCAAGCATGAGAGCGGAAGAAAAGGCAAGACGTCAGGAAGAAATCCGCAGAAAGCGGGATATGGGCATAGAGGAAGAACGACTCTAATTGCTGCATAGACATACCACAAAGAAAGAAGTATCATGCCTGGTATGTATTCCTTTTTAGGAGTCAGGCATCATACTTCTTCTTTTTTTGTGTTCTTTTGTGGTCTTTATTCTTTGCCGCACAATACCTGCTTATGAATGTACTTCTTTTGGGTAAGCAGGTATAGTGCCTGGTATTTCTTTGGAGTCAAAAGTTTTGGTTAAGGAAGCCCTGCTCATGGCTACCTCCCTCCAATCGGTCAGGAGCTTCCGGTTCCCTGCAGTTCCAACGCCATTCCCAGGCCATAAAAAACAATTTTCGGCGATCAAAAGTATAGGCTTCCGGCTCCGAAAATCAAGGGGCTAAAGGCTTGCGCTGGCGTGAACATATCCTCCCTCCGCTGTGCTCCGGTCCGGTATCCTTCCCGCCACCCCTTGATTTCTTCCACCTCCAGCCAAATGTCGTGGTTGGGCCGAAAACAAAAAAATTGTTTTTTTTATAAAATAAATACTTTCTATAAAGAAACGGGAGGGGGAAATAAAAAGTGAGTTGCTTTTACTGTAGTAACTGCGGATTCAAGGACTGTAGCTGGCCTGAGGATGTTTGCCCGGTGTGCGGACATGAAAATAATTATTAATTATACAGGAGTATGATTTTAAATTTGGTTTATGAGAAGTTTAATATTTTTTGAAAGGATGTGGTGTTCAGTGAAAACTGCCAGGGTTGATAAGCTTTTGGCTGAGATTGATGAAATCGGAATGCCGCATATTTTGGTGCAGACTTTAGGGTTTATGATGCAGGTTAAACCTGACAGTTTGGCTTTTGACGGTATTGACATTAAGTTTTATAAACTTTCACAATTAGTTTGCTTGATGTCAACATCAGAAGATATGTCATTGCATGAACAGATCAGGCCGGCAAACATGATAATAAGATGTAGAAAGTGTTATGCAATCCATGAAAAGGGAAGGCATGTGGGTTATCTTTTCTGGCCGGAAGAAGAGAGCAGACCCGCCGGAGATGTAATTGATAAATCCAAAAAGGGGGTAATTGTTACTTCAGAACAAATGCAGGATATTTAATTTGCGTTAGACACTTTTAATAATGTTTTGAAGGAAGGCAGGTAAAATGACTGTGTATGTAGTTAAAAGAATCTGCAGGCTGTTGGCTGCACGTTTGACCCTGGAGAATGTAGGAAAAATATCTGTGTGAAAAATAAATTTTATCGGGAGGTAAATTGTTATGTCTAATATTAAAAAAGAATGTATGAAAGTTTTAAGAAGGGCAAAGGGATATGTTACGAGTATTGATGAACTGCGTGCAATAAATGATATTATGGTATCCCTAAGAAATAACAATGGAATTAATGAATTTGTTGCTACTGTAGTTATTGAATATATAGATGCTTGTTTTAAAGATGAGTACAAACAATTGCGCATGGAGCTTGAGAAGTATGCAGATAAAGAATATCTTAAGATAACTAAAAGTATAAGACGTGAGGAGGTTTAAATCGCATGAGGCGTTTTTGGCAACATGATGCTGAGTATTGCCAGCTTCAAGGAGAGATGGTAATTAAAACACCTTTACAGTTCGGTCCAGTTATCCTTAAACCGGGTGACCGCATAACATACATGGGTGATGGTCGAAAGCATCGTTCATTTGAAATGGACGAAGGTTATAGCCTTCAATATTGCGGTTATGTACTTACAGAAAGTGCCTGCAAAGCATTATTATTCACTGTTCCGGAGCAACCTCAATTCAAAAAATATGGTATTTACTATGTGTTTTACCACCTGACACCTAATCAAGAAGACAATCCGCCTCATAAAGTAAGAACATTATGGTTGGTCAGAGGTCCGTTAGGTGGCGGCCGGGACATTATCCTTGAGGAGGTTCGCATGGCTACGCATGAACCGATAAAACGTGAAATCTACGAACAGGAGAGTCTTTTCAATTCTTTTTAAAAGGTTATGAGTATGATGCGAATTGAATGCTGCGATTATATTTGAAACCCGGTTGTCGAGTGCAAATATCCATTAAGGATGGTGATTGCGTGCTTAAGTATATGATAAAACTAAACTTTTTTCCTTTTATTTTTGCCGGGAAAATAATCCGGTGGTGTATGGAAAGAAAAATACTCACGATACCGAGGATAATTATACTGCTATTTATGCCGGTACTGGCATTTCTTGATTTCCTGGGAATTGTACCGGTATATATGCTTCCAAAGACAATCTGGCCTCCGCTTACGCCGGAGATGACATGGAGTGAGTTATTTAAATACCTCAATACTCCTACACCGGACGGGAAGGTAATCTGGTGGCATAAGACGATTGAGCTTTTCACAGAGAGGCCGCCGGGGTTCTGGCTGGCACAGCTGCCGTTTGCGCTTTTGTGTGCGGTGCTTTTAGTGCTGTTTTGGAGAACGGGCTGGCCAAATAAAAGGGATGTTTACGCATCAAAAAGAAATACCTACGGCTCAAGCAGGTGGAGAAAAACGGGAGAACTAAAAAACACATTATACAAAACGAGCTTCAGAAAACCTCAAAAAGCAGGAATTGTTGTTGGCTCACAGGGTAATACTGCATGGCTTACGGATCCCGGTAAGCTTAATCCGCACACACTGATAATCGGTGCCACCGGAAGCGGGAAAAGCCGCCGGGTTATCATGCCTTCTGTCTGGACCATAGGAAATGTCGGAGAAAGTATGATTATTTCCGACCCGAAAGGCGAGATATATGAGCATACTTCCGGCTGGCTGAAAGAAAAAGGATATAACGTTGTACTGCTTGACCTTCTGGAGCCGACCCGGGGCAGCAGATGGAATCCGCTGAGCCGGATAGCAAGTAATTATATGGCAGAAAACATAGAAGAAGCTTCAAGAGAAGCCTGGGAAATAGGAAATATCCTTGCCTGGGCATACGGAGCAGGGCAGGATCCCATCTGGCCCCAGGCGGAAGAAAGCTTGATAGCTGCCCTGTGTCTTGCGACTGTTATAGAGGCTCCGGAAGGTGCAAAAAATATGACGTCGGCGTACCGCATGCTTACGCAGATGGGTATGCGCGGAGGTGAAAGCCTGGACGGGTGGCTGGAAAACATGCCTCACAGCCATCCGGCACGAATGGCATACGGAACCGCCGCTTTGAGCGAGAGCAGGACGAGGTCAAGTATTTACACGGGAACTGCAGCACACCTGCGGTTGTTTGCAGACCCTTCAATTGCCTGGCTAACTTCAAAGAGTGATTTTGACCCGACAGAAGCAGGCAGAAAAAAGACGGCAATATTCCTGCTCATGCCGGACGAAGCAGGTGCCAGGAGGCATATAGCTTCACTTTTTGTAAATCAAGTCTATGCTGCGCTTTCAAATACAGCTAGAAAAAATGGCGGAAAGCTACCGGTACCGGTTTGGTTTTTACTTGATGAGTTTGGAAACATAGGAAAAATACCAAATATAGCGGAAAAGTTTACAGTAGCCAGGAGCAGGAATATACGTTTTGTACTTGCTGTGCAGGCTAAAGCGCAGCTTGAGCATGTCTATGACAGGAAAACTGCTGAAATAATTATGGGTAACTGTGATACATGGCTTTACCTGAGAACGGCAGATGTTGATACTGCAAGAGAAATATCACAGAAGACCGGGCGGTACACCGTGCACACGAAGTCTGTACAGAAGAAAAAATATGCGAGCGAGACGGTCGGGGAGACGAGCAGGGAACTATTAACCCCCGATGAGGTGCTGCGCTGGAAGACAGGATATACGCTTCTTTTGCAGGCGGGACAGTTTCCGGCGAAGCTGCCGATACGGGACATGTCCGAACTCCCCGGGATAAAAGAGGCGTTTCTACCCGGACCTGTGGAAGAAAGGGAAATACCGCAGGAAGAAATGCAGGTAAAGACGTGGGTACCGATGGTGTACGTTCAAAATGAAGTGTCAGAAACTTCCGGAGGCAGCGGCGACAGTGAAGAACCTGCCAAAAGCTTTTTTTAGAAGGGGGTATTTTTTTGCTGGAAACAATCAAAGAAATAATTGTTCAGTCTTTAATTGATATTCTGATAGGGTTCATCGAACCTATTTATGCAGTATGCGACTATTTTCTAAGAGTTTTTTACGAGACGGGACGTCTTCATGATATGCTTTCCGTTCCGTTTGTGGAATATTTTATAACCGGTGCTCAGGCGATTGCAGGAGCCATGCTGGCCTGCCGTTTTGCATGGGAAGCGTTGCAGATGGCCAGCCTCAGAAGCGAAGGGGCAGTAACGGATCCGGGAGGGCTTTTAAAAAGGACCGTGGCAAGTGTAATAGCTATTGCCGGAGGACCATTTGTTGTTAAGCAGTGCATTATTTTAAGCAACCTTCTGGCAGGATGGGTTGCAAATGCGGGCGTCGGGGTGAACATGGACCAATTAAACA
>Ga0182240_100555_pt1 | contig 10964 bp, 10 predicted proteins | sample hydfrates4_PW_90_FD_145594 | JGI IMG/M metagenome (GOLD analysis project Ga0182240, IMG submission 145594) | Subsurface microbial communities from deep shales in Texas, USA - hydraulic fracturing test 4_PW_90 | ecosystem: Environmental > Aquatic > Deep subsurface > Shale gas/oil reservoir >...
TTTGTATTTCTATGGTTACATTTGCTGAATTACAATATGGTGTTGAAAAAAGTCAATATAAAGACAAAAACCAAACAGCTTTAGCAAGTTTTCTTGGTCCAATTGAAATATTACCTTTTGAACAGAATGCAGCTATAAAATATGGAAGTATTAGAGCAGATCTAGAAAATCAAGGCAGGATTAGAGGAGCCTATGATTTAATGATAGCTGCTCATGCTATAGCAGAAAACTTGATTTTAGTTACAAATAATACAAAAGAATTTAAAAGAATTACAGATCTTTCTCTTGAAAATTGGGCTAAATAAATAGAATTACTATTTCCTATAATGGATCTGAAATTTACACTTATTCCTGTTTTCGAGTGATGGAATCATTGATATAGTCGAATTAAAGATATATAATTATTATATAAGGTAGTTTCCCGAGAGCAGCGGAAAACTTTAAAAGAGAGAATACTACTCAATTGTATTCCTCCATTAAGGAGGATTTTTTTAGGAGCTCTACATTTGGAGCACCCTCTACATCTACAGTTAGAGGTTTACAACGATTAACAGCTTTAATCGGTTCACCGTTTTCTTTAGCTTCAAAGTCCACGTGAAAGAGTCTGGAGAAAAAGAGATAATCAAAAAGGACAAAATTTATAAGAGGTTTAAGCAGGAAATTAGGGAAATTTCGAGAATTTATAGCTTAGGATCCCTTCCTTTCTGGGTGTAGTAGGTTGTGATCTCTCAATTAATATTTAAGAGCTCAGGGGAAGGGATTCCTGCATTTTATGGAGATTTCCAACCTGAAAATTATGATAACTGTTAATATTTTTGAAAAAACTATTAGATTTGACGTAATGAATAATTAAGTTGGAGGCTGAGATATGAATTGGAAATTCTGGCAGAATGATGACCAGCAAAAACTTTTAGAGAAAATAGAGAAATTAACTGAAAAAGTAAATTCCATGGAAGAAAAAATTAATGATTTAGATAAGTCAGAGAAAAAAATGAACCGCTTACAGTATAAACAGAATCAGGATCTTTTCAAAAAAATTGATGAGCTTTCACAGCTGGTTAATCAACAGAGCCTTGATCAGGAATTAATCTCTAAATTAAAAAGCAGAGTTGATAGTTATAGCTTAAATGTCGAAAAAAGCAGTAAAAAAATAATTGAGCTAATTGATGAGTTTGACCTACTTAAAAGAGGACTGGACAGTGATGAAAACAGCTGGAGCAGTTTACTGGAAAATTGGAGTCAGAGACTGCTTAAACTCCTGGAGCAAAATGATATCTATCAGCTGAATTTAAAAGAAAAAGAATTTGATCCCCGCCGGGCGGAAGCCTTAACCACTGTAAATTCGGAAGCTCTAACAGAATATCCGCAGCAGCCGGGTTCAAATTATAATAACAATCAGATTGTTGAAGTTATCAAACGGGGTTATCAGGATCAGGAAGATAATATATTACGCAAATCACAGGTAGTTGTCTATAAGGAGGCCAAATAATGAGTAAAGATCGTTTTAGACCGGTTGTGGGGATTGATCTGGGTACCACAAATTCTTCCCTGGCAGCTGTTATTGAAGGTAAAGCAGAGGTTGTAACTCTCATGGAAGAAAACAGCCCCTTATTACCTTCAGTAGTTCACATTGATCAGAAGGGTGAGGTTATTGTCGGTAGTGATGCTAAATCAGCTCTGGTGGCGATGCCTGAGAGAACAATAGCAGAGGTTAAAAGAAAAATGGGCGAAAATGAAATGCTTAAAATTGCCGATCAGAAGCTGCTGCCGGAGGAGATATCAGCCTTAATATTAAAAGAACTAAAAAAATATGTTGATCAGATTTATGGTGATGAAGTTGAAAAAGAGGCTGTAATTACAGTTCCCGCCTATTTTACCGATCAGCAGCGTCAGGCTACTAAAAAAGCTGGTGAACTGGCAGGTTTTGTTGTTGAAAGAATAATCAATGAACCAACAGCAGCTGCTATGGCCTATGGTCTCGATAAACTTGATGATGACCACCAGTTTCTGGTCTATGATCTGGGTGGAGGTACCTTTGATGTCTCTGTTCTGGAATTAATGGGCGGAATCCTGGAAGTAAAAGCCTCGGCAGGTAATAAAGAACTGGGTGGATCCGATTTCGACAGACTGCTTCTGGATTATTTTGCTGAAAAAATTATAGAAGAAAGTGGTCTGGATCCAAGAGAAAACTTAAGCGCCTGTGCCCGCCTAAAAGAAGAAGCAGAAAAAATAAAAATAAAATTATCAGATCAAAAACAGGTTCAGGTTTCTATACCGGCTCTGATGGTAAAAAATAACCAGCCGGTGGCCTTTGAGATGGAAATAAGCAGAAAAGAATTTATTGACTTAATTGATAATTTGCTGAAGGAGACTTTAAATAGTGTTAAGAATGTACTGGAAGATGCTGAACTGCTTCCTGACGAAATTGAGCAGGTAATTCTGGTCGGTGGTTCAACCAGAATCCCGAGGGTCAGAGAACTTCTACGTGACTTTTTTGATCAGGAACCCCAGAATGAGATAGACCCCGATCAGGCGGTAGCAAAAGGAGCAGCTGTTCAGGCAGGTATAAAAGCAGGTCTGCTTTCCGATAGTGGGATGATAGTTACAGATGTTGCTCCCTATTCACTGGGGATAGAGGTGCTTAAAGACCAGGGGGTTCTGGGCTTCAAACCGGGCGGTTTTGAAAGTATTATTGACAGAAATACAACGATTCCAACCAGTAAAACAAAAGTATTTACTACAACTTTTGACAATCAGGAGCAGGTTAAAATTAAAATTTACCAGGGTGAAGGTGACTGGGTAGAAGAAAATCATTATCTGGGAGAATTTATTCTGGACGGAATTCCAGCTAAAAGAGCCGGCGAAGAAAAAATTGCAGTTAGCTTAAATTATAATATTAACGGGATTCTTGATGTAACTGCCAGATCACTTTCTACAGATAAAGAAATGCAGCTTACTGTCCAGGATGCAGTTGACCGAAAATCAGAAGAATCATATCAGGAAAGCCTGGAGAGGCTGGAAAACTTTCACAAAGAGCTTGCAGGGATGGCAGGAAATGCCAAAAATAACCTGCAAAAAATTGAATATAACCCGGATCTATCTGAAGATATTGAGGAGTCAGAACTTGATGATTTTGCAGCAGAGTTTGAGGATTTTAAAGGACTGGCTTTAGAAGCAGAAAATTTAAAAGAGCGAGCCGGAGAATTATTTGTAGAAAATGAAAATATCAGCCGCTCAGAATTTAAGTCTATGGTTAAGAGACTTGATCAGGCTCTTGAGAGCGGGGATAAAGATAAGTTGCGGCAGGCCCTGGAAGAAGTTTTTGAAGAAATTCTGGATCTGGAAATGGAGGAATAATCTTTTATGAAATTAAAAAATAGTGTTTTTAAGAGTTCAAATCTCTACCGTATTCTGGGTACAAATTCCAATGCGGGGGAGGAATTAATTAAGCAGAGATACCTGGAAAAGGTTCGAGAATTTCCACCGGAAGAAAACCCGGAAGAGTTTAAAGTAATTAGAGAGGCCTATGATACTCTAAAAGATCCTTTTAAAAGAAGTGGCTATGATTTAGAAACTAAATATCAGGGTCAGGCGTCAAAATTTTTGCAGGAAGCAGTAGATTATATGGATTGGGGAAAGATTGAAGAGGCAGAATTTCTTTTAAACAAAGCAGCTGAACTTGCCGCTGATAATTTATATATTTTAAGGCTTAAGGCAGAAGTGGCTGTAATGAAAGGAGATATAAATCTTTTTAATGATATTTTTGAACAGCTGGAAGAACTTTTTCCTAAAAAGCAGGAGTATTTACTGCTGTTGAATAAAATTGTTCTGCTTCTGGAATCAGAACAATACACCAAATATGCTAATAGAGTTCTAAAAGAAATGGAAAAGAAATTTCCAGATAAAAAATCAGAAATGACAGATGTCTATATTGGTGTTTATGATCAGCAGGGAAAGTTTAATAAAATCTGGAATGTTTTATCAAATGAATTAAAAACTTTTACGGAGCCTGATGAAGATAATATCCGACATTTTTTAACAGCAATTGCTCTGATAAATAAATACGAAAAATGGGAGAAAAAAGACAGCCTGATTGCTTTAACAGAATCTTTTATAGCAAAGATAAATGAAGATCAGGAATTAAGAGATTATATTATTTATGTTCTTGATGAAAATTACTTTGAAGCAGAAGAACATGGTGATATTAAGGCTCAATTATATATTACAGAACTGCTTATGTTATTTGAAGATGATCCCAATCTTGAGCTTGAATATAAAAAATTACAGCTGACAGAAAAGATTTTAAATGAAGTTGACAGAATGTCTGCAGATCCTAAGTTATCCCCCTATATTTTCTATACGGGCAGCAGATTATTTTTTAACTGGGCCTATGAAGAGCTGGATCCGGAAACTTTTGTAGATTTTCCAGACAAATATGCTATGCAGAACTTTAAAGAAGAATACTCAGCAAATTTACAGGCAGTAAAAAGATTGAAAAAGAAGTATCCCAGAATGTATGATACTTTTAGAAATGAGTGGGATAAAATTGCTGCTAACTGCCGGGAACAGCTTAATAATAGGCAGCTTTCTTTATTTGAAAAGCAGAGAAAAGTAGATCAGGATTCTGATTACAAAGAGCTGGCATCAGGGCAGATTGTTAGTAAAAATAAAGTAGGCCGCAATGATCCCTGTCCCTGCGGCAGTGGTAAAAAATATAAAAAATGCTGTCTTAATAAATAACATATGACATAGTCAAATTTAAGGTATATAATTAGTATATAAGTTAGTTTCCCGAGAGCAGCGGAAAACTTTAAAAGAGAGAATACTACTCAATTGTATTCCTCCATTAAGGAGGATTTTTTTTTTAGGAGTTGAATTATATGTTTCTGGCATCAGTTCCGATGATCACACTGAGTTCATCCACTTCAATATTTTCTACAGCCAATGATGCCCTGACATTTTCTATTGCCTCTTTAATTTCTTTGCTGCTCATTCTTTTCATTTGAGATTATCCTTTCTTTATTAATTATATTTAGAATGATATAATATCAGTTTTTAATATTTATGATCTGGATGAACTGAAAAAGGATTTGGGGAATGCGTAGGAGAGGAACTTTTGCTGAAAATTAATTCAGTTATAGAACCTGGATTGTCAATTTTTTAAAACATAAAAAAAGAGCAGAATATACTGCTCAGAAGTTTAAAAATCAAGATTTAATTGCCCCTTTAATGCATTTTATTAAAGGGTCTAAGTTTAGTACAGATTCTACTGAGGCTTTAAAAAGTGTTTTTTGATTTATAGAATTCCACTTAATTTGATAACCATTTTTTAAAGCTAAAATTTTAATAAACTCTCTTATAGTTCTACCATTACCCTCTCGGAATGGGTGAATAATATTTAATTCTGCCATATAATAGGAGGCTTTTTCAGAAAATTGATTAAATGAGGTGCCTATTAAATAATTTTCCTCTTTTAGTTCTTCAAATAGCTTTATAGCACTTGTTTCTATATATTGATATTTTGCAAAATGTGTATTTCCTTTAATAATGTCTTCTTCTCTTAATTTTCCAGCGAAATAATATAGATCCTGACCCATATTTAGTAGAAAAATTCATTGTCTCAGTTGTTTGTTTCTTATATATTCAGTAATACTATCAATTGCTTCTTTGCTTGAAATTTCACCATTTAAATATTTTTTTCCAGTAATGACACTAATATTATCAACTTTAATATTTTCTACTGCTAATGATGCTTTAACATTCTCTATAATCTCGTCGATTTCTTTGCTGCTCATTTTTTTCATTAATATCATTCCTCACATTTGATTTTTCAAAATGATTAAAGAATTATCTTACTAATTATATTATATTACTATTTATACCATTAGTCAAAACTTATGTTCAACATTAACAGATTTAATTTCAGATACAGATTACAGATTTTAACTAAATACACCAAAAAATAATTTTACTAATGCGCTAAAATATAATTATAGCGCAACAGTAAAAGAGGTGTAAATATGGATTATCAAAAAGAATTTCACTCTATTGGAGTTATTGAAAAAGAAACAAATTTTGGCCGGATGATTAAAGTCTATAATAAAGAAAGAACTATTTGTGATATTTTAAAAAATCGCAACAATATGGATCCTTCACTTTTAAATACTGCAATTAGAAATTATTTAACAAGCAAAGGCAAAAACATTCCTAAACTTCTCGATTATTCAAAAAAATTACGGATTAAAACAATTCTCAGAAGATATCTGGAGATTTCTTTATAAAATTTATTGTTAATGGTATAATATATATAAGAATTAAATTCCCAAATTGGAGTTTGATAGATATGGATTTGAACAGAATAATTCAATTATTAGAATCTGAAAAGATCAACTGGAGTCAGCATATTTTAAAGAAAATGCAGAAAAGAAGAATAAAAATTAATGATATTATGTTTTCAATAAAGAATGGAGAAATTATTGAAAATTATCCTGATGATTATCCCTATCCAAGTTGTCTTGTTTTAGGCTACAATAAAGAGAAAAAACCAATTCACATAGTGTGTGCTGTAGGAAATAATAAATTATGGATGATTACCACTTATTACCCTGATGAAGAAATTTGGGAAGATGATTTTAAGAATCGGAGGTGAAGCAATATGGAAAAATGTTTGATGTGCAAAGGTGATTTAGAAAAAGGAAATGTAAATCATATTGTTGATCTTGATAATTTTATTATTATTATTAAAAATGTTCCTGCTAATGTTTGTAAACAATGTGGCGAATATTATTTAGAGCATAAAGTTGCTTTAGAAATTGAAAAGATTATTGATAGTTATAGAGAAAATGCTGCGGAAGTAATAATTATTAATTATTTTGATTTAGTGGCTTAGTAATTTAATATGACATATGACTGAGAGCGGTTATTATAAGAAATATACTGCTCTCTTTTTGTTTTAATCTATAGAAATACCAAAAGATTATTGAGTATGAATATAAAATTATAGATTATAATGAATTTAATAATATTTCATCGTGATAGAGTGAAAGTCTGCTTGCAAACCTCGTGGGCTTGCCCCGAGAAGGGTCAAATCCAGGAAAAATTCAACAATATACTAGATGAGTAGGTGGATGAAATAATTATTTTAGATAAAACAATTAAGATTGAATTATTAACTGAAAAAGAAACAAGAGATTGGCTTGATATTGCTGCTCATAATCCAGAAAAAGGAATTCTATATCAAATAAAGAAACACAAAATTGGAGAGAGATGGCAGAAAAGAACAAAGCATGTTAAATTAAGTAATTTAAAAGCTCTAATAATTGATAATGATGAAATGGAGCTTTTACCAGAAGAAAAAATCAATAAGGATCTGTCTTTTTTGGCTGGGTAGATGTCGATGCGGAATAATTAAAAAAGAGCAGAAAAGTCTGCTCTAATTTAATCTATTTCTTCAATTTTAATATCTTTTATATTTCTTTTTTCAGTGTCAAAATTGGTGCCTATTAAAATTATTCCTTTGTCTTTAATTTTAAATCTCTCAGCATAATTTTTATCTTTTATTTGCTGTAAAGCTATCTCAGCATCTTGATTTGCCTTAAATTCTATAATATAAATATTAGTGTCAGTTTCAATTATGCTATCAATTCTTCCTTCAGATGTTAGGACTTCTGAGTAAACATTTAAATTGTTATCTGTTAATAAAGTAGTTATCAGATAAAAGAGGCTGTTGTAATAAGCTTCTCTATCCTGAAGCGATTTTGGAATATTGATATTAACCAGACTGAAAAATATTGATTTAATCTGTTGGATGAATTTTTCTAATTCTTTGTTAATTAATAATTTTTTAAGCCGATGTACAACTGGAACTGTAATTTTGTTTTGAGAAAAAGATTTCGCCAGATTTAGATTGAAACTATTTTCTACCTCATAGTTAGGATAATCAAGTTTATATATTACCTGATCTTCAATTTCTTTGATTGTTAAATAACCTGTTTGAAAAAGAAGAGGTATTATTTGTATATTACCTATATCATAAGCTTTTATTTCATTTTTTCCAACTTCTATATTTTCTAAATTGCTGAGATCAAAGTTTTTATTCTTAATTAATTCAACCAAAAAGGTAGGTGTTCCACTTTCAAACCAGTAGTTATCAAAATCTGCATTTTTTAATGCATTGCCTACAGAAAAAGGATTATAGACTCGACTGTCTTTTTCTGTAAAACGGAAGCCATTATACATTTGTTTAAATTTATTTCTGCATTCGGAGATAGTTAAATTATTTTTTTCTGCAAGTTTAGAAAAATAGGGACTAAAATATTCATCTAATTCTTTTTCTGTATAACCCATTATTTCAGCAAATTCTTCATTTTGATCAAGTTCAATTAGATTATTTAAGGTCGAAAATATCGATAACTTACTAAATTTAGATACACCAGTAATAAAAACTTTTTCTAAATATCCTTCAAGTGGTTTTAGATAGTCATAAAGCATTTTAAGATAATCCTGATTTTTGTCTATAGTTTTAAGGTTAGCGCTATTTTCTTCTAAAGTAGATTTAAGGTTAGAGATTATAGGTTTATCATATTCATCTATTAAAATCACAACATCTTGATTAAATTTATTATAAAGCTTTTCTATTAACTCTGGAAACATATAGTATGCTTCTTCAACTATTAGGTCGATATTATATCTGGCGGCAATTTTACTAAAAATCTTTTGTAAACTTTTATTTAAAACTTCTCTGTTTTCTGAAGGTATCATATTAAAATCCAGTCTAATAATCGGATGTTCTTCCCAATTCCAATCTTGATTAAAAATATAAAGACCTTCAAAAAGTTCTTTTTTACCTTGATAGAATTTTTCTAGAGTGTCAACAAAAAGTGTTTTACCAAAACGTCGAGGTCGAGAGAGAAAAAAATATGGTTCTCTACTACTTATAATTTTATATAAAAACTCGGTTTTATCTACATAAATAAAATCATCTTTTATTATTTCTTCAAAATTGGCTTTTGAAACAGTAATATCCTTCATCTTTGACACCTCCAGCTTAAATTAATTATACTTTAAAATTCAATGATTATCAATTAAACTGCAGAAGAAAAAATCAATAAGGATCTGTCTTTTTTGGCTGGGTAGATGTCGATGAAGAATAATAAAAAAAGAAAGAGCAGAAAAGTCTGCTCTAATTTAATCTATTTCTTCAATTTTAGTATCTTTTATATTTCTTTTTTCAGTGTCGAAATTGATACCAATTAAAACTAATTTTTTGTCTTTAATTTTAAATCTCTCAGCATAATTTTTATCTTTTATTTGCTTTAAAGCTATCTCAGCATCTTGATTTGCCTTAAATTCTATAATGTAAATATCAGTTTCAGTTTCAACTGTGCTATCTATTCTTCCTTCAGAGGTTAGTACTTCCGAATAAACATTTAAATTGTTATCTGTTAATAAAGTAGTTATCAGATAAAAGAGGCTGTTGTAATAAGCTTCTCTATCCTGAAGCGATTTTGGAATATTGATATTAACCAGACTGAAAAATATTGATTTAATCTGTTGGATGAATTTTTCTAATTCTTTGTTAATTAATAATTTTTTAAGCCGATGTACAACTGGAACTGTAATTTTGTTTTGAGAAAAAGATTTCGCCAGATTTAGATTGAAACTATTTTCTACCTCATAGTTAGGATAATCAAGTTTATATATTACCTGATCTTCAATTTCTTTGATTGTTAAATAACCTGTTTGAAAAAGAAGAGGTATTATTTGTATATTACCTATATCATAAGCTTTTATTTCATTTTTTCCAACTTCTATATTTTCTAAATTGCTGAGATCAAAGTTTTTATTCTTAATTAATTCAACCAAAAAGGTAGGTGTTCCACTTTCAAACCAGTAGTTATCAAAATCTGCATTTTTTAATGCATTGCCTACAGAAAAAGGATTATAGACTCGACTGTCTTTTTCTGTAAAACGGAAGCCATTATACATTTGTTTAAATTTATTTCTGCATTCGGAGATAGTTAAATTATTTTTTTCTGCAAGTTTAGAAAAATAGGGACTAAAATATTCATCTAATTCTTTTTCTGTATAACCCATTATTTCAGCAAATTCTTCATTTTGATCAAGTTCAATTAGATTATTTAAGGTCGAAAATATCGATAACTTACTAAATTTAGATACACCAGTAATAAAAACTTTTTCTAAATATCCTTCAAGTGGTTTTAGATAGTCATAAAGCATTTTAAGATAATCCTGATTTTTGTCTATAGTTTTAAGGTTAGCGCTATTTTCTTCTAAAGTAGATTTAAGGTTAGAGATTATAGGTTTATCATATTCATCTATTAAAATCACAACATCTTGATTAAATTTATTATAAAGCTTTTCTATTAACTCTGGAAACATATAGTATGCTTCTTCAACTATTAGGTCGATATTATATCTGGCGGCAATTTTACTAAAAATCTTTTGTAAACTTTTATTTAAAACTTCTCTGTTTTCTGAAGGTATCATATTAAAATCCAGTCTAATAATCGGATGTTCTTCCCAATTCCAATCTTGATTAAAAATATAAAGACCTTCAAAAAGTTCTTTTTTACCTTGATAGAATTTTTCTAGAGTGTCAACAAAAAGTGTTTTACCAAAACGTCGAGGGCGTGATAGGAAATAATATTTATTTTCAGATACTATTTTATATAAAAATTCAGTTTTATCTACATAAATAAGATTGTTTTTTCTAATATATTCAAAATCGGCAAGATCAATTCCAATATTTTGCATAAATCCACCTCCAAGTTAAATTAATTATACTTTAAATTTTATTGATTATCAATTAAAGTGAAAAAGTGATAGAATGAAAGTCTGCTCGCAAACCTCGTGGGCTTGCCCCGAGGAAAGAGAAGACGGTATTGAATTTTAAGTATTATATTTAGATATTAAATATTCCAAAAGCTAGAACAAATGTTTGT
>Ga0182240_100557_pt1 | contig 10925 bp, 9 predicted proteins | sample hydfrates4_PW_90_FD_145594 | JGI IMG/M metagenome (GOLD analysis project Ga0182240, IMG submission 145594) | Subsurface microbial communities from deep shales in Texas, USA - hydraulic fracturing test 4_PW_90 | ecosystem: Environmental > Aquatic > Deep subsurface > Shale gas/oil reservoir >...
CCTGGAACCCTCTCTAAATCCCACGGGTTAGAGGTTGGACCGAAAGCGGAATGTTCCGTAGAACTACCCATGGCAAATTCGTCCATATTACTTTTGCCTATGAGGATAGCTCCTGCTTCCTCCAGATAGGTCACTATGCTGGCATCGTAAGGCGAGACCCATTTTTCAAGCATCTTGCTTCCGCAACTGGTGGGATATCCTTTCACACATATGTTGTCCTTCAAAATGACTGGTACTCCCAGAAGGGGTTTGTCCCTCCAACGCCCTTCGAAAACTTCCTTATCTATTTCTTTTGCTCTCGTTTTCGCTTTTTCCTCCATTAAGGTTATGAGAGCATTGAGCTTATCTTCTTTAGATTTTATCTCTTCAAACACGGCTTCAACGACTTCTTGCGCCTTCAATTCCCCACTTCTTACAAGTTCAGATATCTCTTTAGCTGAAAGATGCGTAACTCTCATATCAATTATCCTCCCCAAGAATACTAGGAACCTCAAAGTAATTTTCCTCGTTGAAGGTCTCCAACTCTCTGAGGGTTTCCCTATCGTCCCACTCAGAAACGGCATCTTCCCTCATGGGGCAAACCGTATCTTCATCACCAGTAAAAGGGTCCACGTTATCCAAGGGAAGCTTCCCCAAAAGCTCGAAATAGCCCAAAATTTTATTGAAGTGACTCTGCAAGGAATCCACTTCTTCAGGCGTTACTTCAAGCTTGATAAGGCTAGCAATTCTCTCCACTTCTTCTTTATTTATCATGTTTTATAAACCTCCTCCTGGAGCATTTTCTTTAACCATGTTCCAAAACTCCTCTTCCGTTAAAATCTTGACTCCAAGGCTTTGGGCCTTCTGAAGCTTGCTTCCTGGGTTTTCTCCTACAACCACAAAAGTGGTTTTGGAACTCACGCTGGAAGACGCTTTGCCTCCTAGTGATTTTACGATCTCCTCCGCCTCATGTCTTTTCGCTCTCTTGAGTTCCCCAGTGAAAACAAACGTGTTTCCAGTCAAGGGGCCAGTGGTAACTTTTTCTTTGCTCTTTTCTTCCATGAGAACCCCTGCCTGTTTCAACCTATCTATGAGCTTCAAATTGTTCTCGTCTCTAAAGAACGCATATATTGATGAAGCTATTTTGCTTCCTACTCCAGGCACTTTTGAAAGGGTTTCTTCATCGGTCTTCATAAGGGCATCCATGCTGCCAAAATGATTTGCCAACTCCTCTGCCACCTTCTCTCCAACGTACCTGATTCCCAAGGCAGAAATAAGCTTTCGCAAAGGTCTCTTTTTGGAGGCTTCTATGGCCTTCAATATAGCTTCAGCAGTTTTCTTGCCAACCTTCCTTTCGTTACGTTCGCCTGTCAAGGTCAAATTAGCTAATGTGTGAACATCCAAATGATACAGATCCGCAAAGTCTGAAACTATCTTTTCCTCCACTAGTTTTCTTATTATCTTATCTCCCAACCCTCTAATATCCATTCCGGCCCTGGAGACAAAATGCTTGAGCCCTTCCAATATTTGAGCTGGACAGGATCTGTTGGGACACCTAATAACGACCTCGCCAGGCAGCCTGATAGTGTGGGAACCACAGACGGGGCATACTTGGGGCATTCTGAAAGGCAAGGTACCCTCGGGTCTTTTAGTTTTTTCTACCCTGACCACCTCAGGAATTACCTCTCCTGCCTTTCGTACCCAAACAAAGTCCCCGATCCTGACATCTTTTCTTTGAACTTCGTCAGCGTTATGTAAGCTTGCCCTCTGAACAACGCTACCACTTATGGTGACAGGCTCAAGGATCGCAACAGGCGTAAGAGCACCCGTTCTACCTACGGAGATCAATATATCCTTCACCTTGGTCAATTTCTCCTCCGCAGGGAATTTATAGGCCACGGCCCACCTCGGGGCCTTTGCAGTCCTGCCCGCTTTTTCCCAGAGAGAGATATCATCGATCTTTATGACCGCCCCATCTATTACGTATGACAACTGATGTCTTCGTTCCTGCAGTTTTAATATATAGTCCCAAACATCTTCTAGAGATGTGACCTTTCGTTCTTCGCCCTGAATCAAAAAACCTGCTTCTTTCAGCCACTGAAGGGTCTCCCATTGACTCTTTAAACCTAATGTGGAGGGGTTAACTATTTGATAGGCAAAAAAACCAAGTTTTCTCTTGGCGGTGACACTGGGGTCCAGCTGCCTCAAGCTACCAGACGCTGCATTTCGAGGGTTGGCGAACAAGGGAAGTCCTTCTTCCTCCCTAGCTTCATTGAGCTCTTGGAAACTCTTTTTGCTCATAAAAACTTCTCCCCGCACTTCAAGGAAACCCTCTACCTTGATCTTGAGCCGTAAGGGGATTGATCTTATAGTCTTCAAGTTTTCACTTACGTCCTCTCCTACCAACCCGTCTCCCCTGGTCGCTCCACCCACAAAAACCCCGTCTTCATATCTCAAAGACACAGCCAGACCATCTATCTTGGGTTCACAGCAATACGAGGGGATATGAGTCCCCAAAATGTTTTCAGCCCTAGCAAAGAACTGACTCAGCTGCTCCTTGGAAAAAGCGTTCTCTAGGCTTAGCATGGGAACTTCATGGCTTACCTTGGAAAATTCCTCACGGGGAATGCCCCCTACCCTTTGGGTAGGGGACTCTGGTGACACAAACTCAGGGAACGCATCTTCAAGCTCTTTTAGTTCAAGCAGGAGTCTGTCATATTCTTCATCAGTTATTTCAGGCTGATCCAAGACGTAATATAAGTAATCATGTTTTTCTATCTCTTTTCTTAATTCTTCTATTCTCTTCCGGGCCAGCTCCTTATCCATATAATCCTTCCTTCTTGCTACATGAGATTTCTTTCCCTCATTACTGTTTGGGACGCATGGTCGGGAAAAGTATTACATCTCTTATAGATTTAGAGTCGGTCAAGAACATGGTCAATCTGTCGATTCCCACTCCAAGTCCTCCCGTGGGGGGAAGGCCATACTCTAGGGCCATTATGTAGTCCTCATCGAAGGCGTGGGCTTCCTCATCGCCTTCTTCTTTCTTCTTAGCCTGATCCAAAAATCTCTCTCGCTGATCCAGGGGATCGTTAAGTTCACTAAAGGCGTTAGCCACTTCGTTGCCATAAATGTAAAGCTCGAACCTGTTTGTAAAGTCCGGATTATCAGGATTTCTTTTAGCCAAAGGCGAAATTTCGGTAGGATGGCCAATTACGAAGGTAGGCTGAATCAGCTTATCCTCCACAAACGTCTCAAACAGCTCAGCCAATATGACAAAGCGGCTCTCCGTACCCTTTATTTCCAACCCCTTCTTCTTGGCGAACGCCCTGGCCTCTTCATCGGACTTTATTTCATCCAGGTCGTATCCACAATATTCCTTAACAAGTTCCTTCATTGTAGCTCTTCTGAAAGGAGGTTCCAGAATCAGCTCAGTTCCCTGGTAATTTATCCTTCTTCCCCCCACGGCATCTGCAGCAGCGACGATCAACTCTTCGGTCAAATTCATTATGTCCTCGTAATCTGCATAGGCCCAATACACTTCCATTGCCGTAAACTCGGGGTTATGCATTGTGTCAATACCTTCATTTCTAAAGTTCTTGCCTATTTCGTACACTCTACCGAACATGCCGACTATCAGCCTCTTGAGGTAAAGTTCCGTTGCTATGCGAAGATAAAGATTTATCCCCAAAGCATTATGGTAAGTGATGAAGGGTCTTGCGTTGGCACCCCCTGCTATAGGCGACAAAATGGGGGTCTCCACTTCTATGGTCCCATGTTTTTCCAGGACGCTGCGAATGGCATTTATTATCTTCGCCCTTTTGCGGAATGTTTCTCTCACCTCTGGGTTGGCTATCAGATCTACGTATCTATGCCTGTAGCGTATCTCGGTATCCTTCAAGCCGTGCCACTTCTCTGGAAGTGGCCTCAATGCCTTGGAAAGAAGCTTGAACTCTTTTACCAAAATAGAAAGTTCTCCTCGCCTCGTTCTGATGGGCACTCCCACCACTCCAAGGAAATCTCCGGTGTCAACCCATTTTTTAAAAAAGGTATACTTCTCTTCTCCAACTACGTTCTGTTGGAAACAAAGCTGGATAGTATCATACTCATCCGCCAAGTCCAGGAAGGCCGCCTTGCCGTGCCTTCTTATGGTCATTATGCGCCCAGCGGTGCTTATTTCCTCTTCAGCCACCTCATCAGGTTGCAAGTAATCGTACTTTTCCTTCACGTAACCCAAGGTGTGCCGCCTATCCCATTTTTCTACCTTGAATGGGTCGTATCCCTCTTCCTCTCTGAGCCTTCTTAGTTTATCTGTTCTTTGCTTTAAAATTTCATCTTCAGACATTAAAAGATCGTCTTTTTTCTCTAGCATAACTCCCGGCCCCTTTCGACATTATCTGAGAAATTCCTTAAGGCAGTCTCGAAACCTTCCCAATTTTTAGCACTGCCCACGTCCCTACGAAAAGATGATACACCATTAAACCCTCTAAACATACCTGACACAAGCCTCTTTATCAAGATTAACGCAACTTTTTCGCCAGCTTCCTCCTTAACGTCGTAGGCGAAATCTCTAAAGGTCTTGATGCGCACATCGATGGAGTTTGATAAATAACAGCTGTCTACCTCATACCCCAACCTATGTAATATATTAGGGAACATAAAGGGGTCTTTTATAGCTCCTCTGGCCAAAAGCACGGAAACACACCCGTTCTTGAGGTAACCCAACCCGTCATCCACGGAGAACACGTCCCCCGAACCACCTATATAACCTGGGAACATTCTCGCAGCTTCGTAAACTACGTTCCTGTCCGCCAGTCCCTCATACTTTTGCGCAGGAGTCCTGCCATGCAGCGAAACGTGAACTGCTCCTGCATTCAGCATTTTCTCAATGAAAGAAAAAGTATCGGCGTAGTTATCAGAGAGCTTGCGAATTTTCACCCAAACCGGCTTGCCCAGGAGGCTAAGGGATTTCACCATTCTCTCTGCTTCCTCTGGTTTTTTCAAGAGAGCAGCTCCCGCTCCCTTTTTAAGCACTTTGGGCATGGGACACCCCATATTTATGGATATTGCCGCCCACCTGTCCTCCTTCAGGGCAACTTCTGCCCCTCTCAAAAGAACCTCCTCGGAACCGGCAAAAAGTTGAAGAACCACTGGAGGATCCTCGTTAAGGGTCTCCAGCATCCTGAAGGTCTTTTTACTGCCATGCACCAACCCTGCACAACTAACCATCTCAGTGTGAGTCAATCCAGCTCCCAAGCGTTTAAAAAACCTCCGTACGGCCGGTACGGTTATACCGGCAAGAGGCGCAAGCCACACGGGGTTGAGTTTGTCTCCTGCAAACCTGACATCCAACACCTTCTATACCTCTTTGGAACCGTTTTTGTTTCTCTCATAAATAAATCGAAGACCTTCCAACGTAAGCCAGGGATCAACATGCTGAATTTTCCCCGACAGAGAAGCTATCCGTTGAGCGTCTCCTCCCGTCGCTATAACCGTGACCTTTTGTTCCAGCTCCTCCTCTACCTTCTCGACCAGGTGATCGACCAGTCCTGCAAATCCATATAAAATACCTGCCTGAATGGATTCCATGGTATTCTGTCCGATAACCGTTTTCGGAACCTCAAAGGAAACTTTGGGCAACTTGGCAGTCCTTCCAAATAGCGCCTCCACACTGGTCGCAAGACCCGGAGCTATCACACCTCCGAGGTATTCCCTTTCCCGTGAGACCACATCCAGGGTTATGGCTGTGCCAAAATCTACTATAGCCATGGGAGCAGGATACTTCACCAATCCAGCCACGGCATTGACCAACCTGTCAGCACCGACTTCCGAAGGGTTCTTGTAAGCAATTTTGATACCCAAATCCAACTTACTGCTCACCATGAGAGAATCCACACCCAAATACTGCTTTATCCCAAAAGACCATGGATAATCCAGCGGTGGAACCACACTACTAATGACTGCACCTTCTATTTTATCGATAGGGATTTCGCCGACCTTGAGGAGGTTCAAAAGATAGACGCCTATCTCATCCGGCGTCCTATTGTGAGATCTCAACCTCCAGTGACACACAAGATCTTCTCCTTTGAAAACCCCCACCACTGTATGGGTATTCCCTATATCTACAACTAGAAGCATCACAACCATCCCCTCAGCAACTTATGGCAAAATACTATCTATCAAGGCCACAAAAACAGCAACACACACAGAAAGGGAAACAGACAAAAGGCCCGCTCCCCACGATCTTTTATATACAAAATACATTATCATCAAAGCTACGATCGGGAAAGGGAAAAACTTAGCACCGACCGTAACCGGTAGAATAGAAGCTATCATATCTGCAAAATTGTGCCACAAAGACAAAAGAAACTCCACAGGCAAGACAAAATATTCCCACGTTCCTGCCCCGCCAAAAACAACAGGGAAAACGGCCAAAAAAGATCCAAGGGGCAGGATAAAGCTAAAAAATGGGATAGCAAGCATGTTTATTATAATACCTGCTATGGGCACTCCACCAAAACTTCTAGAGATAAGGACTCCCGTGGTGAACCAAACAGCTGGCAAAACAATCAACTTTCTCCAAGCAATACTACCCGCTCCCACAACACTCAAAGTGAGGGCCGCCATGACGGAAAGCCGAAAACCCAAATCCCAAAACCAAAGAGGTCTTATCAAAAGAAGCAACACAGAAGCAATACAAACAGTGTTCAGCGCTTTTGAGGGCCTTCCCACAACTTTGGCCAAAAGGAATACCTGAATCATCACCGCTGCCCTCACTGCGCTCACTTGCGCCCCCGAAGCCAAGACATATAACCAAAGAACGATGGATTGAAGCCAAACAGCTCTTTTTGCAAAAAAGGCGACCAAAAGGACAAGAAGTCCTACGTGAAAACCTGAAATAGCCAATATATGCGATGTTCCCCACCTGGCGTGAGCATCTTGAAGCACCGGGTCCCTCACTCCAAGCCACGCTGCCAAAAGATAGCCTCTTGTATTAGGCGGCAAAGACAAAAGAAGCTTCTCCCTCAATAACCTCCGCCACCTAGACAATGAAAAGCCACTACTACCCACCACAGTAACCCTAGGGGAGGTCAAAACTTTATCTACCCCCTTGGTCTTCCAGTACAGGCTTTCATTGAAACCTTTCGAGAAGTCCAGCTTGAAAGATTCAGATTTACCTGAAATCTCCACAATGTCTCCCTCTCTAAATGGTCTTAAAGGCGATATCTTTATCAAGTATCTTTTGCCATCCTCCGCGTCGACGACCAAGGAGCGCCATCTTCCCCAAGGCCTCTCGAATACTACAGTGCCTTTCGTTTTTACTACTTGCGCGGGCAAAATTTTCCTTTGGTCCAAATCCAATCTGAAGACCGAATAAAGCACAACAGACAAAAAAACCAGACTCAGAATCACAAAAAAGGGAACAAAACCTGGAGGAGGTTCTGGAGTGCCTGAAAGGACAAGAAAGACAAAGAACAAAAAACCAGCTACACAACATGCCCAAATGGGCAACCCTTTACCGTATAGATAAAGGGCAGCCCAAAACCCCGCCGCCAACGGGAACCCAGGAGCAAAGGACAGTATGCTTAATAGGTTATCGTCACATGCTCCTTTATTTTTTCCAGCTTCTTGGGTCCAATCCCCTTTACGGAAAGAAGATCTTCCACACATTTGAAAGGACCGTTACTATCTCTGTACTGAATTATTGCCTCAGCTGTTTTAGGACCTACGCCAGGCAAAGACTCCAACTCCTCAGCGGTTGCACGGTTTATATCCACTTTCCCATCTTTATGTTCTTCTGCCTGGCCTTTCCCTTCAATCACAATACCTGATGCCTCACCATTGGAGACAACTGGCCTACTGGGGACATCGTCCCCTTTTCTCGGCACATGCAAGTGGGCCCCGTCGAACAGAGGAGCAGCCATGTTGAAGGCTTCGCTGTCAGCCTCCTCCGTGAGCCCGCCAGCTTTCTCCACCAGCTCATATACCCGTGCGTCCTTGTGAATCTTGTAGACCCCAGGATACCTCACAGCCCCTGTGACATATACGACCCACGGCTGAGCTTCTTTTACCTTTGTATTGGCATAATAATCCTCCGAAACGCCAAGATCCTTTACATTTGAAGTGTCATCCAGTTTTATATTGAGCGCAGGGCCTGCTATGTTTTTAGGTTCCTCTTTAGCCCACGATCCGGCAAACAAAGCGATTATACCTGCAGCTAAAAAAAGACAAAGAAACCCTCCTAGCAAAAGAAGTAAGGGTTTCCATTTGTTCATGTTCCCGCCAAGGCCCATGTTACTCACCCTTAACCAATGATCTTTTCCAATTCGCCTCGGAGGCACCAGTGCTCTGCTTCAGTTATGCTCACCTCTACGAACTTACCCAGAAGTCCAGGGTCTCCTTCCACCAAAACCACCTTGTCTGTAGGCGTCCTTCCCTGCAACAACCCTTCACCTTTGGGCGGCAAACTGTCCAAAAGCACTTTATATTTCTTGCCCTTCAAGCTTGCATTTATCTCATAAGATATCTTGTTTTGCAGATCGTTAACAATGTTGAGACGCCTATATTTCTCTTCCTCTGAAAGCTGGTCTTTCATCTTGGCCCCAGCGGTTCCTTCCCTGGGCGAATATGCTGCCGTGTGCACAAGGTCGAACCGAAAACGCTTGAGGGCATCCACTGAAGCATTGAAGTCCTCCTCGGTTTCTCCCGGAAAACCTACTATCAGGTCGCTGGTTATGGCAACCTCTTCCAGCTTGTTTCTTATTGTCTCAACTATTTTCGCATATTGCTCAACCGTATAGCCCCTGTTCATCAAAGATAGAATTCTGTCGCTTCCTGACTGGATGGGCAAATTTATGGCTGGACAGATCTTCGAATTCGATGCCATCACATCCACTATGTCTTCCGTAAAATCCTTTGGGTGGGAGGTCAAGAACCTCACCAGATCCACCCTTTCATCCGAGGCTACGTCCCTAAGCAAATTGGGAAACCTATATCCGTTATCAAAATCGGCACCGTAGGAGTTGACGTTTTGCCCCAGCAGAATTATCTCTCTTACTCCGTCAGCCACCAGAAAATCTATTTCTTTGAAAATTTCCTCAGGAGCCCTGGAACGGAACCTGCCTCTAGTAAAAGGCACTATGCAGTATGTGCAGAAATTGTCACAGCCGTGAGCTATAGTTATATAAGCCCTCCAAGGGTTATCCCGCCTCAAAGGAGGGCAATCGAGATCCGAAAGCTCCCTTGGGTCATCCAACAACAAAACCCTCTCCTCGTTTTTTGCAATGTTGGAAAGAGCCTCAGGGACCTTTCCAAGGTTTCTCGGACCCGCAACCAGGCAAACACTCTTGAACCTATCCATGAACTTGCTTCCCAGCCTCTGAGCCATACAACCAATAACGGCCACCTTAGGTGTCCCCTTCCTTCTCCACTGGGAATCCAACCTTCCTATTTCACTCCAAACCTTCTGTTCTGCCTTCTCTCTAATGCTGCACGTGACAAATATCACCAGCTCAGGCTTTTCCTCCAAGGACACCTCGCTGAATCCTTCCTTTGCCATAGCGGTCCTGAGCCGTTCTGCATCATATACATTCATCTGGCAGCCATATACTTTTATCGCGTAACTATTCACCTACAATACCTCCACGTGGTAAAGTCATTTATCAAAACCAATGGAAATGATACCATTTAAATAGCTTTCTTGAACAATAATCAAGACATACGAAAATCTTCAAAAACAGGAGGTCTTCCTTACTTGAGGATAAACCCTTTGAAGCTTTTGGTTTTCACGTTGATTCTACTATCAAGTTTGATCATTTCAAACCCCTCTGGGAAAGCAATAAACAAAACAACTCTACCCTCCCTGGAGGGCTGGAAGATGGATAGCTTGTTCTCCGTACCATTAAAGTCAGCAAAAGGAATAGAAGGATGGTGGAGCGAAGCAACTTACAGCAACCCACCCAATCCAATCATAAAAGTGGTCATCATAGAAGGCCCTAACGTTCCCTGGTCGAACCTGAAATATATTGAAGCTTCTCCAGATAGCGAAGGTCTTTTCGATAGCGAAGCCACATATGAGTTAATACAAATAAACGGCAAAAAAGGCGTGCTGGAAAGCCATCCCCTTTTGGGGAACACCCTAGCGCTTTCCCTCACGCCTCAGACAACTATAACCATGGAAACCAAGGGACCCAAAAGTTACCTATTGCAATTCTCTCAGTTGCTCCTACAAACAATACCGGAAGAAACCGACTGATTTAGATTCAACATTCAGGATCTGGCAGCCAAAGAGATCGCCAAAGCCTGCAGCACCTCTATGCTGTTTACGCATGGAACACCCAATTCAATGGCGGCTCTCCTTATTTGGAATCCATCCCCCAAGGATCTGGAATTACCCGAAGGTACATTGAATATAACGTCCCACTTGTGCTTTTTTATGTCTTTTATCAGTTCATCGCCTTTAGGTTCCCTCTTGCAGTGGATCCCCCATTTTTCAAGCACTCTTCCGGTGCCTTCGGTAGCGAAAATCTCCCATCCTAGAGCCTTAAAAGTTCCCGCGATTGGCGCAACTTGGGATTTATATTCATCTCTCACGGTGAACAATATCTTACCTTTTTGGGGAATTTTCCATCCAGCTCCTTCAAAGCCCTCTTTGAGGGCCTCCGCAATGGTATCAGCAACCCCAAGAGACTCTCCTGTGGATTGCATTGCAGGCCCCAGACGATTATCAACACCAGGCAGTTTTTCAGTCGAAAAAACGGGCACCTTGACACCAAAGGGACCTGTTGGAGCACCCTCTTCTTTCTTCAATCCAAAATCTTTTAATTTCTTACCCATGGCTATGGCGACAGCTATCTCAACCAGCGGAACACCTGAAAGTTTGGCCGCTATTGGGACAGTCCTGCTAGCTCTGGGATTAGCCTCTATTACGTACGTTTCCCCACCGG
>Ga0182240_100558_pt1 | contig 10918 bp, 18 predicted proteins | sample hydfrates4_PW_90_FD_145594 | JGI IMG/M metagenome (GOLD analysis project Ga0182240, IMG submission 145594) | Subsurface microbial communities from deep shales in Texas, USA - hydraulic fracturing test 4_PW_90 | ecosystem: Environmental > Aquatic > Deep subsurface > Shale gas/oil reservoir >...
TAGAGCAGGAAGGTTTGGAAAAGGCGAAGCATATTTAGTAATAGGAAATGATTACAATCTCAGAAAGATTTATGAAGATTATATATGTGCAGATTATGAAAAAATAATGAGTAGGTTATCATTTAGTAAACAATTTCCTGGATTAATAATACAATCTATTTCAATTTTAGGTGGTGATGGAATATTAGAAGAAGAAGTCGTTGATTATTGGAATGATAGTTTGTTTTGCTATCAATATAATAGTGGAAGAGAAATATTACAAGGCAAGATTAATGAATTATTAGAAAGGTTTGAGGAATATGAATTAATAGAAATAACAAGTCGAAGTGGAATACGTTATATTAATTTAACTGAAATTGGTAGAATAGTATCTGGATTTTGTGTTGATCCTGAAGTTATAATAGCATTTTTAGAAAATATTGAAAAGATAAATGAAAATAGAAGTTATATAGGAATGATAGATTTTTTAATTAGAATGGGAGTAATAGAACCTATTTCTGGTAAGAAGAGTGAATTATCTAAATTAGTAAAAGAAATATTTGAAGTTTGTGATAATTCATATTTAGGAAATTTTGCAGGCTATAATGAAAAACAAATAGTTAGTATTATCAAAACTATAAAATTGATTAATGAATGGATAAGTGGTGAAGATGTAAATATAAGTTCAATAAATTTGGATGATATACAGCGATATATATCTTGCTTTAAAATAATAAGTAAGAAACTAGAGTATGATGAATTAAGTATATGGTTAAATAACTTTAGTTATATGTTGAAGTATGGCGTGCCAGAAGATCTTACGGAGATGGTAAAACAACGGGGCGTAGGTAGAAAGAAAGCTCTAAGATATTTACATATGAGTAATTTAACGAAATATTTTTAAAAATCAAAAAGTATATATAAGAGAATAATAATATTATAATATAGAAGGAATTAAGGTGGTTTTATGATAGTAAAATCCAATGTAGAAAAAGTAATGAAACTAAGTGATGAAGAATTGCAGAAAAAGATTGATTGGAGTAAAATAGAAAGTATATTAAATGACATGGTTGGTGTATTACATGAAGAATTAGGCTGGTTTAATCAAGAAGAGCTGGATAATACAGGTAAGCGTGTAGCAAAATTTTATAAAGAATGGTATGAACAATCTCAATGGGATCAGTTTAAATTATTTGAAAATGGAGATATGAGATATGGATGTGAAAAATATGATGAGTTAATAGTATTAAGAGATATTGAAATATCATCAATGTGTTCGCATCACATGTTACCATTTATTGGAAGATGTCATATAGCTTATTTACCAGACAAAAAAGTATGTGGTGTAAGTAAATTGGCAAGAGTAGCTAAAAAATTTGCAAATAAGCCACAAATACAAGAACAATTAACAAATGATATAGTAAATTATTTAAATGAAGAATTAAATCCGCAATTTGTAATGGTAGTAATTGAAGCACAGCATATGTGTATGAAAATTAGAGGAGTAAAAGATAATAATTCCAAAATGATAACAAGTGCAATAAGATATCAAGATGGTGCAAACTGGAAAACATTAAAAGAAGAATCATTGAAATTATTTAAAATAAACTAATTTAAGGTGATAGAATGAATTTGATAAAGGAAATAATTAAGGATGAAAAGTATAATTTATTTTTAACTATATTAGAAAGAATAGATAGTGTAGGACTTACTGATAATGTAGCATTATTGTATGAGTTTAAAAATGATGAAGTATGTAATGTAGCCTTAATAAGTAGTAAAGTAGATGATAATAAGGTAAAGAAATATATATCTCAGCAAATGGATTACAGTCAAATGCTTGACTTAGTAGAGAAGTATAATCTGAAAATGTATAGGAAAGTGCAAAAGATAGTGGAAGATGATACAAAATAATTACCTATTCATTCCATTTTTTATAAGTTTGTAAAATTCATTAAAAAGAAGTAAAATTATAACAGTTTAAGTTTTAAAAGAAGATAAATTATAAACGAAAACGCATAATAATAAAAGTTGAAAATATTTTAGGCACATAATCCAAATAATATGAAGGCTATAATTAAGATGTTATAATTTAAAAAAGTAATGGAAGATTTTAAGATAGAAGAAAATATTGAAGAATGGGCTATGTAATTGGAGATGAAAAGGACAAATTCTTAGCAGTAATAAAGGACATAGAGAAAGATGATAAATTTATAGTAATATGTATAGAGTCATATGTAAAAGAATGTAATAGCAGTACAGATATAGCATATATATATAAAATTATTGAAACAAATGGTGAAAAAATGAACAAGATATTAGTTAAGAAAAATGAAAAGGACATAGGTTTAATAATTTGAGATAAAATATGTATTAAAATATATAAGAAATATATTATTACTATATGATTATGTATAGCTGTAAGTAGTATGATATTATGCATGAGCTATGAAGAATTATTCCCAAAAATCAGTAAAAATATAGTAAAAATAATATAAGTATGGAGAATTGTATTACACAGTATTAAGTTTAGAAATTATGTCATTCAATGAGATATTATTTATTATTACAAATTAAAAAATCATAATAATTTCGTAGGGAAATTTTCAGAAAATCATGAATTTTAAGAAAAATTGTATTACATTTGTATTACCTTTTATAATTTTGGTGGTGAAAGACATGGATATTAGAGATAAAGTAAGAAGTATGGCAGAAAATATAATGGCAGCTAATATCCCAATGAAGAATAGAATTTATGTTAAAAATTGGCAGATTGATAAAATAAAGAAATTAGGAATTAAGATTTATACTGGTCCAAGAGGAGGTCAATTTATTGATAATAGAGAGCTCAAAGCTAAAGGCATTAATTTAGATGAGATATCCAATGGCAAAAATAGTGGAGCTAAAATTTCTCAAAATGATAATAAGGTATTAGAAAGAATTGAAAATTTATTAGAAAGTGGTGATATTGATAAAGTTAAAAATGAGCTACTAGAATTAGTTAATGATAAGATTGATAGTAAAGAATATATTGAAATAATTAGCAAGCTTGCAAGTAATAATGATAAATTTGCAGAAGCTTTTACATCAAGAGATATTTCCAGTGCATTAAAAAAGGAGTTTAATAATAATCCTGAAAAATTTAAAGAATTTTTAGATGTATATAATAATGTAATAGAAAGTACCAGAAATTATATGCATAAAACCGTATTTGATAAATATTCTTTATCTGAGAATAGTATTAATTTAGGTAAATTTGATAGAGCAATATATAATATGATTGGTGCAGCTATAGCTATGAGTAAACTTAAACGAGCAAAGGATGGAGAATTTGGAGAATGGATTAATAAATTAAAAGAATTTGGTATAGATGTAAATAGTAGTGGATTATTTAGTATAGTAGCTGATGTTGAAGGTACTAAAAAATTAATGGAGCTAAAGGATAAGGACAAAATTCCTAATGTATTGATTGAAAATAGTTGTTTTTATGCAACAGATCCATGGTCTAATGATAGTGCCTGGTTTAAGCCAAAGAATTATGTAAGCACATATAAAGATGAGGATGTAAAAAATGAAGTTGGTAGGCATATAATATATAATTCTTTAATAGGTAATGAAGATGTGGAGAAAGATTTAGTAGATATATTTAATGTAGATGTATCAGATGATATAGAATTTTTTAAAGGATTATTAGAGCTGGATATTGATGAGATTGATATAGATTTATTTAAAGCTGATGAAAAAATTATTAATAGTGTTACTTATGAGTATGGTGGCTTGGATACATTATTTAGATCGATCAAAGAATATTTGCCTGATTCAAATAATGACATAGCATCATATTTAGTTGGAGCATATGAATATTTTTATGATATTGGTTATGATGAAAAGATGTCAATGGCTTTAGCAAAAAGTGTTGAAATTTTAAGATTTTGGACTATGTCAGATTTTAAATATTATACACGTCATATGGAAGATTATATTCATGAGCTCAGTGGCAATCACAGGCCTTTAAGAAAGAAGTATGAAATTGAAGCTAAAGATTTGAATAGTTTATTAAAGAAACATTTATTAGAAGATTGTAAAAATGAATTTGCATTAGCTAAAAAATTATCTCAGGAAATATTTAGAAAAGTTCATGGTGATGAGCTTAAAGTATATAGAGGAGTTTCAACATATGAAGGTTTGCAAATAATAGATAAACTTCTTAGCGGAGAGTCTGATTTAAAAATAGATATGACTTTAGCATCTACTTCATATAGTCATGATATAGCTCTGGGATTTAGAAATGTAGATTTTGTTATTGAAACTACTGCTAAAGCTGACAATGTTATTGGTGGTTGGTGGAATGCTAGTCCTGAATATGTAGATGAAGATGAAATAATCTTAGAATTTGAAAGAGGTGGTCAACCAGTAAAAATTACTAGTAGTATGGATTTAAAGAAAGTTTGCGAAGATGAGTTCTGGGATATAACTATTGATAATTTCGAAGATTTAAAAGTAATTAAGTTACATATTCAGAATTTTGTTCAAGAGCTAAATTATTGTTTGACTGATACATTGTTATTTATTGATGATAAAGATAAGCCAGTAAAGATATTTAATAATATTATGAAAAATTTAAATGAAAAAACAAAGCTATTGAATATAGATAAAGATATATTAGATTATAGTGATTATGATTCATTTAAAAAATATATATTCAAACCACTTGAAAATATTAAAAGAAAGGTTTCTGGTGTAGATAAAGATTTAATAGATGAATTTATTGATGAAATGACTAATAAGGTAAAAATTGAGTAAGGTGATAGTATGAATATTCAAGCATTAGAATATGATAGTAAATTTTGTTTGGCTGATCCAATTCATGCAGCCAGACATTTTAGAAAAGTAAAAAATGGCAATAATATTCCTAAAAATAATAGAATAATAGTAAAAGAAAGTCCAACTGATGTAGTAGTTAGATTAATTCCATTTGAGTATCAGCTATATAAAGATGGAAATGATTATTTCTTCAATAAAGAAGAGCTAAAAGATTGGGATGAATATGATAGTTTAAAAGATTATTTAGAAAAATATTCAATAAATACTAAGATATATTTGATTAAGAAAAGGAATATTAGAAAATAATATATTTAACCTTTTAAATTTTAATAAAGTATTTATATTAGAATTATAATATATAATATTATAAAGGAAATAAAATATGGTGATTTTGAAATGTCAAGTGAGATGAGTGCAAAAAGATGGACTACAAATCACTCTGAAGTATTTGATTATGATGAGCTAGAAGAATTAATTTATTGCTTAATGAAAGAATATGGCTATGATTATAATAAAGCTAATAAAGTAGCAAATAAAATTTTAAGTAAAGGTGTTAAAAACAATGATTATTATTTATAAAAGAAATTGTTGATGTTATAGCTGTAGTAAATTATCTTAAAGAAAATATTTGAGATAAATATAAAATTTTGAGATTGGTGATTAGTATGTTGCCATATTTTGCAATAGCTATATTTTTTATTTTAGTTATAGCTTATGTTTTGACAAAATTAAAAGAATTATATTATATAAATGAAATGGCAGAGCTTAAAAATAAAGATATTATTTCATTTGAATATAATGGGACATTAAGGTATTCAGATTTTGTATTTTGGAATAATCCAGAATCTTTAAGATATATTTTAACTCAGAAGGAATTAGAAAGTGAAATAAATATAAATTTATATTTTAAATATGATAATAAAACATATATTGAAATTGAATATTATGATAGTGGCATAGATATTGATGAAGTATTAGATAAAATCTTAGCTTTAGAATAAAATATAAGGTGGTTATGTATGATAATGAAGGCGGATATAGATAAGGCGGTAGTATATGAATGTAAGTTATGTGGAAGTAATTATACGAGTAAGGGCAAGGTATTAGAATGTATTGATAGTCACTTAAAATCTTATATTCCATATGATAGATTAAGTATGTTATACAATGCAAGAATTGACTTTATTAAAATTAGCAAATTAGAAATAGAGCTGGAAAATAGAATTAAAGAAGAATTATCCCAATTTGTTAATATTAATGTGGATGAGATTTATATAAATATAAATCCCGATTATGAAGTAGAAATTTTGCATATTAAAGTATTGGGCAAATATATGTTTGAGAAGTTTATAGCATTCTTTGAAGATATATTTGGAAAATTAAATTTAAAGATTAAAGATATATTAATATATATTCAATATAAAGCTGATAAAAATAAGGAATATATATTTGAAATTACAGCTAAGATAATGAGGTGATTATATGACAATATTAATAAATAATATAAAATATAAAATTAATAATAATTTCATAGTAAATTTTGAAAGTTTTTGTAAAAATATATTATAATAGTCAATAATAAATAATAATAATTTTATAATTTTTATTAAAGGTGAGAAAATGACATTGAAAGCTATAGGAGGTGGTTAAAATGAGAGTGGTTTGTAAAGTAAATGGTTTTAATTATATAGAAGAAAGATCAGAAAAGAACTCAATTTCAATGATAATTAATGTTAATGCAGACACATTAGATGATGCATTAATAGGAGCTAAGAATTGGTTTGAAAATTATGGATATTTATTTGATAGTGTAGAAGTATTAGAAATACAAAAATAAATTTTGGTGATAAAGTGAAAATAAATGAAATTGATGAAATAATAATAGATGATGAATTAATTTATTTCATATCAAAAGATGGTAAAAAAGAAAAATATAAAAGAAAATTTGATATTCAATCATTTATTGACACATTAATTTATAATGGCATAATAACATTAGAGCAAGTTAAAATCTTAGGTAAAGAAGATAGTAAAGTGAAATAATATCTTATATAAAAAATAAAAAAAGGTGATAAAAATGAAAACGAAAATTAAAAATTTCTCATTACATCCAATAAGATTAAGTGAAGAGCTCAAAAAAGAATATGAAATAATAGAACCTACCTTAGATAAAAGAAGATTGATAATAGCAACTGAAAATATTCTAAAAGGAAAATGTACTATGGTAAACGAACAACATAGAATAATTGGAGTTATTAATGATTGTGATTGTATAGACTCAGGAGATGTTATATACGTTGCAGGGCATCCTGCATTAGTGTTGTCGATTTGTATAATAGCTCAAATAAAAGGAGCTACTGTAGTAACCGGTATGATAGATTTAAAATCAAAGGAGGTGATAAAAATTGAAGAGCTAATAACAAATTCGCAAGAATTAGATCGAAAATTTAGGTTAGATATAGAATATGGAATATCATTTAAAAATGAATAATTAAAAATCATAATAATTTCATAGTGAAATTTTTAGAAAAATATAAGAATGTGAAAATAAAGTCTGGGAATTTTAAACATCTTTTTATTAAATTTTTTGGGCGATAAAATGAAGGAAGTCTATAAAATCATTAATCAATTAAGAAGTACAACAAGTTTGAATGAGAAAGAAGAAATACTACGCAAAAATAAAGATAATGAATTATTAAAAAAGGTATTAAAATATACATATGATTATAGATATCAATTTAATATGTCAAGCAGTAAATTACCAGAAATTACAGCACCAAGTATATTATTCCCAGTTAGTATAGATGAAGTATTTGACTTTTTAGATAAGATGAGAAATAAAGGGGCTACTGATAAAGATAGATTTGCATTTATTAATATGATCAAAAGTTTAGGTCCAGAAGCTGAAGAAATATTTAAATGTATAATAGATAAAGACTTAAGAGAAGCTGGAATTAACGTAGAAACAATCAATAAAGTATTTGGTGAAGATTTCGTTAAAAAATATAAAGTTATGTTAGCTCAGTCTCAGGATAAATTAGAAGAGTTTTTAGAAAACTTCAAATCAAAAGAAATATATGTAAATTATAAATATGATGGTATTAGGTGTATAGCTGAAATTAATTTAGAGGATGATAGTATAGTATTATGGAGCAGAAATGGCAGAGTATATAATTTCCCATCCTTAAATAAGTATATATTAGAAAGTATTAATAGAGAAAAATTATGCAATGTAAGAAAAATAACATTAGATGGCGAAATTACAATAAAGGATATGGAATTTAGAGATGTTATGAAAATAGCCAGACGAGAACATATTGATGAGGAATCAAGAAAAATTTTAGATGCTATGAATTATAATGTATTTGATATAATTTTAGATAAGCATTATGAAATTCCATTATATATAAGAGTAGAACAATTAAAAGATATAATTAATGAAAATAATATGGTTAAGAAAGTAAAATATTGGAGCTTAAAGAATAATAATATAGATGAAGTATTAAAAGAGTTCGATAAGTCTCAGGAATTAGGTTATGAAGGATTAATATTAAAAAATTCAGAATCAGAATATATTAGAAGTAAAAGTATAAATTGGATTAAAGTTAAGAAAACTGATAATATTGATTGTACAGTAGTAGAGCTTATAGAAGGAACTGGTAAATATAAAAATAGTTTAGGAGCTTTAGTTTGTAGGATGGAAAATGGTGTTTGTTTTAATCTTGGTACTGGATTTGATGAAGAGTTTAGAGATTATTATTGGAAACATAAAAATGAGATTATAGGTAAAACAGTTGAAGTTAAAATCTATGGATTTATAAAAGATAGGCCCAGAAATCCAGTATTTGTTAGAATAAGAGATGATAAATGATTAAAAATAGTAATAAATATGATAAGAACATAATTAAGTATGAATCCCGCAATGGCTTAATTAAATAATTTGTCATAATCTCACCATTATTTTTTACAGTAAATATTTTATATAAATATATATATTAACCTTTTTGATAATGATTAATTATGAACAATTAAATTTGATATGAAATATTTATATATAATAAGATATATATTATAATTTAGAAAAAAGGACAGGTGATTAAATATGATATTAAAAATAGTTGTGTGGTTAATAATACTATTATTTGCAATTGCAAATCCGTTTTTATTTTTGGTTTTATTAGCAATTATGATATTTATGAGTAAAGAATATGGAAAATGAGGTATATGTATGAAATTAATGTCATTATATAGTAGAATTTAAAAGAGTTTTTCGTATGATTTAGAAAAATAATGTATTGAATATTTAAATTTTTTAATCAACAAAAAGTATATATATTAGAATGGTAATATTATAATTTAGAAAAATTTTGCCAGGTGATAAAAATGAATAGAATAGAGGAAATATATGGACTTAGCTATAAAGATGTACATGATATCGTAAATACTTTTTATGAAAGCAATGACGAAACCGAATTAAAGTTTGGAGGAGTTGAATATACAAATTTAAAATTAGGGGATTTCTGTGAATGGCATAGATATAATGAAAATGGGATTAGTGTTTACATAGAGGAATATGAAAGTGAAGATGATGAATTGATTGCAATAATAAATGATTTAAAAGTATTAATTGACTTTGAAGGTGGTGAATATAAATTAATAAACATTTAAAAATATAAATTTATAAAATAAAAAAGTATATATACTATAAAGTATATATTATAATATAGAAATAAAATGAATAAAAAAGAGGTGAAAATATGCAAATAAAAATCAAAGGAAATTTTATGGAGTTTTATGACCCAGTTAATGATTGTTTGGAGGGGCCTAACTGCCCCCTTCAATATAAAAACACAAGCCTCATCTTCATCGATGAAGATGAGGTTGTTTTTGAAGTAGAGGAGGGACTCTCACGAATTGTGAGAGTCAATGGGATTGGTGAGATTGAAGAAGTTATCTTCGAGTAATCCCTCCATTATTTATATTTTTTTATTTCATCTGAAAGACTCATCCATTAAAATAAGGATTGGAACCCCTGGGTGGGTTCCAATAAAAAAATAAATAAAAAAAATAAGCAGGTGAGAAAATGAGATTTGAACCACGTAGATGTGAAAAAACAGGAAAAATATTCTGTCTCGTCAGGTTAGATCCTGGCGAGACAAAAGAAAATATTAAAAAACGAGATAGTAAGATAAGAGGAGAGTGTCTGGATCTATGTGAAGATGAGAGTGAAGTTGTTAAGCTCGTAAACTCCCCGATAGAAGTAATCGGGGAGGCATGCGGGTATTATATAGTTTTGTTTTTAGATCTATAAAAAATATAATAAGGTGATAAAAAATGAAAGTAGAAGTATATAGAAACAAAAGGGAGATATTTTGTGTAGTATACGGTGGGGATGAGGAGGATATTCTCCTCAATGAAGAAAATATTCGCCATAGTGCTCTTGAAGAAGAAGCTTTAACAGCAAAAGAAGAAGAGATTATTATGAACTCTGACTTTATAATCACCCCCCGAGAAAAAGGGGGGTTTTATGTTGAGTTTAGGGAGTTTTTTGAATAATCCCCCCATATATCCCTCCTTATCCATTAAAACAAGGATGGAACCTCAGGAGGGGTTCCAATAAAAAAATATAAAAGGTGATAAAATGGAAGCTTTGGAAAAACTAAAGGGATTATGCAAAGAAAGGAAAAAAAGAAGAAAAAAAGCAATAAAATTACTCGAGGAACTTGAACAAGAGTTAGCTTATCCCCTATCAGTTATTATAGGGGATGAGTGTTATAAGGAAATATTTACAGGCCATGTTTGGGTAAACAATGGCCTGTATTTTAGATACAAAGAGCACAGAGAAAAGGAATTTAAAGAAGATGTAGGATTTTATATAACTGAGGATGAGATTGATGGGCTCCCCATTTGGGGAGTTCCATTAGAAGACGTAAAGGGAAGGTTGTTTTGGCAGTGCGTCTCGGACATATGCAGGTGGGCAGAGAATGTACTGCCCACCATCATGGAAGCAGCTAAAGAGAAAAGAGAAGAATAGGAGTGAGGATTCACTCACTCCTACAATTATCCATTAAAACAAGGATGGAGCCCAGGGCTCCAATAAAAAAATAAAAAGGAG
>Ga0182240_100559_pt1 | contig 10914 bp, 16 predicted proteins | sample hydfrates4_PW_90_FD_145594 | JGI IMG/M metagenome (GOLD analysis project Ga0182240, IMG submission 145594) | Subsurface microbial communities from deep shales in Texas, USA - hydraulic fracturing test 4_PW_90 | ecosystem: Environmental > Aquatic > Deep subsurface > Shale gas/oil reservoir >...
ATGTCAATATCACTATCTTTATGGGCTTTTCCTGAAGAATATGAGCCAAACAAATAAGCTTTATTTACATCAATCCCATTTGCTTTTATTAAATCTAGGTACTTTTTTACAACATTAATTACTTCATCTTGGTTTTTAGCCATGCTATACCTCTTTCGTAGTTGAAAGTAGCCCTAACGTCCGTTATATTCATAAAGTAATTTTTTAAGTAAACAGTACCGCCAGGGTAGCAATAATTCCGCCCGTTCCAACAAGTACGGCAATTACGGTCCCCACTGCCCAAAACTTCAGGCTATCAACCTTATTTTCTAAACTGTCTCTTACACTATCAATTTTTTCATCTAATTTATCAATTTTGTTATCAAGACGGGCTATCTGTGTTTCCAGTTTTTCATCTAACCTGTCTATTTTATTGTCCAGGCGGGTTATTTGCTGTGTATTGAAATTAATCTGCTGAGACAAATAAAAATACCCTGTTTCGGTGATTCTTTCTTTATCATCATCTTTAGAGCTGGCAATTTCTTCTCTTGTTTTATCAATCTCTTTTTCAGGCACAGGCATCACACCCCTCTCCCTTGCCTTCCTTAACTATATTTTACCATCATAACCGGTGAGTGTCCAACACAACCCCTCACTTCAACCGGTATAAGTCATTCACATCACAACCCAGTGCCCTGGCCAATTTCAAAGCCAAAAGCACACTGGGTATTTTTTTGCTTCTCTCAATTTCGCTAACCCTCGCAACAGAAAAACCCATCCTTTTCCCCAGTTCCTCCTGCGTAATATTTTTAGCTTTCCGCACATTCCGCACCCTGACTTCCATCTCCGGTCCCCCGTTTTTCATGCTCTTAATCTGCTGATCAATATATCGTGAAGCCGTCGGATTGAGGTATTTTTCCCCGCACTTTTGACATTGCATAACGGGCACATCAGGAATTACATATTCTTTACCATCTATTTCTACCTTCCACTCAATAATCCTTCCTACAATTTCACCATCACAAAGTACACATTTTTTCAATTCCAACGTCATAGGCCATCCCTCCTTTACATTACAGTAATGACAATAATATTATGTTCAATAACCACCGCCAGCTTGCGGTTTTTTCGTCCGCCCTGGACTTTGTATTTGCATTTACCATTCTTGCCAACATCGCGTCTCACAACCCTCACCGGATTGATCAGGATATCTTTCACATCGTTATCAGTTAAATGTCTCTGCAGTAACCTCTCTTTCGCATGAAGCGTCAAAACATATCTGTCTTCTATTGCTAGGTCCTTGATAAGTTCCAATACCTCTTCATCCGTCATCCTCCACCCCTCCTTTAAGTATAACGTAATCTTCGACTATATTCAAGTTATAGCATTATATATTAAAGCTAAAGCTTAATAAGGTAAGCTATTCCCCTATTAACCATCGTCTTTCCACTCTTCTAAGTATCTCCTTTTTTCTTTCACTATCACGTACCTCTCCAAACTCCCTGGCAAGTCCCGTGTGCTCCCTTGCAATCTTCACAAGCCTCTTTTGTATACTTTCCGGAAGTAGATGAATTTCTGACATCATTCCGAATTCCGACCTCCTTGTAAATTAATATTATTTTCATGTCCGCATACCGGGCATACATCCTCCGGCCAATCACAATCTTTGAAACCACACTTTGCACAGTAAAAGCAGCTCACTCTCATTTCCCCCTCCCCGTTTCTTTATAGAAAAGTATTTATTTTAAAAAACAATTTTTTTGTTTTCGGCCCAATCACTAATTTGGGCTGGAGGCGGAAAAAATCAAGGGGTGGCGGGAAGGATACCGGACCGGAGCATAGCGGAGGGAGGATATGTTCACGCCAGGATAGCCCTTGCCCCTTGATTTTCGGAGCGGGAAGCCTATAATATTGACCGCCGAAAACTGTTTTTTTGACTTAGCTTGCGAAAGGCGTTGGAGTTGGAGAGAAGCAGAAGCTCCTGACCGACCGAAGGGAGGTAGCCGTGAGCAAACTATCCTCTTTCCTATAACCCTAAAGGAACACATGCACATGACTTCAAAGGAATGCCTAACACTATACCTGCTTACCCCAAAGAAATAGAATCATAGCAGGTATTGTGTGAAGACTTTAAAACCTAAAGGAATACAAAAAAGAAGAAGTATGATGCCCGTATACCCCAAAAGGAATACATACCGGGCATGATACTTCTTCTCCGCACTCTACCGGAAACCCAAATCAGTTTTGATCCTCTCATCTCGTCTTAATTAGCATAACAACCCACTGCAGGTAATTTGAAGGAAAGTTATATTGAGAACTAATTATTGATATGCCAAATATTATATAGTTTGCACACATGTATATAAAAACCCCCAAAAATAATTTGACTGTTTCATAATCAGGAGGCTTTTTTTATGGTTAAAAATACTGCATTTTTTTGCTTCTCCTATTTTTAATAATTAAAGGGTTCACTTCCCAAAAATAGAATTATTAATTATATAGTTCACCTACGAGAATAAATACAACACCGATAATCAGTATTATATATGCAATGATAAACTCATATTTCAAATAAATTTTATGGAGGCTTTTTAAAAAATGTTTATATTTATACTGTTGGTTAATATCATTTTTATATTTTTTACTCCTATTGATCTTGCTTTTTTTCCTGTACTTCTTTTGGCTATCATTACCGTTTTTTTTATGTCCCGATCGGATAAACAAAAACATGGCCAAATTATTATTATTCAAAAAGAGGTGCCTTGGTGGATAAACATTGGTAGTATTCTCGGAATTATCTACGGTCTTTCTACGTACATCCTTATCAGATATAACATTATATCCAATCCCTTGTTTAAAACAGATATTATCCGATTTCCTATTTTTGTCATCAGTATAGGTATAATCCTTAATATTCACTCACTCCTTTCACTAAAAAATATGTACTCCGGGAAACCAACCATTTATAACAAACAACAAATTATAACAACTGGAACTTATAAATTAGTACGTCATCCAATTTATTTGAGTTTTATACTTATCAATTTTGGTTCATCCCTTCTTCCCGGAAGACCTTTTATTTCTTTTTTGTTAACCTGTTACACTATCCTATGGGCAATTAAAAGAGCAGAACTGGAAGAAAAATTATTAATTGAAATTAATTCACAGCACTATAATAAATATAAAGAAGAAGTACCAATGCTATTCCCAACACCCAAAAGCTTTTTTAAGTATATTAAGGAACTTTTTCATGGATAATTGTTTAATCACTTCTTCCCATAACAAACAAACTCCCTTTCTGCTCATAATCCTTGAGCTTGACAGCTTCTTCGGGAATTAATCCCACCGTCACAGCAGCAGGTATTTTATCCATTGAAGCAAATTTGTTATCGTTGCTTTTCTGTCTATCATTTCTGCCGAGCTTATTTCCTTCCTTATCGGTAATATCAAAAATCTGAACTTTTTCAAACAGAACCCGTGCTTTATATTTCTCAATTACCGAAGCAGCTGTTTTAGCGGGATCAAGTAGCCCCGGCTTGGGAACAAAACCGATATCGATATAATCTCCGATATCAATAGCCCCTGCAAGTGAATTGATCAGGGTAGTGGAAAAAGTCACTTTTCTCATACCTTCAGCAAGGACCGGGATCTTCTTTTGAGTAACATCATCTATAAAAATAGGCCTCCCGGCCGTTATCTTTCCGGAGGCCATCATTCCTTTTAATACTGAGGCATCGGTTACCATTGAACTACTTATCATATTTTCCGGTAAATACCTGTACTGAACAATCTCTTTCGTAAAAGGAGTATTCGTCAATATATCTTCCTTTGCATATAAAACGGGTACCTCTTCAACTTTTGTAAAAGTACTCCGTATATAACTCGTTTCCGCATATGCCACAACGATCCCCAGAATAACACAGAGAATTATCAGTACAATTTTCCTTCTTTTGAACAGCAATCGCACCCCTCCTTCAATCTACAAAAATGGAATCGCTATCCCGGTGAACGGTGATGTCCACCGTTTCTCCCAAAAGCCCTTTAAAAGCCAGCCTCTTCACGGGAACCGTAACCACCGCATGAATTGTCGTCTCGGTAATCTCATCTCCTTCCGGACAGAAAGCGGGATAATCTCCCGGGTTATACACTATAAACTCTTGAACACTGATGGGCCCCGCAGCAACCCCTTCCAGGTTTGTCGCCAGATAAACGTCAAATACATTTCTGGCACCTGCCTCAGGTAAGACAATATCTCCGTAGCCCAGCCTTTCTTTATCCGCCGTCCCCAGAGCGGCCAGTTCTGCTCCGATTACGGAGTCATCGATCTTATCGTACATGATTAACAATGATCTGTATTCAAGGATATATAAACCGAATAAAAATGTAACAATTCCGAAAAGCAGGCCGGCAAGCATAACCGCCGACCCTTTTCTGTCCTTAACAATTGCCATATCACCCCTCCGTCAATTCTCATAATACTTGGATGTAGATTTGAGCGGCCCGTAGACCATTGAAGTATTTTCTTCTACCTTTTGTATCCCACCTATCCCGAAGGTATAACTTACCCGGGTGTAGTCATATGTGATTCGTACGGCTACTTCTTCCCCGAACCCGACGGGATGGGGAGTATAATCCAGGTGGATTTTACTTCTTTCAAAATCCTGATCTTCCAGATAATCAAGTATTTTATCTTTATCTTCCGGCGTTAACCCTCCCGTAACCTCCATTCTGAGAAGTGCTTCCCTGGCAGTTTGCTTTAAGATGTCGTATTTGTGAATCTCCATATACTTGTGAAAGGTATTAAACACGGGAAAAAGAATAATGGGAAGCACGAGAATAAAAGCAACTATTTCCGCACTTCCCTTTTTATCAAACATAAATTTTATCACTTACTTAACTGCTGGCTTAAATCCTGGTTAAGCGTATCCGTACCGCTTTGAATCGTTGTCCCGATATCCTTAATTTTGGGTGCCAGGGCCAGAATCACAAAAATCAGGATAATGGCAAAAGCTATTATTTCAGCACTTCCTCTCTTATCCTTTAATAATTTCTTGAACCTTCCAATTTGCTTATTAATTTTACAAAGCATAAAAAAACCTCCTTGAAATTTTATTAATGAAAAATCCCTTCAAGCCCCGTAGAAACACCGGTAAAGAAGGGATAAAAGAACATCGAAGCAATACCTACCGCCATCAATGCACAAACTATCAATACCTTGTAATCCATTAACTTGTCTTCCCTGTGAAGTTTGGCAATAACATTGTCATGCTGTGCTGACGCAAGGGACTCCAGCATTCCTCCGGCCCTGCCCGTAATGTCACCCTGCAAGAGGGCAAGGGACAGGATGTCCGTGTCATACAAACCTATATTTTCCCGAAACCGACTCAATGCCCTTACCCTGTCCTTCGTAATGGCATACTCGGCTGCAAGAAGCGTCAGTTCCTTTTTCAGCTCCTTTCCTTTCGTAAATTCTGCGGCCAGCCTGAATACTTCGCCCGTGTCTATCCCCGCAGCAGCTGCTGCCTCGAAAATATCCGTAACTTCGGGAATTTCGGACTCTATTTGTTTTTTCCTGTCTCTTATCGCCATATTTAAAAATAGATCCGGAAGTATAAACGAAAAAAGGGCTACCCCGATCTTCCAATATAATGGGGTATCCCAGGCAGCCTGGACCGCAAAGGACGGAAAAGGAATTATAACCTTTAGCGCTATAAATACTTCCGGCGTCATTTTAAACGGCCTTCCGGCCATTCGGATCTTTCTTTCTATCTCCTCTCTGTTAAAATACCGGGTAAACTTTCTGCCCAGACTTTCAACTGCCTTTTTATGCTTACTTCCCCCTTTCATTTCAATCAATTTTAAAAATCTGTTACTTTTCAAACGAAAATCGAGTAGCAGGTAAGCCAGCAGACAGAAAAAGACACTTTTTATTAAAAGCAATACTTCACCCCCTGTTGAGCAGGGCAATCATATAAATCCCGAACCCCACTGCCAGCAGATTGCCCGCGGCTATCAATTGCCCCGTAAAGGTTGAACGAAGTATAACGGCTGATTCCGGGTTCAGCGTATATGCCGAAATAAAGGACACCAGGTCGAGAACAATTACCCCCGATATAATGAGCGTCCCGGTAAGAGCCGACGCCGCCATGATTGACCGGGAACTTTCCAGTCTTCTTGCCTGCTCTATAAGTTTTTTCAGGGCCTTCCTGTAATCACCACCATATACAAGGTGGAGTTTGGTAAACTTGATGAATTTACCGAATTCCCTGTCCCTAATTTGTTTTTCCAGGTCTTCCAGATACTCCGTAAATTCAACGTTTGAGCGCTTATACTTTATAACAGCCTTCTTTATAAAACTTTTCAAAGGTTCTGTAGTATAGTCGGCAGACCTCTCAAAGGCATAAACAATATCACCGGATATATTGAAAAAACCTTCAAAGGTATTGAGATATCCCAGATAAAGTTTCCTTATTTTTTTTGTATTTACTGCAGCCAGAATATCAAGAAAAACTTTGGGTAAAAATGCGGACATTATTCCCATAAAGAAGGAAGTCAGGAGGCTCTCCGTGATTCTATAACCCAGAAATAAAGTGATAAGCGACACAACAAATACTATAATCATAAATAAAGAAACATCCAAAAAGGGCAAATACTTATTGATGTTTGAAGCATGAATGGAAACATCAATTTTATCTATAATTTTTTCAGCATTTCCCCTTTTTTTCCCGTTTAAAAATAACCTGTCTGCAGCCAGTTTTATCTGCTTCATTTTAACTCTTTCAAGGCGGGGTTTTTTTATACTTATAATAACCAAATACATAAAAAGAGCTGCAAATACCGCTTTCAAAACAAGCCAGCAACCCGTCAAATCCCACTCACCTTCTTTCCGGTCTTTATTGTCCCTTTATCACCATCATAGACGGTTATATAGTCTATCTCTTTTCTCTTGTTGTTGTATCCGCACACCTCCTTGATTTCATTAATTTTATAATCCTTCATGTAAATAATAAGGTCCAAGGAGTTCCCGAGGAGCTGCTTCAGGTATTCACCCCTAAGGTCCGTATCGGCTCTTTTCATCAGGAGTACAAGACGGTCTATCGTTTCTGATGCGGAGTTCGAATGTACGGTGGCCATGGATCCGGTATGTCCCGTAAATACAGCATTGAAAAAATCAAATGCCTCCCGGTCCTTCATTTCACCTATAAAAAAGCGGTCCAGACTCATTAAAAGTCCGAACCGCGTCAGGTCGAAAAGGGTATATTCCTTCCCTCCGAATCCGTCAGTTATTTTTACCAGCTGCGATACTATGTCAGGATGTTTGACGTTTATTTCATTTGTTTCCTGTATCAAAAGTCCCCTTTCCTCATGCGGCACCTTGTGAATCAACGCACCAAGAAGCGTTGTCTTACCGGAACCTCCTTTTCCTGCTATAACTATGGTTTTTCTTTTTCTGACCTGCTCGACAAGATATGCTGCAGTATTTTTGTCAAGCATCTCCTGTTCGATTAATTCTTCCAAAGAATAACCGACACCCTGGTTTCTAATTGTAATCGAAGGACTGCCTACGGTAACAGGCGGTATTGAAACTACTATTCTTAAATTTCTTTCTCTATCGGTCACAACACTCTGGGCTTCATCTTCATTGATTCTTCCCCCGCAGATAGCCACGACCTTTTTACAGAAGTTCAAAAGCCTTTCCGTGTCACCAAATGTAACGGGTACCTTCTGCTTTTTACCTTTTCTCTTGATAAAAACCGTATCGGGAGAATTAATTATAACGTCAGATACCATTTTATCCCGTATATATGGTTCAATTGGACCGTAACCAAAAATACTGTTCATAGTTTCCTTTATGACAATTTCTCTTTTATACTTTCTGGCTTCTTCTATATCATCAAGTACGGATACTATTTCTGCCTCAAGAAGTTCTTTCGGTTTCTTCCCCGCTTCGACTTCGGCAATGAGATTCGACTGCTCGCTCACAAGCCTGGCGGTTAGTTCATCTATAATACACCGGATACCATCACCGGCTTTACAGGAATGTCCCCGGGTATTATACCCGGCTTCAAAAGGGTTAATCAGCGCCAACAGGTTCACCCCGTTTCCGTCTAAAAAAGCTAAATATATCTTTTTTTCTTTCTATCTGCACCCCCAGCTCTTCAACCAGCGATTCAAAACCTTTTGTAAATGGCTTTCCTGAATTGAAAGCTTCGACTATTTCCGGGTTATATTTAAATACACCCGCTACCTCCGTATCCTTAAAACCTTTTTTTACCGTCCCCGGGTCCACCCCGCCCGGACACATCTTGTTAAGGTTTAATTTGAAGTTATTCCGGGGGATTTCCCATTTGCTAACAACAAAGTCTATCATTTTTTTTGTATAGTATACTGACTTGCAGGCGGGTCCGATAACAACATTCACAGCGGTTGCCTTCTTCAATGCTGCAAAACAAGAGGCGAAAAATATTCCCGGGTTGGTGTCGATGATGATATACGGATAAGACAAAAGCGAGTCAATTATGGCAGTATAATGCTTTACCTTAAAACTTTCGCTTCTTTCCAGCGGTACCCCGGTAAACACCTTTAAATTTGAGAGTTCGGGATATCCCGCCATATTGGATTCAATAAAACTCGAGCTCAGCTCATTCTTTTCAACAGCACCGAATACAGGAGCCGGATCACGTTGCTCTATACCAAGGTACCAGCTGCAGCAGGGTGTTACCTCATTAAAGTCCAACAGAGCTACCTTTTCTTTCGTCTCTTTAGCAAGAAGATATGCCTGGATAACAGCCAGTGTCGTTTTGCCAACGCCCCCGGAAGCCGACCACCAGGTTATGATCTGTTGTCCAGTTGTTTTTTTATTTTCCAAGTCTTCACCCCTCTTTCGCATCATATACATACCTACTCTTCTTCATGAAAAATACAAAAAAATTATATATTCTCTACACTACTCACTCTTCAGAAAGGTACATCATCATCCGGCAGGTCTATCCCGTTCGGTTCAAATACGTTATTTTCATCGCTTTTTCCACGTCCATTTTTTGGCTTATCAAGAAATACCACTTTATCAGCAACAACTTCTGCTGCCTGACGCCTGACGGCCTCATTATCTTCAAAATATTTAATCTGCAACCTCCCTTCGATAGATACCAGTCTTCCCTTATTTAAATTTTTGGCCACAATTTCGGCAAGCTTTCTCCAGATTACGATTTTTATAAAATCAACTTCTCTTTCTCCCTGCTGATTCTTGTAAGGCCTGTCCACAGCAAGATTAAAACCTGCGACGGCATTCCCGTTTGTTGTGTACCTCAGCTCCGGATCTCTGGTCAGTCTTCCAATCAGAATAACTTTGTTTAACATAGTATTCTCCTTTCATTTAGAAAATAAAAAAACGCCGTATTTTTGGAAAATTACTTTCCCAATAAGCGGCGTAATAAGCTTTATTCAACCTTATTGAAATTATCTTATAAAGCGTTTAATAATAATATTCCCACTGTGTTTTATTAAGTCAAAATATTCATAGGGGTTAATGAATATTTTTTATGAATATGACATGTAGAAACTTATTAGTTTTGTATAGAAGTAAGTTTTCCGTTTTCAAAATATAAGTACTGATAACTTGGATATACCCATTGCTCATGTATCCCCCAAGAACCTATAGACTCATTAATCTCTTCAGGAAATCCCCAAGATAATTCTACCATATTTTTTGTCATGCCAATAAAAACCTTGTTAGCTTTTATTGCATCCCAAACTTTTTGGGACCAATTATATTTATTAAATGGATTATCAGATATAAAGTTGAGATCTAAAACCACAGGATAAAAATCATTATAACTCTCAAGCCAATATTTTTTACCTTCAATATTTAATAATACTTTAGTGCCTAGAATATTATCAGGAATAATTTTTATTATTTTTACTTTGGTTAAGTTTTTAATTTCCTTTAACTCCTCTGTTACATAGTCTTTTAAATACTTTTCAGTAGTATTTGTTATCCAAATGTTTTCTGTAATATATTTTTCATATTTATCAAAAAAACTAAACTCTTGATTAATACTCTCGTGATATGCTTTTTTTACAAATTCGTTATAATTCCAAGTAGATATAGATATATCGTTATAATAAAAATCATTTAATACTTTATGTCTCTCATTACTCTTAATTTTGTTACCATTAATTACAATTTTATTTTCAGTATTATTATAAACTACATGAAAATTTAAAGTTTCACTTAAAAACCTTACAGGTATATAAGTTACTCCTTCTTTAACTAGTAAAGGTTGTGGTAAACTGTTTATTTCCCCTTTAAAATCTGCCATCATATCATCATAATAATTCTTATCTATTATAAATTGCATTATAGTTTTCATATTAGGTTTCATTAATAAGATTTTTTTAGGAGTATTAATCCTAATTCCATTGTACTGTTGATTCCATTCTATATCTAAATTATATTCTTCTACAATATCCCTTAAAGGTACTAAAGTAGTACCATTTTTAATAAAAGGTAAATTATTTGTTTTAAATTGCTGCCCATTAATAAAAATAACTGGATTATCAGCCGCTAACACATTTATTGATCCTATTAATAATATGTATATTAAAGTAATCAAAAAAATTATTCTTCTTATCATTGCTTTCATTCCTTTTAACACTTCACTAAGATTAATTTTATTACACTTAATTCTGTAAAATAAATATAAATTCCTTCGAAAAAATTATGACAAAAAGCGACATCCTGTATACTATTTAATAACTGATTCTTATTAATAGGGGTTAATGAGTATCGTTTATGGATATGACACCAATGTCCTCAGCTTCGATTAAGCTTTGGAGCGAAGCATATTCAATAATTTCTTTTCACTCCTTCTCATATCAGCTATGACATTTTTAGAATCTATATTTAAAGGTTTTACAGTTTGAATACCTTTC
>Ga0182240_100560_pt1 | contig 10912 bp, 8 predicted proteins | sample hydfrates4_PW_90_FD_145594 | JGI IMG/M metagenome (GOLD analysis project Ga0182240, IMG submission 145594) | Subsurface microbial communities from deep shales in Texas, USA - hydraulic fracturing test 4_PW_90 | ecosystem: Environmental > Aquatic > Deep subsurface > Shale gas/oil reservoir >...
TATACTGTTATTTCATTTTTTGGATTAGAGAAATCGTAATAATAGTTTTCTAGATGAGATTCAACCATCTTCTTATATAGAAGATGGTTGAATGATTTTATTTCATAATCATCCATCAAAATTTCATCAGGGTTATGCAATCTATCTATCCAAAAATCAGAGTCATATAACCTTTTATCTTTTAAATGAGCACACATAAATTCATTTACCATTCTTTATCTCCATTCGTTATTTTCAATATCTCTTTTTATTAAATCATCGTAAATTTCTCTTCTTGTTATCAACTTATATTTCCCATTGTTAACTAAAACAATGGCAGATTTTAGAAAACCATTATAATTACTTGACATCGAATAGGTATAATCTCCAGTAGATGGGATCGCTAACAAATCTCCAGGTTTTATTTCTGGAAGGCAAGCCTCTTCAATCAAAATATCTCCTGATTCACAGGCCCTACCAGCTATTGTAACCTTTTCTAAGTTGATTGTATCTTTTGGCCGATTCGCAATAAACACCTCATATTTTGCACCATATAATGCAGGCCTAATATTATCAGACATACCTCCATCAACAACTACGTATTTTTTATTTTCGGCTCTTTTGATAGTACCAACAGTGTAAAGTGTGGTTCCAGCATTAGAAATAATATATCTACCTGGTTCTACTATTATTTTTGGAGAAGGATAATGAAATTTACTTGATAAAAATCTAACTTCTTGAATGACTCTTTTTATAGCATTCTGAATATCTATAGCTTTTTCAAAAGTCGAGTGCGCTACACCAAATCCTCCACCAATATCAATTTCTGGTAAAACAACCTCTGTTTCTCTTCTTATTTTGTTCAAAAGATCAAAAAAAGTTTCTACTAACTCCACATAAGGTCCTGATTCGTTTATTTGAGAGCCTATATGTGCATGAATACCTTTTATCTCCAAATTTTCAGAATTTTTGATGGATTTAATCAGTTTCAACATTTCATCAAAGGACATCCCAAATTTGGAATCCTTATGACCGGTCGAAATATACTCATGAGTGTCTGGAGAAATATTGGGGATAACCCTAAAGTAAATTTTTGCCTTTTTTCTCAATCTTTTACTGATCTTTTCAATGTTTCTAAATTCATCTTCATTATCTATTATAATGTGACCTACGTCATTCTCCAGAGCCATGACTAATTCTTCATTAGTCTTACTGTTGCCATTAAAGAAAATTCTGCCAGAAGGAAAAGAACTATGAAAGGCTATATAAAGTTCTCCCCCCGAAACCGCTTCTAAAGAGATATTCTCACTTTGTAAAATTCTACAAAGCTCTGTATTCAAAAAAGCCTTCGAGGCATAAGCGATTTCATAATTAGTATAATCAGCGCTTTCGAAGGCACTTTTTAACTTTTTGATATTTTCCCTTATTTGAACTTCATTCAACACTAACAGTGGAGTTCCAAACTCATTAGCTAAGTGCGTACTTTTTACCCCAGAAATCTCTAAAACACCATCTTTATCTATTTTCATACAAAAAACATCTCACTTTTCTGTTTTGTACCTGAAAGTATGAAGGTAACCAATTCTTGCATTTTTCCATAGCAAATTGATAACCACTAATACAATAGAGCTTTTTGAAGTTTTATTTATACTCGTAATGTATACCTTTTTAGTTTGTACGCAAAAAGTCAATCGTATAAATGACAAGCTACTTTATGCCCTTCTCCTAATAATTCTGGCTTTATTTGCTCGCAAATTTTCATTTTATATTTGCATCTTGTGTGAAAAGGACAACCGGAGGGCGGATTGATAGGACTTGGAGGTTCTCCTTGTACAGAAACCTTATCTAATTTTTTGTTTTTGGGGTTCCAACTAGGCATGGAATTCATCAAAACTTTAGTATAAGGATGTTGTGGATTTTGAAATAACTCCTCCGAAGTTGCCTCTTCTAAAATATTACCTAAATACATTACACATATTTTATCACTTACATGGTATATTAAATCCAGGTTATGAGAAATAAAGAGATAAGAAATTTTAAAATCTTTTTGAATTTTTTTTAAAACCTCGATTATTTGATTCTGAACAGCTACATCTAAGGCAGATGTTGGTTCATCACAAACAATCAATTTTGGTCTTAAGGACAAAGCTCTTGCTATTGCAATCCTCTGTCTTTGCCCTCCGCTGAACTCATGAGGATACCTTTTTGTATAAGAAGAACTAAGACCAACTCTTTGTAACAACATTTCAACATATTCATTTTCCTCTTTCTTGTTTTTAAAAACTTTATGAATTTGCAAAGGTTCCTTTATTATTTCATCTATGGTAAGCCTTGGATCTAGAGATTCATAAGGATTTTGAAAAATCATTTGTATACTTTTTCTAAAGGTATTCTTTATAGTCCTATCAATTTTTTTGGTTATATTATACTCAACACCGTTTTCACTATAAAAATACAGTTCTCCTCCTGTTGGTTCGTATATCTTTGCAATTATTCTTCCCAATGTTGTTTTACCACAACCAGACTCCCCTACAATTCCTAATGTTTTAAATTCCTCCACTTCAATATCAACATTTTCCAAAGCCTTGACATACCCTTTGACTTTTAAAAATACGCCTCCTCTAATTGGAAAATATTTTTTAATATTTTTAGCTTTTATAATTTTCAAGTTCGTCACCTCTATTTCTAAACAACCAACAAGAAACTAAGTGATCCTCATATATAACGGCTTCATGCGGTTCACGTTCTCTACAAATATCCATAGCATACTCACAACGGGGATGAAATCTACAGCCAAGAGGGAATTGTTGAGGAGTTGGAACGGTACCTCGAATATAAGGAAGAGTTTTTTCTTTGTATTCTTTTTTGATTTTTGATTTCATTAAACCGATTGTATAGGGATGTTTGGGATTTTCAAAAATCTGTATGGTACTACCTTTTTCTACTATCTTACCTGCATACATAACATGCACTCTATCTGCCATTTCGGATATTACTCCAAGGTCATGGGTTATGAAAATTATCGAATTTCCAAATTCTTTTTGAATAGATTTCATCAGATTCAAAACTTGAGCTTGAACAGTAACATCCAAGGCGGTAGTTGGTTCATCGGCAATTAAAATTTTTGGGTTTGTCAAAAGATTTAATGCAATCATAGCTCTTTGAAGCATTCCTCCGCTCATTTCATGAGGGTACTCATAAAATCTCTTTTCTGGCTCGGGAATACCTACCTTCTTCATCATCTCAATACCTTGAATTCTACTTTCTTGTTTCGACAGTTTTAAATGCGTTTCACACACTTCTGACATCTGTTCCCCTATGGTAAATAAGGGATCAAAGGAAGCCATTGGTTCTTGGAAAATCATTCCAATTTCTTTTCCTCTCAATTTTCTAACATTTTCTTCTTTTTCTTGTAATATATCCAATCCATTGTACAGGATTTCCCCTGACAAAATAGTTGATTTAGCATTCAATAATTTCATAATTGCAAGGTTAGTTACCGTTTTTCCACATCCGGATTCTCCAACTAAACCTAAAGTCTCTTTTTCTTTCAATACAAAGCTAATATCATCAACAGCTTTAGAAATACCTTCAAAAGTTTTAAAGTATATCTTCAAATGTTCCACTTGTAAAATATTGTTTGTTTTGATCACGCTCTTTCGCCTACCTTATAAGGATCTACAGCATCTCTGATAGATTCACCAACAAAATTAAAGGAAAGCACAGCAATGGCGATAAAAATCCCTGGTATTAAAAGCCAAGGGTAAGAAGAAAGAGCAGAAAGAGATTGCGCTTGCCCAAGCAACAAACCCCAACTTGTCATTGGTTCTTTGATTCCTAAACCCAAAAAACTCATGGAACTTTCTCCTAAAATCATTCCGGGAATGGATAAGGTAGAAACAACTATTAAATAAGACATTGTATTTGGAATTAAATGCTTAATAACTATTCTAAAGCCTGATGCTCCCATGGTTTGAGATGCCAAGATAAACTCTTTCTCTCTTAAACTTAGGACCATCCCTCGAACCACCCTTGCAACGCCCATCCATCCAATAAATGACAAAACCAGTACTATACCAAAATATATCATCGTACTTGGCCACTGAGGTGGCAAAATCATTGCAAGTGCCAACCATAAAGGAATTCTTGGGAAGGATCTCAGTAACTCGGTGAATCTTTGAATAATTATATCGATCCAACCTCCATAATACCCAGATATAGCACCTAAAATTGCACCTATTATGACACTGATAAAAGTTCCTACAAGTCCTATTGTCATTGATACTCTAGATCCATATATAATTCTAGAAAATAAATCTCTACCAAATTTATCGGTACCAAACAAACATAACATAGCATTGGAATCTTTTGGAATACCAAAAAGATGGATATCACTTTCTATTATGCCCCAAAGTTTGTAAGTATCTCCCTTTACAAAAAATTTTATTGGTATTATTTCACTTTTATCCTCCACATAGTTCAGTTGAAGAGTAACTGGATCTCGTTCTTTCTTTAAAGGATGTATATACGGACCAACAAATTTATCCTCATAAAACCACCTTATCTTAGTTGGAGGTGCATAGGTATAGTTTCTGTTTGAAGTAGTATATGAATAGGGAGCTATAAATTCAGCAAATAAAGCGAATATATATAAAATAATAAGAATTATTAAACCTACTATACCTAATTTATTTTTAAAAAAAGCATTTACAATTCTTTTGGTTTGATCCTTCAAAAAAAGCACCTGCCTTCTCTTGGTTATAAAATTATACATTAGTTAATTCTTATACGTGGATCCAGCATAGCAAGGGCAATATCTGCTATCAGATTACCAATTTGTGTCATAAAAGCGATAAACATTAAAAAAGTCATAACTAAATATTGATCATGATTTAATAACGCATTATAAAAAAAAGGTCCCATCGTAGGTAAATTTAAAACTATTGCGGTAATTATTGTTCCACTAAAGATATCAGGTAATTGCATTCCAGCCATACTTACCAATGGATTTACAGCGTTTTTTATTATATGATGTCTTACGTCTTTTTCTTCTAAACCACGAGCTCTCAAAGAAGTAACAAATGGAGCATTAATGAAATCCAGCATATTACCTCTCATGACCCTCATTAAACCAGCTAATCCTTCAGTACCTACTACTACTACTGGGAGCCAAATATGTTTCAAAAGATCTAATATTTTTGCAAAACTCCATGGAGATCCAATAAATTCAGGAGAAAACAATCCTCCTACAGATGTCCCTCCCATTTGCAAAGCCAGCCACATCAAAACTAATGCAAGGAAAAAGTTTGGAATTGAAATTCCAATAAAACCTAAAAAGGTGAGGGTATAATCTCCAGCAGAATATTGATGTAAAGAAGTGTAAATACCAGCAGGAACTGCTATAATCCATTGAAATATAATGGTAAGAAGGGCAATAGACATAGTCCATCCCATTCTTTCCCAAATTAATTCTCCAACAGGTCTTTTATAAGCAAAAGAATAACCAAAATCACCTTTAGTTATAATTCCTTTAATCCACATCCAATAACGCTGAGGAGCAGGTTTATCAAGTCCTAAGGATTCTTGTAATTGAATTACTTGCTCAGGAGATACGCGAGGATTGTTCAGATACTGAGTTGCAAAATCACCGGGTTGAAGTTCAGTAATGACAAAACAAATTACAGAAATAAAAAACATCATTGGTATCATTATTAATAATCTTCTAATAATAAAAGTCTTCATTATTTAGTCCCCCAAAGAACTGTAATTTTCTTGACTCCTAAATTTCGAAAGAGAGAGGAAAATACCATCCTCTCTCTTTAAAATAGTTACTATTTTTTAAATAGAGTTTCATTCAAATAAACGATAACTCCTTCATCATTAACAAAATAGTTAGAGAGGTCTGATTGTTTGGCTGATAATTCCATACCTTTGCACACATATATGAAGGGTACATAGTAAGCATAAAGAGCTTGCCAGTCATCATAGTAAATTTTTCTTAGTTTCTGATCCATAGTTATCTGAGCCTTCTCAAAGTCTTCAAAAATCCTTAATTCCCACTCTAACATTTCTTCAAATATAGGTTCACTAGTTTCTTTATTCATGGTTGAAAGATGGTTGTAATACAAATGATTGCCAGGTTGCCATATTGCCTTTCTTAATTGTGGGTCGGGTTGATTTCCAAAAGCACCTATTGCGGCTTCATAATCTCCAGATAAGGTACTTTGTGAAACCAATGTTGGATCTAATATCTGAAGATGAACTTTTACCCCAATTTTTTCCAAATCTTGGGAGAAGATGTAAGCAATGTCTTGATTTTCTTGAGCACTTGACGAAGTTAAAACAAATTCAAATCTTTCACCACTGGGTAATTCCCTCCATCCATCATTGTTTCTGTCTTTTATGCCAATCGAATCAAGCATTTGCTCAGCCATTTTTAAATCATATGATCTTCTAATACCTTCAATATTGGGATTGTAAAAAGCTTTGTTACTAGGAAGAACAGGTGTCCCACCATAAACAGCTAATGTATTATATACCTCTTCAATTATTCTATTTCTATCAAGGGCATATTCCATTGCCCATCTGAACCTTTCGTTTCTGAATATTTCTTTTAACTCTGGATCTTTTGTATCAAAATTAAAAGTGATGTGTACAGGGCTAGGTGTTGGCTTTACTGGTTCCCCTTTAAAAACCATTATCTTCCCTTTTGATAATTCTTCTTGCTTTAAATAAGGATAATCCTTTGGAGATACTGATATATAATCAATTTGTCCAGCTAAAAATTGAGCAGTTGCAACTTCATCATCTTGAATAACTAAATAAACCAACTCATCCACATACGGAAGCTTGGTCCCCCACTTGTCTGCTTTCCAATAGTATGGATTTTTTTCTAAAACAACTTTTTGCTCTGTTACATATTCTTTTAAAACAAAAGGTCCCGTACCTACTATTTCCGACGGAGGTGTATTAGTTAACCACAAACGATTAACAGAGCCTAAATCGTTTTTGTCAATCTTTGATTCCAACTTATGTTTAGGATAAATGTAAGCATGACTCAAAACATTAAAAAAAGCTCCATAAGGTTCTGGAAGATAGGCTTTTACAGTTTTATCATCCACTTTTTCCCATCTGACAAGTTCCCCTCCGATGGTAAATCTAGCTATTTCATTTCCCTCAGCAAATCTATTCATGATGAAATAGTCCATGCTAAATATTACATCATCTGCGGTAAAAGGAACACCGTCTGACCATTTAACATCCCTTAAATGAAACAAGACTTCTTTTCCATCTTCTGAAACTTCCCAAGATTCAGCCAAAGCTGGTTCTATAACAAAGGTTATAGGATTGAGATCAACTAATCCTCTCAAAAATTGTGCAGCAATCGTATATGCCGCGTTATCCAAAGTACCATAAAAATTGAAGGATTGAGGAGCGCTTGATAGTCTTATGGTTAAAGTCCCCCCAAGCTTTGGCTTTTCTGGTGTAAACATCTCATCCACAACAAAATCAGAAGCAAATATACCTATACTTACCAAACTTAACACTAAGAATACCAACAACTTTTTCATACCAAATAACCTCCTTTAAATGATTTGAGGATACCAGAAATGTCTCTAATTTAAAACGATTTATTTTGTATTAAAGTAATGACTTTAATTTGAAACATTTTCACTTTCGAATTAATTATACTACTATCTTTTTTCTTTTGCAAATTAGAAATAATGAGCTATAGTCCTATAATCCAAAATAATTACCCATAATTCCTAATAATCACCCTTAATTAAGAAAAATAAAATTGACATATTGTTATGACTTAAGATACAATATATATAATCAAAAAAGTTGGGGAGAATGTAAAATGATTCTTCAAGGTTTGGATATAATGGAAAAAGATAGATTCACAAAATTAAAAAACAAAAAAGTTGGATTGGTAATAAATTATTCCTTTGTTAACAAAAATATGGAAGATGGTATAGAAATAATGTTGAAAAATGGAGTAGATATAAGAAAAATATTTACACCTGAACATGGATTATATGGTCTTGCTGATGGAGTTGAATATCCAGATCAGATTCATCCTGTATATAATATACCAATCATTAGCCTGTATGGAAAGCACAAAAAGCCTACGCAAGAAATGTTAGAAGATATCGATGTATTAGTATACGATATTCAAGATGTAGGTTTAAGATTTTATACTTTTATATACACTTTAGCTAATACAATGATTTCTGCCCAAGAAAATAATAAAAAAATCATCGTATTAGACAGAATAAATCCTTTAGGGAGAATTGTTTTTGGTTCACGAATAAAAAAAGAATATTCAACTTTTGTTGGTGGATATGAGCTTCCTTTAAGATACGGTTTAACACCAGGTGAATTGGCAAAGTACTACAAAAAATATCTTGGCCTTGATTTAGATCTTGAAATCATTCCTCTTGAAGGATGGAAAGGAGAATCATTTGAAAACACTAAATTGAGGTGGAATATACCTTCGCCAGCCCTTCCAACATTTGATTGTACCTTGGCTTACAGTGGAACTTGTCTCATAGAGGGGACTAATGTAAGTGAAGGAAGAGGCACTCCTAAACCTTTCTGTTTCATAGGAGCGCCTTGGATAGATGAAAACATTCTATACAAATTCATAAAAGAAAAATTCCCTAATTTAATTTTAAGAAAAAGGTATTTTATACCAAATTCTTCTAAACATGAAGGTAAATTGTGCAAGGGTTTAGAATTTTTCCCTGAAATTAAAGATAATTTTACTATTGTTGCCATAGAGATTATACGCCACTTAATTCAACAAAGAGGAAAATTTGAGTTTAGAAAATATATAGATAGAGAAAACCATACACAAAGAGATCATATAGAAAATTTATTGGGAGAGGACAAAAAAATTTTCTTTGAGAACGATGACACTTATTTAACCGAATGGTACAAGAGCTCTCAAGAGTTCGTAGATTTTTGTGAAGATATACTATTATATGGAGGATTAAGACTATGGAAAATTTAGAGAAGGATTTGGGGAAATTATTCTTAATAGGAATTCAAGGCACCTCTTTAAATAGCGAAAATATGAAGGCTTTAAAGTCAATTTTGCCTGGTGCCATCATTTTCTTTTCACGAAACATTGAAGATAAATATCAACTTAGCAAGTTTATCGAAGATATAAAAAATTTTTTAGATTACGAACCTTTATTTTGCATAGATCAAGAAGGTGGAACTGTAACTAGATTAAAAAAAGGGTTTACTATTGTACCAAGCGCTATGGGCATAACTGCAACCAGCCAACCAGAGAACGCTTACATTTCTGCAAATTTGCTTGCAAAAGAGCTGCTGTCAGTTGGAATTGATTGGAACCTTGCTCCCGTTGTTGATATAAACAATAACCCAAAGAATTCCGTAATTGGAATTAGAAGCTTTTCTGATGATAAAAATGTGGTATTAAAATTTGCCCGTGAATATGTGAAAGGATTGCATGACGGAGGTGTACTTTCTTGCCTAAAACATTTCCCTGGTATAGGAAACGTCAACATAGATCCTCATTTAGATCTTCCCCAGGGTGAATCAAGCAAAGGCGACCTTCTTTCAACAGAGCTATTCCCATTTTTAAACATTGATTCCCCTTCATGGATGCCAACTCACGTGTACCTTCCAAAGATACAAAAGAAAAAGGAGCCTGTATCTTTATCAGAAGAGATTTTAACAGGATTGGCAAGAGAAGAACTAAAATACAAAGGTGTCTTAATTGCCGATGATTTTGAAATGGGAGGAGTAGCAAACTTTTATACAGCTCAAGAGGCCGTAATAAAATCACTTAGTTCAGGAATGAACATAGTTAGTATTTGCCATTCTTTTGAAAAACAATCAAAAGCCAAAAACGCTGTATTAAATAAGTACAAAAATGATGATAATTTTAAAAAGAAGATAAATTTATCACTAGAAAGGATCCACTCTCTAATGAAAATTTCAGCAGATCTGAAAGAGAAAAACAATAATAAAATATCTTTAGAAGAAGTCGGTAAAAAAGAACATATTAAATTAGCTCAAAATATTGTTGATAAATCTATCACTGTTCTTAATATGTCTCATGATAAAAGATTTTTGCCTTTAAAAAGCATTGATGAAATTTATTACTTTGATAAAGAGTTGTTATCTTACGGAATTGAGGACAAAAGAACTCAAATTTCTTATATTATTGAACCTATATCAAAAGAACTCAATGCCAAAGTAAACATATTAGAGACAGGTAAAATAATCGACCATGAGGTAAGGAAAGAAATAATTCAAAATTCTAAAAACAAAAATATCTTGGTGCTAAGTGAAAATGCATATTTGCATTCAGAATTGGTTGAGTTAATAAGCAAAATGTCCCAAAAAACAAAAAAACTAATCTTAGTTGCTTTAAGAAATCCATATGACGTATTTATTCCCAAAGTAGAGTACGGAATTTGCACATACGGTTTTAATGAAAATATTCTAACTTCTTTACTTAAAATCCTAAAAGGAGAAATAAACCCAACTGGGAACTTACCAATTAAATGGAGGCCAGAATATGTTAGATAACTTGGAAACAGAAAAAAGCAACCCAAAGACTCAAAATTTGGATGAGATAGACATATTTGAAATACTGCGAATAATTAATCAAGAAGATGCCACAATAGCGTTATCCGTAGCGGAAAACTTAGAGAATATAAAAAACGTGGTTGTAAACTGTATTTCAGCAATTAAGAATCACGGAAGAATCATTTATGTTGGAGCAGGAACAAGCGGTAGGGTAGCAGTTATAGATGCGGTAGAAACGGTTCCAACTTTTGGTATAGATTCAGGAATCTTTCTCCCCTTAATTGCGGGAGGAGAAAAAGCCTTCTTTCAAGCTACAGAACATGTTGAAGATTACGAAGAAGGTGGAAAAAAAGACTTAGAAAAA
>Ga0182240_100562_pt1 | contig 10814 bp, 8 predicted proteins | sample hydfrates4_PW_90_FD_145594 | JGI IMG/M metagenome (GOLD analysis project Ga0182240, IMG submission 145594) | Subsurface microbial communities from deep shales in Texas, USA - hydraulic fracturing test 4_PW_90 | ecosystem: Environmental > Aquatic > Deep subsurface > Shale gas/oil reservoir >...
CAGGATGCCGCCCAGGCGGGGGTTGATGGCGTTTAAGATCAGGCCTTTTTTCATTTTGTCTTGACCAATTATGGCGGTAAAAGGATATACTGTTCGCTGGTAGGTGTTCATAGCAGGTCTCCTTAACCTGGGGAATTTTTTCTTGAAATTTAAAGCCTCGGGATTAGTACCTGCAATCCGGGCTTAAAACCCGGATTGCAGTGATAATAAAGCTAACTACTTAACGAAATTAAAAGTAGCTACCTTGTTTTCGTTATCCCACTTGAGCTCTCCCCCGAAGGCCATCTGCAGACCGCGGAGAGTCACACAGGTATAGTCGTTTATAATCCTGACACCCTGGTCAACCGGTATTTTGCATTTGTTGATTATGATCTTGTTTTCTCCAACGGGAAAAGCCACTACCTTACCGTTCTTGATGAAGTATGCTGTTTTGGTAACAGGATCCCAGCTCTTTTGCAGCCCGAGAGCATCGCATAATAGGTTAACCTGTACCAGGGTGCGACCGTTTACTACGTGAACGCCTTCATCTCCGGCGGTAAAAGAGGTTTTAACCTCATTGCCGTCAATAACGGTAGCGTTAGCTACCTTAAAGAGCAGGGAGTCATCGCTTTCGGTATAGATGCTGAGTTCCACATCGCCGGGCAGGGCAAGGCTCCCGGTATCGTACGTGATGCCGGAGATCTCGATGGTGCTGGCAGTTGAACTCTCTTCATCAACGCTTAATACGAGGATATTGTCGTCTTTTACACTGGCGCTTACGTTAATATCACCTTCGGTTACTTTTACTGACGGTGTCCCGTTGAATTCAACGCCGGCGGGTAATTCCATGTAAACGGCCTCGCTGATGGTTCCGCCCTCAGCTTCGGTGATTGTTATATTACCTGCAGCCTGCTTAAAGGCCCCGGCCTGAATTTCGGGTTTTTCAGCCGTTACGGTGAAAGGCTTGGCAAATTTACCGATGACTACCTCTTTCCCGGTCCCGTCTTTACCGCCGACGGTCAGTTTAATATCTCCGGGTTCAACATTGTTATCGCACTTAACGTAAATTTTTGTTATTTTTATAGGACCCCCGTCGTCGGAATCAATCTCATAGTATACGGAACGACCGTTATTGTAGGTTTGGACATTGCTGTTACTGCCATCGAATTTAGGTAGGTTTCCTTCAACGAATTTTCCATCATTTAATGTCAGGATAATGGTGTCTCCATCCGGCCAGTATTTGAAGCTGACACCAAGCTTTTTCTCATCAGCACCTGCATAGACAACGGTGTCGTTGTCTTCAAGTTCTTCAACGCTTCCGGTTTCATTGACTACCTTACCAACAACGAATTTCTCATCATCTATTTCGGTATCATCATGATTGCTATATACTTTGATCTTGATATCACCGCTGACGGTGGGGCAAATGTCTACTTTGGGGGTGAATTCAATTTTGCCCGGAAGGCCCGAAGAAGGTTCCTTAATCTTTAGGTAAACAGTTTGACCACCGTCGCTGTATACTTCTTGATAAACATCAATTCTGGTAGTATCGACTTGATTGTTATAATCAATATTGTCACTGAAAGTTACGTCATCAGTAAGAATCTCAAAGCAAATCTCTTCATCATCCTTAAATTCCCCTGCTTGTCCTTCTTCCAGGGTGATTTTAGCAAGCTCACGTCCACCGCCCCAGGTCTTATTAACAGCAGTACCAGCGGTTATGGAAGTCTTTTTGCCGGATACTTTGGCAATTGTTACATCTTCATCTTCTGTCCAGACAATTTCACCGTCTGTATTAAAACAAAAAACTTCCACAGTTACCTCGAGGTCACCGCTGAATTCATCGTCAATATCCAAACCGTCGTTTTTGCTGAAGTCAAACTCAATCTTCTTAGTATAACTCCATTCGCCGGCATTGGTTTCAATTTCACAGTAGTTTGAGTCAGCGGTTACTAAAACGGGGGTTGTATCCAATTTATGTGTAATAAATTTACCCGCGCCGATATCATCTGCATCCGGAGTACTTGCGAACTCTACACCATCCGGTAAGCTTAGTTGAATAACCAGTTTGCCAAGATCATTGTGATTAACGCTAAAACCGTTAACATCTGTAAAGTCATCTTTATAAATTACGGTTACTGTACTACCATTAACTCCGTCTCCGGTACTGACGCACTTGTAAGGACTGCCATAAATATCAACCTTGCTCGTAGCGCCAAATGCCGTGCCTGCCGGCAGTATTACGGTTATCAAAAATATGAGAGTAAGCAGTAATGACATGCTTTTATTGTGAACTTTATACAATCTGTTTCCCTCCTATTAAAATTAGTTTTGGAACCTGGTGTATTCTTCCAAAGCATCCCCCGTATCCCCAAATCATCGCACATACCGGATCCACTAAAAAATCCCCGGCCTACAAACAGACTGGGGACTTACTTCGATTTATGCAAAAATGCATAAACCACCTCCCTATCCTCGTAGGCAGCCGGCCTTACAGAACAGGCAGGTCTCCTGGCTCGGGTTCCGCGTCGCCTTACGCCTTCCCGGATAACACCCAGTGGCTTTATGTAAGACAACTCCCCCTCACAGTGGCGGGACCGCGCCGGATTTTCACCGGCTTCCCTTTTAAGCCGTACCCTCTCGGGGTAACGGCACCTGATCTGAGGTATGCTATATTCTTATCTTTCAAAGCTTCTTCGACATGTTAGAAAAAAATCCTTCCAAAACTGCAAAATTCATGATAAAATCTAATTCGATTTAAACCTGAAATCGGCAAGTAAATAGTTGCACCGCAGCCAATAGTACCTAAAACCGCCTTAACAAGCAGATATGCTAAAAACATTCAATATAAATTAGCTCATACAGCAATCCACTAGCGAATTCAGCTTTGCTTTAACATTGAAGCGGATGCAGCCGCTCGACCACAAGGTAAAGAAAATTATCAAGGTTGGTCTTGACCTGATTTATCACCTTCTTGGCTGCCATGCAGGGTAATAACTGTATCATCACAGTCCAGCCATACTTCAATTGGATCCTTTGTTACAGCATGCATGGCTACTAGTTGTTGGTTGATCGAGCGCAATTCTTCCAGGGGGTTAGTTTCAAGTGACTTAAACAACCGTCTGAAGGCTGTTTCTTCAGGGAAATCTTTGAGATCCCCTTTGATTTTCAGATAACCAGGATCGTAGCGCAGGTCATTGATATGCTCAAACCGGGATAAACCCAAGACTTGAGCATCAAATAGGAAATCCAGCATTTCCGGTGACTGAAACTTGCTGTTGGGCGCTTTGCGCATGGTAAAGGTCTTGCTGATAAGATCCTTAAAACCGATTGCTTGCTTGAAAGCTTCTACGGAACCAAAATTGGCGAATTTAGTGGTTGTATCGTTATCAAAGGTTATTAATAGATTGTATTTCCTGATTTTCTTCTGCAAGGGGTCTTCCTTCTTTTTTGCAAAAAAATTTACAGGTTTTATTGCTTGAGAAGCTAGTAATGGTAAGGGTTTAGGTCATTTGATTGAGGTTTACTTGCCGACTATGGGTTAAATTTTTCATTCCATCCTTTATGGCTTTATCGGTAATAGACGAGATCCAAAGGCATTTAATTGGTTTTTTGACCCCGGCCTTTTCAATTATCCATCTGGCAACAAGCTCACCTTCACGGCCGGCATCCGTAGCAATAACAATTTGTTTAACATCTTTTCTGGTCATTTGTGCTTTAACTGAATTAAACTGCTTACCCGTTTTTTTGATAACCACCAGCTTTAGAGATGCCGGTAAAATTGGCAGGTCTTCTAAATTCCATGAATTGTATTTTTTATTATAAACATCAGGATCTGCCAGTGCAACTAAATGGCCCAAGGCCCAGGTAACAATATATTTATCACCTTCTAAATACCCGTTCCCTTTTTTGGTACATTTTAAAATTTTGGCTAAATCTCTTCCTACTGAAGGTTTTTCAGCTAAAAGTAAAATTTTATCCATATTTGAAATCCTTTCCAAAAAATTAACATATAAGCGGCGGTGTTTTTTTCACTTTAGGAAACTATACCTTGCCATATATACGGCAAGGGCTAATGTATAACGTATAAAAAAGCGCGCAAGAAGGAAGTTGATTTTAGCGTGCTTTTTTATATTCTACAATAAAATTTACTTAACTTCCAAATTATGAAGGTAAAAACCGAAGGATAAATTTTTGAACTAAATTTAACAGGTAAGTCCTACTTATTGTGGATAAAGGGGAAGATACTCGTAATAAGAAAACCTTTTGCCGCCGCGCCCGCTACATGCCCTGCCAGTAAAGAGGCATTGGAAACAGGGGCCAGTAAGTACTCGTCCAATACACGAAAATGAGTACGGCGCAGGGTAAACCAGTTGACCAGGTCGGAATAGCTGGCCGATACCGCAGCCATTACCGTAAGACCGGGCACCAAATATTCCAGGTAGCCGGAAGGCCCCGCCCTTTTACCGAGATTCCAGGCAAAAATGGCCAGGAAAATAAGAGGGCGGTTCAGACCGGATACCAGAAAGCGCCACCACCGCTGCCGCCATACGATTCCCATGGCCAGTATAATGGGCAGCCAGTCCGGTTGTTTTAGTTTAGCTCGCATTGGATTCACGCACTTCACGCCCCGTTAATTCCACGAAAACATCTTCCAGGTTGGTCCTACGAACCACCGTATCACAGTCTATATCCCGCGCGTATTCCCTTGCCTCACCCCGTGTTGCAAAAAAGCGGCGCTCGGTTTCCCGCTCGTTTAAAAACTCCACACAGTAATTAACCACGCCGCCCTTTAATTCCAGGGGAGTCCCGAGGGCAATCAGCCGGCCGTGGGCCTGGTCAAGGTGGTAAGCATACGGATCAACGTTGTCTTCCCCGCGCCGTTGGGGCCGAGCAGCCCGAAGATTTCGCCCTGCATTACGCTGAAGCTTACCCCGTTTACAGCCGTTATTTTACCGTAACGCTTGATAACATTCTCTATTTTCATTACAGCAGGCGGCGCTGCAGACATTTTACCACCTCGCAACTTTTAAGTAGACCTTTATGCCCAGCATCCAGCTTAAAGTTATGCAGCATTTTTCTATGAAAAAAAGTAGCCTGGCCCCTTTTTCGATTCACTCGCCCAGATTGGCCTTGATCTCCTGCATCTTGGCCCCCCAGTCGGCCACTTCTTCGGTGGTGAGGATATCAATGGCGCCGCCCTGGAAATCACCCTTAACGTCACCCATTTTTTCTTCCAGCCAGCCTTCAATTTCTATATAGTATTCCTTCAGGCTTTCCAGTACCTCGGGGTCAGCGTCCCAGAGGCCGCGCTGCCGGGCTTCCAGCATCCGGCGGGCAATTTCCTCCAGGGCCCAGGGGTTATGCTCTTCAAAGAACTGCCGGTTTTCTTCGTCCATGATAAAGGTCCTGGTAATGTCGTCAAAGATCCAATCGTCCACCTCCTGCGTGGTGGCCTCCCAGCCGTATACCCGGCCGACGCGCTTGGAGATGTCCCCGGCCCCTTTGTAGCCGTGACGCTTCTGCCCCTCGATCCACTTCGAGTTCAAGAGCTTCGTCCTCACTACCCGCCGCACTTCGTCGGCCAGGGCCCGTACTTCCACGTGTTCCGGCTCCCTGGTATCACCGTAATAGGTTTTTACATCCTTGCCGGATGCCACCCGGGCCGCCACAGTCATGCCGCCGTGGGTGCCAAAGTAACAGCAGCAGCCAAAGAGGTCATGCTCATCGGAAACCACCTTGTTATAGGTAATATCCACTGTTTTCAGGCTGGACTGCAGTTGCCGGAAGGCCTCCTTGCCGTATACATCTTTGCCGTAGGCATAACCGTTCCAGTAGACAAAAATATCCGCCAGGTCTTTTTCCTCTTTCCAGGCCGAAGCGTAAACGGCCAGGTTGACGCCGGCCTGGTAGGTGCCGGGCTTGGAGGCAAATATGCGCAGGGTGGCATCCCGCCAGGCTTCACGATTATTTTCTCCGTCCATCTGGTCCAGGGTATGCTTGCGGATAAAGTTCTGCTCCGCCGGTTCGTCAAGTTCGGCCACCGCCTGGACGGCTTCATCCAGCAGTTCCACGCAATTGGGGAAGTTATCGCGGGTGATACCCGATACACGCACCGTCAGGTCAATCCGCGGGCGCCCCAGTTCTTCCTGCGGTATCACTTCAACGCCCGCCACGCGCCCGTTGGGGAGCCACTTGGGTCGCGCCCCGAGGAGATAAAGCATCTGGCCCAACCCTTCTCCGTCCGCCCACATGATGTCATTGCACATCCAGTAAAAGGCTATGTTTTCCGGGTAGCGGCCTTCTTCTTCCAGGTGCTTGGCCAGCACCTTTTCGGCCAGGCGCTTGCCCACTTCCCAGGCAGCCTTAGTCGGTACCCGGTGGGGATCGAGGGAGTAAAAGTTTCTGCCCGTGGGCAGGACGTCATCCCGTCCCCTGGTAATCAGGCCGGAAGGCCCGGCAGGGATATATCTTCCTTCAAAACCGGAAAGCAGGGCCTCAATTTCCCGGGACGCCTCGATACGGGTATCCAGGTCGGCCACGCGGGGCAATACCGCATTAACTTCAGATAGAGCCTCGGGGTTAATGAACTTCTCTTTTAGGATTTTATGCGCAAAGCCGGTATCGGCCTCTTCACCCTTGAGGAATCGCCCGATAAAAGCCTTGGCGGCCGTATCGATCTCTTCTAAGAGGGCGCCGTGGGACTTGCCGTAGCGCAGGGAAATTCGCCCCTGGTCGGCTATCAGCTCGCCGAGCTCAAGCTCTGCCAGCCCGGCCACCGCGCGGCGCAGGGAAACCTGCTCCCCGGCGTCAAAGCGCAGGATGGAATTAATAAATTCCACCCGCCTCTCACCGGTGGGAATATCGCCGAAAATGTGCTGGCCGTCCTGGACCTGCGTATTACGGATTACGGAAAGTACCTCGTGGGCTTTTTCCGTAATCTCAGCAAAGGAATCGTGATTATGGTCAACCGGTATTTGTTTATCCAGGTTTGTCTTTTGGATTTCTTCCATGATCAGGTGTTCTAAAATATGGGCGCGTGCCGGGTCGGCAATCTTGGCCTTCTCGTATTCTTCCAGGTAGCGATCCAGTTCGGCCAGTTCATCATATAGCCCACCCTGGGTGAGCACGGTCTGCATGTGGTTCACCAGAACTGCATAGCTACGCCGCTTGGCAATGGTTCCTTCCGGCGGGTTATCAGCATTGTATATATAAAGGTGCGGAAGGTCGCCTATGGCAAGATCCGGCAGGCAGTCGCCGGAAAGACCCGCACCCTTGCCGGGCAGGAATTCCAGGTTACCGTGCGTACCTACGTGCACCAGTACGTCTACACCGAAATCCCGCTCCAGGTAGCGATAGGTGGCCAGGTACTGGTGCGGCGGGGGAATATCCGGGTCGTGTAAAATCTTGCAAACCTGCCCGTCGCACCTCGGCCCGGCGCAGCCTCTTTTCGGCTGGACGCAAACAACGGCATTTCCGTAGGATACCCCGGTTACGATAATCTTTCCTTCGTATACCATGGACGGGGGCACCCCGTTCATTTCCTGACCCGGGGGCTCTCCCCACGCCTCAACCAGCCGCCCGCGCACCCGGGAAGATAATGTATCAAACCAGGCCCGGTATTCTTCTACCGGAATGAGTTTTAAGGCGCCTCCTTTATTAATGATTTCGTCGGTGGTGGTCCAGCGAAATTCTGAGATGGCTTTTCTGTCCATAATGGTGTCAATGAGTTCTTTGCCGCTCTCCGGCGGCTCTACTTGGTAACCCGCGTCTTTCATCCGGTGCAGCACCCTGGCTACGCTCTCCAGCGTGTCCAGGTTGGCGCCGCCGCCCACGGTGGCCTCCACCGAGGCGCAGGGGTTGTTGTGCAGGATAAAGGCCACTTTTCTCTCGCTGACCGGCTTTTGGGCCAGCTTTATCCAGTTGGCCAGCCGGTCAACCAAATGCCGGCACCGTTCTTCAACAGGCATCCGCATCTCCAGTTCTCCTTCGCGCTTTGCCCCAGCAACGAAGATAGGCTCGATAACGCCTTCAAATTCCGGCATGGCGATGGTCCACGAGATGTCCCGGTTTAGTCCCTGGGGATCGTCCGCCCATTCCTCCACCGTGTTGTAAAATGAGGTTACCGGCTGAAAAACGGGAACGCCCAGTTTCTGCAGTAAAGTTACCCCTGCAGAAGCTACATTTTCTTGCAGGAAATCATCACTTTTCGCCCCGGCCTCAAGGAAGAAGGCCACCAGTTTCACCAGGGCGGCAATACGGGGGCGTCCCTCAGCATCGAAAAAGTACTGCCGCACCACTTCCCCCGAACCTTTTGTTCCCAAATCGGCGTCCTTCAGCGAATAGCAAAAGGCCGGTATAACATTATACCCCTTCTCTTCCAGAAGTTGTATCAGCATATCTTCCACCGCTATATTCCCGTTAACCCAGTGGCCGCGGGAAAATAGCAGCCCTACCGTGGGACCGGGCCCGGGCTTGTACCAGGCCAGGTAATCTTCCATGCTGGTAAAGTAATCACCGGCCCGGGGGTGATAAATGCCCTCCCACGGGAGAGGAAGGGGTTCCTCACAGGTTACATCCATCCCTAAAACTTCGGCGGCCAGATACCGGAGCATGCGGGCGTAGTTTTCCGTCCCGCCGTAAGCTATATAAGTATAGCACCGGGAAACAATCTCCGGGCTTACCGTGGAAAGAACCCACAATGCCGGGTCGTGGGCAGCGCAAACCACAGGCTTATCCATCTCTTTAACGGCTTCTTCCAGCTCGGCCCAGACGGTTTCAGACGCGGACCGGTAGAAAAAGATCAAATCGGATTGGGCCATGTCCTCGAGAGCCACCGCCAGGTCTTCCTTACCTTCATCCAGAAAGCGGGCCGAGTATACTTTCACCTCCAGCACATCTTTCACCAGTTCCCCGGCCCGCCGCATGGTAGTGGTATGGCTGTGCCACATTACAGCAGTAATCTTCTTTTTCATGTATCTTCCCTCCTTACTTGCAGTACTACCTCACCTTGCGCACAATAAGCACCCCGGCCGTGAAAAAAACCGCGGCATAACCCGCCAGCACCGCCATGGAAATCCATGGCAATTCGCCGCCCGTGGCCAGGGTGCGCAGGGAATAGCTGGCGTGGGTCAGCGGCAGGATCTCAATTAAGCAGGCAATGACCTTGGGCATTTTTTCCAGGGAAAAGAAGGTCCCGCAGAGAAAAGACATGGGAAGTATAATAAATGACGTAAAATTGGCCATATCCTCGTGGGAGTTGATGGTCATGGCGGCCACCACCCCCAGCGAGGCAAAGAGAAAGCAAGTAAGCAGCACCACCAGAAAAAACCACAGGTCCGGAACTGCCCTGGCCCCGAAGAGAAAGCCCAGTACCAGGATAATTAGAGAAGCTATAATCCCGCGCACGCTGCCCGCCAGCACTTTACCGAGCGTAAAGGAAAAAGCGCTGATGGGAGCGATCAGGTATTCTTCCAGGGTCTTGTGGTAAAGCCTGCTCATATTAAGGGGGGTACCCACCCCGTTAAAGCTGGTATTCATGGCGCTCAAGGCGATAATCCCCGGTACCACGAATTCCAGGTAAGTACCGCTCTTCATTTGAATGCTGCGCCCCAACCCCCAGCCAAAGGCCACCAGGTAGAGAAGGGGGCTTACCAGCCGTGAGGTAAAGAATTTGAAAAAGGTCCTTTTTAAAACCAGCATCTCCCGCCAAAATACAGTATAAAAATCTATCGTCAATCACCCACCTTGCGCCCGGTTAGTTCTACAAATACGTCTTCCAGGTTGGATTCCCGGATGGCAACGCTGCCTTCCAGCTTACCGGCAAACTGCACGGCTTCTTCCCGGTTTTTAAAAAAGTTATAGCCGGTATTACCATGGTTTAATATTTCCACCACTACTTCCCCGACTTTTTGCTTCAGTTCTTTTGGCGTGCCCAGGGCAATCAGCCGCCCCCGGTCCATTATGCCCACCCGGTGGCAGAGCATCTCGGCCTCTTCAATGTAATGGGTGGTCAAGAGAACGGTCATTTCCTCGCCGTTCATTTTCCTGATCAGATCCCAAATCCTGCGGCGGGTCTGGGGGTCAAGTCCCACGGTGGGCTCGTCCAGGAAGAGTACACTGGGATAGTGCATCAGGGCCCTGGCAATCATCAGGCGGCGCTTCATTCCGCCGGAAAATTTACTGACCAGGTCTTTCGCCCGCCCGGTGAGCTCAACATATTCGAGCAGTTCTTCGATTCTCCGGTGCCGTTTTGCCCTGGGTATTTTATGCAAGCGGCCGTGCAGTTCCAGGTTTTCCCACGCAGTGAGTTCCTGGTCGAGGTTCATGTGCTGGGGAACCACACCGATTTCTTTTTTTACTTTGCTTAGGTCCCGGGTTATTTCGTACCCGTTGATCAATGCCCTGCCGGCAGAGGGCAGGGTTAACATGGTCAGCATTCTGACGGTGGTGGTTTTACCGGCCCCGTTAGGGCCCAACAGGCCGAAGATTTCTCCCCGGGTAATTTGCAGGTCCAGCCCGGCCACAGCCTGTATGTTTCCATAGTTTTTAGCCAGTTGTTGGAGTTCAATCATTATCCGGGATTCCTCACCTTCCTTTACCGTGGGGGTGCATATGGGAATGACTGTGATTATGGCTATGCGCATGGGTATGGGTATGCGGGTGTGCATGAGTATGGGTATGAGCGTGGCTGTGCCCGCCCATGACACCCTCAAGCTTTTGCCGGTCAATATCCAGCTCCTGGAAAGGCTTGCGCCGCATGCGGTGCAGCAAGGCCAAATCAACCGACCGGCGCACGTCTTCTTCGGTGACTTCTTCCCTGCCGTTCAGCGCCG
>Ga0182240_100565_pt1 | contig 10775 bp, 9 predicted proteins | sample hydfrates4_PW_90_FD_145594 | JGI IMG/M metagenome (GOLD analysis project Ga0182240, IMG submission 145594) | Subsurface microbial communities from deep shales in Texas, USA - hydraulic fracturing test 4_PW_90 | ecosystem: Environmental > Aquatic > Deep subsurface > Shale gas/oil reservoir >...
ACATAGTCATAAATACGGGGGTGACGTCGGAAGCGGATCCACTGGGACTTGCCCCTACTTCCAGCACCACGCTGCAGCTTGCGGTGGGTGACGCCCTGGCAGGAATGGTGACCGAACTGCGGGGCATAAGGAAAGAGGATTTTGCCATGTTCCATCCCGGAGGTTCTCTGGGACGCAGGCTGCTTTTGAGGGTGCAGGACGTCATGGGGAGTGGCGAAAGGCTTCCTCTGGTGGGACCTCAGACCTTCGTAAGAGAGGCCATATTCGAGATGACCAGCAAAGGTTATGGGGCCGCCATAGTGGTTGACGAAGCCAAGAGGCTTTTGGGGATATTCACCGACGGCGACCTCAGGAGGCTTTTGGAGGACCGAGGGGCCCAAGGCATGGACCTTCGCATCCAAGAGGTAATGACCAAGGATCCTAAATCTATACATCCGGAGAAGCTTGCGGTGGAGGCGGTCCACATAATGGAGGAGCTGGAGATATCCTGTCTTGCAGTCGTAGAAGACGACGTTGTGGTGGGGATAGTCCACATTCACGACCTTTTGAAAGCTGGGGTGGCTTAATCTGCATAGATTGTACAGGGCGATATCCAGCTTGGCTTATGTGGCTTCATTTCCATATTTGGCCTTTCGGTACAGAGAGGGGCTGAAGGAGCGCCTTGGGTACTACGAGAAACTAAAGGAAAGTCCCTTGTGGGTCCACGCTGTTTCCGTAGGCGAGGTCCAGGCTGCCTTCCCTATGGTCAAAGCTATCCAAGACGGTGGGAACCACGAAGTCCTTTTGAGCACTATAACATCCACGGGCAGGTGTATGGCCCGTAAGCTTTTGGGGGACAGTGTAAGGTTGGTTTACTATCCCTGGGATGTTCCGTGGATAGTAAAGAGGACGCTGGACAGAGTGAACCCAAAAGCGTACGTGACCGTGGAGACTGAACTTTGGCCCAATTTGCTTTACGAGCTGAAAAAAAGGGGGATTCCAGCTTTTTTGGCCAACGCTAGGTTTTCGGAGCGGTCATTCAGGAAAGCCCGCAGGCATAGGGAGTTTTGGTGTTCATTATTGGACTGCTTCGAGAAGATAATGGCAAGGTCCGAAGAGGACATGACGAGGTTTTTGGAGATAGGAGTGTCCTCTGAAAAAGTGGTGGTAACCGGGGACTGCAAGATAGATGCCCTCCTGGCGCGGCGCTCCATGGTGGACGTGGAAGGGTTGAGAAGGAGCCTGAATCCTGAGGGCAAAAGGGTACTTCTTGCGGGGAGCACTCACGAAGGAGAAGACAGTGTGGTCTTGGAGGCCTTCAGCAGACTCAAGGATAAGGTCAGGGATGTTCGCCTCATTTTGGCTCCAAGGCACCCCCATAGGGCGCAGAAGTTATGGGAAGAGGCCAAAAAGGTAGGAAGGGCGGTCCTTTTGTCTAAAAAGGAGCCAGACTGGGAGATAATGGTGGTGGACCAGGTGGGCGTCTTGTTTGATCTTTACGGGATAGCAGATGCCGCTTTCATAGGGGGAAGTTTGGTCCCCAAGGGTGGACAGAACATACTGGAGCCCGCCTCGTGGGGTGTGCCCATACAGCACGGCCCTTTCATGGATGATTTCGGCAAGGTGTCAAGGGAGCTTATAAAATTAGGTTGTGCCAAGGTGGTTAAAACGGCGGCAGAACTGTATTATGAATGGGAAGCCGTATCGAACGAGGGCGCAGCAGGAGAAATCAGGTGTCCCCAAGGCAAGTCCTACGTGGAGGGCCTTGGAGGGGCAGCTTTGAGGAACTGGGAGATAATAAACAAAAGCATGCAAGGATGAGAGGTGGGTAAATTGCAGTTTGGAATGCACATGGCTGGTAAAGTGTTTTTTGGGAAAGGGCAATCGGCTAAGGTCAAGGACCTGACGGAGGGCCTTGGTGCCAAGAGGGTCGTTTTGGTGACCGATAAAACCATGCAGGAACTTGGTATTGCGGAGAGGATAGCTTCTTACGTCAGGCAAGGGGGAGCTCTGGTTTGGATTTTTGACGAGGTGGAGCCCGAGCCATCCGTTGAGACCACCGACAAAGCCGCAGAGCTTGCCAGGGAGAATAGGTGCGACCTGGTGGTGGGTCTTGGCGGAGGAAGCTCCATGGATGTTGCCAAGGCGGTCAGTGTCTTGGTGACCAATGAAGGATCGGCAGCCAAGTATCAGGGGTTGGGTTTGGTGAAAAATCCGGGTGTGCCAAAGATAATGATACCCACCACTGCAGGGACCGGTTCAGAGGTTACCTTTACTGCCGTCTTGATCAGAAAGAGCGACGGAGTAAAGGGAGGCATAAACGACGACAAACTCTATCCTGACTACAGTTTGCTGGATCCTGAGCTAACGGTGACCATGCCCCCTTCGGTGACTGCGTCCACTGGAATGGATGCCTTGGCCCATGCCCTTGAGGCTTACACGAGCCGCCAGGCGTCGCCTTTCAGCGACATGTTCGCTGAGGAGGCCATGGTGAGGATCGGAAGGTGGATCAGGGTGGCTACCTGGAACGGAGACAACATGGAGGCAAGAGAGGAGATGATGCTTGCTGCGTTCTTCGGCGGCGTTGCATTGGCCAATGCGGGTGTGGGTGCCTGCCATGCCCTTGCGTATCCTTTGGGGGGAATGTTCGGCGTGCCCCATGGTGTGGCCAACGCGCTTCTTCTTCCTTACGTCGTGCGTTTCAACAGCATTGCATCTCCCGAGAAGTATGCCAGGGCCGCAGAGCTTTTGAGCGGAACCTCCTACGAGGAATGGTCTGTATACGAGACGGCTCAGGCCTGCAGCGAGGTAATTGATGAGATGGTGTTGGACCTTGAGCTCCCGGATACGCTGGATAAGTTAAACGTTGGAATAAGGGAAGAGCACTTCAAGGAGATGGCCAAGAAGGCCATGGGGGTTTCAAGGCCCATGGAGAACAACCCGAGGAAGATGACTATAGATAATTGTGTGAGAATATACGAGGAGGCGATGGAATAATGCCAGGGTTTGAGCTTTTTGACCAGAAGGAGATCAATGCAGTAGTGGATGTCCTCAAAAGAAAGATAGTTCACAGATACTCGTTCCAGGATGTAAGAAAGGGCATTTACAAGGTAGCGGAGTTCGAGGAAGCGGTGGCAAAGAAAATGGGCTCCAAGCACTGTCTTGCCGTTTCAAGCGGCTCTGTGGCACTTTATGTCGCCATGAGAGCCTGCGGCATTGGGCCAGGAGATGAGATAATCACCACACCCTTCACGTTCATAGCGAGCATCGAGGCCATTTTGGAGTGCGGAGCTGTCCCCGTACTGGCGGAGATCGACGAAAGCCTGAACCTTGACCCTGATTCAGTGGAGGACCTCATAACCGACAGGACCAAGGCCATAATGCCCGTTCACATGTTCGGAGGAGCTGCCGACATGGAGAGGTTCCAGAAGCTCTGCGAGGACTACGGCCTTTATCTCTTCGAGGACTCTTGCCAGGCCATGGGGGCGACTTACAAAGGGCGCTACGTCGGTACCTTCGGCAAGTGGGGCACCTACAGCCTCGATCCTTACAAGCTCCTTACCGTGGGCGAGGGCGGTCTCATCGTTACCGACGACGAAGAGCTTTACAACCGCATGAGGTATTATCACGATCACGGCCACATGCACGACATGAGTATACCAAGGGGAGCCGAAGGAAAGGCTTGTTTGGGCTTCAACTTCAGGATGGACGAGATAAGGGGAGCATTGGGATTGGCCCAGCTTGAGAAGCTGGACAAGGCCATAGGGATGCTCAAGGAGAACAAGAAGAAGGTGCTTGAGAATGTAGACCTTCCGAAAGATGTGAAGCTTCGCGACCTTCCCGACAGGGAGGGGGAGATAGCGACCCAACTTGTCTTCATCTTCCCCGATGAAGATTCAGCCAAGGCTTTCCAGAAGGCGGCAGGAGCTGCGGGGGCGCCCTGTGGAATTTTGTCGGGCAACACATGGCATTATGCAAGGCACTGGCAGACCTTGAGAGAGGGCGCTTACTACAGCAGGATAAGGTGCCCCTACGACTGTCCTCATGCCGACTACGTTCCTGAGTACCGACCCGTAGAGTGGCCCAAGACCCACGACATTTTGAGCAGGGCTGTTGTTTTCGGCCTGGACATAATCATGGACGAATCCAGACTTCAGAAGATGGCTAGTGGCATAAACGAAGGTTTCAAGGCTGCCTTTGGTGGATAATGATTCAAAAGGGACCTAAACTGGTTGTAGTACTTAAAGATGGAATAAGGGGGCACGAGAACCAATCCTTGGGCGTGGCCTACTGGCTGGCCGCACAAGGCTCAAGGGTGGCGGAGTTTTCCTTGCCAGTTCTTAAGGGGCTGAGGCGTTTCTTGAAGTTGAAAGTTGGTTCCCTTGCCCTCGCTAAAGGCAATGAGAAGCTCTGCAGAAGGTGGCTTTCGACCGGTGAAGCTGCAGGGCTTCTGGATGAAGTGGAAAAGATGCTGACTAAAGAGGGCCTTCCTGCCAAGGAGGTCCTCTTTATTTCAGCTGGAAGCTCCGCTGCGCCTTACTGCCTTGCTCTTGCCCGAGCATTGGGGGGAAGGTGTTGTACCATAATGACTCCTTCCGTGTTGGGGATAGAGCCTTTCGATTTTGCCGTTGCGCCGGAACACGACAGGCCCAAGGCAAATGACAAGGTGATCCTAACTTTCGGGGCACCCAACAGGATGTGCCCGGAGGTCTTGGAGGAAGGTAGAAAGGAGCTTCTTAAACGTTTCCCTCCCAAAGGGAGTAAGGCTTGGGGGGTGCTTTTAGGGGGAGACGACAAAAACTACCGCATAAGCCCCCTTTGGGTGCAGGAGTTTATGAAGGAGCTTCTTTTTCATGCAGAAAGGGAGAATGCAGAGCTTTACATTACCACTTCCAGGAGAACCAGCAGAGAAGCAGAGGAAGCTTTAATGAAGCTTTGTGAGGGGAGCAAGCGTGTGAACATGCTTCTTTTGGCCTCTAGGGAGACATGGAGTCCTGTGGCGGGAATGTTGGGATTGTGTGATCGGATCTTGTGTACTGAGGACTCGGTATCCATGATATCCGAAGCTGCGACCTCAGGTCACAGGCCCATCGTCCTGCCCGTTGAAAGGCCCGGTTCCCTGGGGTCGGTTTTGGCAAATTTTTGTCTTTTCCTTGAGGGAGTTGGTCTTTTTAGGGAAGATCTTTTGTGGGGGGCTCCCCGGTTCAGCCGAATGATTCGAAGCTTGGAGGAAAGGGGCCTCTGTTGCGTGGCATCCAGCTTGGAGGATTTGGGAAGATTACTTCTTGATTGCAGTGAGGTTAAACGGGTAGAATTCAACGAGGCGAAAAGAGTAGCGGAGTGGATCGCTGAAAGGTGGAGTTCATGAAGATAATACACATACTTCCCGAGCTGGAAGAGGGCGGAGTGGAGAGGCATGTCTTGTGGCTTTCCAATGAGCTTGTTAAGAGGGGACACCATGTTATGGTGGTATCGGCGGGGGGAAAGCTTTCCAGTCATTTCGGCCCCGCAGTGACTCATTGGAAGCTTCCTGTGCATTTAAAAAACCCCTTGACTGCCCTTTTTTGTGCCCTGAGGATCGCTTCCAGAGCAAGGCGGGAAGGTTGGCAGCTGATCCACGCCCATTCCCGGGTTCCCGCGTGGATTGCTTGGTGGAGCAGTTCTTTGGCCTCTGTTCCTTATATTGTTACCGCCCACACGTGTTTTGGGAACAGAAATCCTTTGGTTTACTTGCCTTATCGAAAGGCAAGCGCAAATATAAGTGTTAGCCCTTCGGTTGCTGAAGAGATGGGGCGCCTGTTGTCGCCAAATAATAGAGTTATTTTAAACGGCTTGCCCTCGCCTGGGAAAAAGTGGCGGGGAAAGAGCAAAGATGAGGTTTTTAAGTTCTTGTTTATTGGTAGGTTGTCTAAGGTAAAGGGAATACAAGACCTTCTTGAAGCTTTCATGAAAGTTAAAAGCGAAAATTGGAGGCTTGATGTTCTGGGAAATGGCCCGCTGTGGGATGAATTAAAAGATAAAACAAGCAAACTTCCCCTTAAGGGTAAGGTTTTTTTGCACGGATTCAGAGATGATACGGAACGATGGCTTTCAGAGTGCGACTGTTTCCTTTTTCCCTCATATTATGAGGGAATGCCTCTTACATTGGGGCAAGCTGTATTGATGAAGGTTCCTTATGTCGTCTCAGATATCCCTGAGGTTCGAAATATTACTTTAGGCAAGGGAATTCATATAAAACCCGGCAGGGTAGACGAATGGGCTGATGTCTTGGAGGGGATCATAAACGGGACTGTTGAGGTTTTCCCTGTGGAAGTTGATACTGTTCCAACAGTTGCAAAAATGACTGATCAAACAGAGGAAATTTATCGTTCGGTAGTGAGGGAAACTTTGGGAAATGGAAGGTAAAGGGTTTAGTATTAACAGTGGAGATAAGGTGTTGTTCATAAGGTACAGCGCCCTTGGAGATATCATAAAAGTGATTCCATTCGTAAGGGCATTGAAGGATCGCCATCCTGATATAAGCCTCACTTGGCTGGTCGCAACTCCCTGGGACGAGCTTATCCGTACTCAGCCTTACGTTGATGATGTGATAGTTTGGGAGCAGAAGGCCAAGGATGTTAATTTTATAAAGGTTATTCGGGAAATTAGAAGGCGGAAGTTTGATAAGCTCATTTCTCTTCAAGGAACGGACAGAGGAACGATAATGGCTTTGCTTTCCGGAGTACCGGTTAAGGTGGGCTCTCACCGATGGGCCAATTTTGTTTACACTCATGTAACCGAGGCAGTTGAGAATTTTTTGGGATTAAGTTTAGAAGGTTTTCCAAAACCTTGGATACTCGTTCCTGATAATGTTAGGACAAAAGTGAGCGAATTATTGGTGGGGTTAAGGCCCCCCATTATTTTCTCCGTAATAGGAGCGAGCAAACCGATCAAACGGTGGCCTGTAGATAGATGGGTAGAGTTATGCAGGGCAGTGGAGGCTTTGGGTGGATCCATGGTGTTGGTGGGGCACGGTGAGGAAGAGGAAGCCGCTGCAGAGAAGATAGTGATGGGAGCAAAAAGTAAAAATATCATGAATTTGGTTGGGCGGTTGAGTTTGATTGAAACGGCCGCTTTGGCTTCTCTTTGTGATGCTGCTGTGGGAGGAGATACAGGGTTTATGCACTTGGCGAATGCCATGGGTTTACCAGCTGTGGGCTTGTTTGGCCCTACTTTGCCTGGGGATGTCGGATTGTCTGGGATAGAGAAAGTTATCTTGACTTCCTGTGAAAAGGCTGGCTGCGAAAGATGGGACTGCCCTAATCAGGATTGTCTTGGCTCCATAGAGGCAAAACAGGTGATTGATTCCCTCAAAGAGCTTTGGAGGGATTTCTGACATTGATCAAGGAGGATTTGCCAATGCTTATAAAGGTTGATGAACTTAATACGGAGCGAGGCGAAAGATTTTTTCTGGCCAGGCATAAAGCATCGGATTATCCCTCTCAGCTGTTTGATGATTGGTACAAGGATCCGCAATACAAGAAGCTATCCGTAAAAAAAGTGCTTTTTTATATAGGCGGCATGGCTTTAGGGGATTATGTCATGTTCAATCCTACATTGGCTAGTTTCAGGGAAGCCTTTCCTGAAGCGGCCTTTTCCATAGTGGGTTGTCCATCCAAGGCCGTCCAAATGTTGGCCCAAGAAGCTGGTTTGATTGATAAGCTTTTGTGGTCAAGGATAAGAAAGCACAGGCCTTGGGCCTATAAAAAGTACAAAGAGCTGTGGAATTACGGAAGAGCTGAGGGGACCATAGACCTGCTTGTGGACACCCAAAGGCAGTTTTTGCCGTCCTTGATCCTGTCGATATGTTTTGAATATAGAAACCGGATAGGTTATTCCAGCAAGTGCTTTTTTAGTGATTGGAAGTTTGATGAACCCAACAGAAAAAACGTACATGACACGTATCAGAGCCTTATGTTGGCTAGGCGTTTAGGCATAAGGCCCATCCCAACCATGCACTCAATTAGAATACCCGAATGGGTGGAGGAGCGGATATCCCGCCTGTTGAATAATATAAGTTCACGCAAAATAATTGCCATGTTTCCACTGGTTTCATGCGATGACCCTTGTAGACAATGGCCTTTGGAGTATTGGGCTCAGCTAATTGGTTTGTTGCGTGAGAAGGGCTATGAATTGGTTTTACTGGGGGATCCAGGGAGAATAGATGTTCTGCGGAGCATGGGAAGAGGCAATGTAAGGATTTTTTGGGACATCTTGAGTGAAGAGGAAAGAGAATACGAAATATTTTTTTGTGCAGCGCTTCTTAAGCAGGTAGCTTGTGTGGTTGGCTTGGAGAGTGGGGGCAGTCATCTGGCCGCAGCTTGTGGAGCCAACACGTTGACCTTGGCTCCTGCTACTCGGCTGGGCAGGTACGCTCCTTTTGGCGAAAGGTCGTGGGTGATATTTTCAGATCGCCTAGAGTTAGAGGAAGAAATGACCGAGGAAGACAGGGTGTCCATTATCAAATCTCTAACGCCCCGAGTGGTTTGTAGCGCGATAGAAGAGATCCTCCATGAAAGGTGACGCAAGGTGAAGGTGGATTCCGAAAAGGTCAAGAAAGTTGCGGTTGTGGGGCTTTCCTGCTTGGGAGACATGCTTTTGGCCTCGGCGGCATTATGGAACCTAAGAAATTTTTTGCCCAGGGCATATTTTGTCGTGTGGGTTGGACCAGGGGGCAAGGCCGCTGTAAAGGATGACCCTCTCTGGGACGAGGTGAGGATATACGACAAGGCTGGAAAATACGGCGGCATAAGGGGCCGTTTAAGGTTCATAAGGGAGCTGAGAGATGGTGGGTTTGACCTAATAATAGACTTAAGGTCCACTCTGGTTCCCCTGTTCAGTGGCTGCCGTTATACCCCCCTTTGGGGCCTTAGGGAGTTTTTCCTCCCCAAGAGAATTCACGAAGCGGAGCGCAACCTTTATGCTGTATCTACCTTGGGAGTTCCTATTTTGAGGCGAAACCTCCACTTTCATGTTAGGAAAGAGGACAGAAATCGGGCTTCTCAGGTCCTGAAGGATGTTTTACAGGGTAGAACCTTTGTGATGATGAACCCAGGAAGCCGAAATCCAAAAAAAAGGCTTCCGGTTAAGTTATGTGCGGAGGTAGGCAAGAAGCTAGCGGAAGAACATAGAGCATTGATAGGTGTAATAGGTTATTCGGAGGAAGAAAGACGGGACGCCCAAGAGGTGTTGGAAGGGTTGAAGCCCCACTGCCTTGACTTATCGGGGCCCTTGGCATTGTCTCTTGTGGGAGCTTACATGGAGCGGGCAAGCCTGTTTGTGACGGGGGACACGGCCGCGATGCATTTGGCCAGTGCCTTAGGAGTTCCTACGGTTGGCGTATTCGGTCCGTCCAAGCCCGATAGGTACGGCCCGTGGGGCAATCGCCACAGAGTTGTTTTAGCTCCAGTTCCTTGCGCTCCTTGCGATGATAGAAGATGTGTAATGGGCAACGATTTTAGGTGTCTTGAACTGGTTGAAGGTCAAAAAGTTTATGAAGCGTGTCTAATGCTTATGAAGCAGAGGTGAAAGAGGGTTGAAAATCCTTCACTATGTGGACGAAAACAACCTTTCCTGGAGCAAACCGTGGATCGATCTACTTAAAGAAATGCGCAGTCAGGACGGCTCATTAGAGCACGTGGTAGTTTGCAGACCCGGGGGGACCTTGAAGGAGCGGCTGGAGGGAGAAGGTTTTAATGTTTTTGATTATAAACCGACCTTCTCATGGGCGCCGGCGTTTTGTGCTGGGTTTGGTAGGATTTTGGATACAGTAAGGCCTAGCATTATTCATACTAGGCTTTCCAGTGCAGCTTTCATAGGAGGTTACTGGGGAAACAAAAAGAAGATACCAGTAATTTCAACAGTGGATAAGTTCCCTAAGGGCAGTTATTATCTTCGCTCCAATCTTTTGATAGCCGTATCCACTGCTGTGGCAGAACATCTAAAATCTTTGGGGTTTGATTCAGAAAAGATAAAGGTTGTTCCAAATCCTGTAAGTGTTGCAGACTACAAGTTGGATGTAAAAAAGAGGAAAGAGTTTAGGCAGAAGGAAGGAGTACGCGATGAAGAGCTTGTTATCCTAGGTATGGGGCGTTTCGTTCTTTGGAAGGGGTTTGATCTTTTAATCAAGGCTGTGTCGTCTCTGGATGTCCAAAGGCCCCTCAGGCTTTGGTTGGTAGGAGATGGGCCGATGAAGGAAGACCTTATGAAGCTTGCAAAAGATGTTATTGGTGGTGCTCCTGGTAAGCAAGTTAAGTTTTTCCCCTTTGCTAGAGATGTGAGGCCTTTTTTGTGGGCTTCTGACCTTTTCGTTCAGCCTTCGCATTATGTTCCGGGTTCAGGAGGGCCCGAGGCCTTTGGCCTTGCCCTGCTTGAAGCCATGGCCTCCGGGCTGCCGGTGGTGGCTTTCGCTTGTGGCGGCACGTTGGATTTGGTCAAGGATGGCGGAAATGGCTTACTTGCCAAGCCGGGGGATATTGAGTCTCTTAAAAATGCTCTAGAAATTGCCATTAGCGGAAAGTTCCTTGAGCAAGCAAGGGTTAATGCCTTGGCGGGGGCCAAAAAATACCATGTTAGCAGTATCGCAAAGAGCCATCTTGAACTGTACAGAAAATTCAATGAAGGAGTAAATCTATGAGAATGTTTGAAATTTCTTCGATTTCCTTGATTGAGGCAGGTTTTTTGTTTTCGGTCTTCTTTGAGCCCTGGGGGCCTGTGTTTCGGTACTTTGGGTGGCTTTTATGTCTTGTGGGTTTGTC
>Ga0182240_100567_pt1 | contig 10697 bp, 13 predicted proteins | sample hydfrates4_PW_90_FD_145594 | JGI IMG/M metagenome (GOLD analysis project Ga0182240, IMG submission 145594) | Subsurface microbial communities from deep shales in Texas, USA - hydraulic fracturing test 4_PW_90 | ecosystem: Environmental > Aquatic > Deep subsurface > Shale gas/oil reservoir >...
ACGGGACTAACTTCATAAGCGTAATGCCAACAAATTTGTACGGCCCAAACGACAACTTTGACTTGGAAACATCCCACGCATTAGCAGCGATACTGAGAAAATTCCATGAAGCAAAAATAAACAACAAACCATACGTTGAAGTGTGGGGAACAGGGAATCCAAGAAGGGAGTTCCTCTATGTAGACGATTTGGCAGATGCTGTATTACATTTAATGAACAATTACGATGGAAATGAAACAATAAATATAGGAACAGGAGAAGATTTAACGATAAAAGAACTTGCACAATTGGTAAAAGAAGTTGTGGGATACGAAGGAGAAATAAGATTCGACACAACCAAACCCGATGGAACTCCAAGAAAGCTCTTAGATGTAACAAGATTGCATAACACTGGATGGAAACATAAGATAAAATTGAAAGAAGGTTTAGAGCTCACATACCAGTGGTTTAAGGAGAATTGGAAGTGAAAATTTCAAGAATCTTGAAAAACAAAATCAAATATTTTTTAAATGGAAAGATAAAAAGAGAATTTATTTTTAATATAAATAAAGATTCCACTCAAAATCAAAAAGAAGTTTTGATATCATATATAACAAATTTTGCAGAGGTTATGCCTTTGGAGAATTCTATGCATCCGAATGTATTTGAAGCATTAGAGATAATAAAATTTTTTATAGATAATAATTATACCATTGATATAATTTATTGTAATTCTAAAGAATATCTTTCTTTAGTAAAGCATAAAAAATATGATGTTATATTTGGATTTGGTGAGACTTTTTATGAAATATCTAAAAATAATCCCAAAGCGAAAAAAATCATGTATATAACAGAAAATCATCCGGATTTTTCTTTTAAAAGAGAAAAAGAAAGAATAGAGTATTTTAAGAAAAGACATAAAAAGAATGTGAAATTAACAAGAACTGGAGATTATTATAAAAATAAACATTTTTCAGTAGCAGATTATTTTATCATTATGGGACGACAAAACGAATTTTTGCAATATAACAAAAAAATATATGATATTAACCCTACTGGTTTAATCAATAAAGAATATAAATTTAAAGAAAAAAATCATATCGTTTCAAAAAAAAATTTTTTGTGGTTTGGTTCTCGTGGTGCTATTCATAAAGGATTAGATTTATTAATAGATATTTTTTCAAAAAGGGACGATATTACTTTACATATTTGTGGATTAAACAGAAAAGATAAACATATTTTAAAAATACCAAATAAAAAAAATATAATTGAATATGGAAGAATAAATGTAAATAGTAATCAATTTTTAAATTTGGTTGATAAATGTAGCTTTATAATTTTACCTTCTTGTTCAGAAGGAATGAGTACTTCTATATTAACTGGTATGCTTCATGGATTAATACCTATCGTTACCAAAAATAGTGGTGGTTTAGATAAGTTAAATGATAAAGCATTATATTTAGAAGACTATAAAATAAATTATGTTGAAAATAAAATAAATGAATTTATTAATTTTGACACAGATTTTTTAAAGAAAATGCAATATGAAGTTTTTAATTATTCCAGAAAAAATTTTCAATTAATTAATTTTAAAGAGAATTTTTATAAGATCATGAATGAAATTTTATCTGATTAGAGATTATTTTTGTGAAAGATAACAAACAGTTTTTAAAAAAATTAGCAGGATTTTCTATGTAAGGCCCCCTATGGGTAGCTTTATTAGGTTTTATAAATGTACCTGCTCAGACTTGGTTAGTAGATCCAAGCCAACTCGGTAAAGCAGCAATGTACACAATGGCATTTTCGTTGACTTTTACATTTACTAAATGGATTCTTTCCATCAACAGTTGAGTTGATTCGCCTCTAGTGATAAAATTGGTGAAAATCACTTAAAAGAGGATGAGAGGGATGGAAGAAATAGTTAAATTGTTGGATGAGTACTTAGAATACCTTAAACATGAAGTATCAGGAGGAAGAATAACGATTTGGGTGGAACCAGCTAAAAAGAAGTAATCTGTCCATATTGTGGGAAACCATCCAAAAAAGTATATTTGTTGTAGAATTGGTTCATTCAAAAATATCCAGTGATTGATTGAAAATATAATAAACTTAGTTAATGAATTCAAACATCTGTTAGAATCAAAGAACGTTGAAAAGTTGAAGAATGGATAGAAAAAGCTAATAATCTAAAGATCAGAAAGAGAGATAAATTTGTGAATGGGTTAAAAAGAGATATTCAATCGGTTAGAAATACTATTATATATGAATACAATAATGGACTAACAGAGGGTTCTGTGAATAAACTGAAAGTTATTAAAAGGATAATGTATGGAAGAAACAAATTTGAGATGTTGAGACAGAAAGTTCTTTTTCTTGAGAAAAATAGATAATTCAACAATCAGTGGAAAGAACTAGTATTTTGGTTAGCCATAGCAAAGATTTAATAGATTTTATAATGAATATTGGATTAGGCCATTTGAAAAACCAGAAGGCTATAAAAAAGTAGAAGGTGATACTATTGGTAATTTTACACTTTATTACAAGATTTAATAAAAGTAGTTGGTTATATAGACTTCATAATAAAATGAATGAATATAAGGATATAAAATCCTATGTGGTTTGTTTATATAATTCAACAGAAACTTCAAATGTGTATGAATTGTCTAAAAAATATAAAATAAAATCAAAATTAATTAAATATATAGATAGATTTTTATTTTTATCGAAAAAAAATATTCCGTTCTCTAGCGGGCTTTTTGGAATAAACACCTTAAAAGATAAAAGAGTTATTAGACTAATTAAAAGTTCTGATGTTATTAATATACATTGGATAAACCAAGGTCTTTTGAGTATTAAAGATATAGTTAAACTGAGTAGTTTAGATAATAAACAAGTTTTTTGGAGGTTTTATGATAGTTGGCCATTTACTGGAGGATGTCATGTTAGAATGAAATGTGAAAACTTTGTTGATGGTTGCGGTAATTGTCCAAATTTAAAAATTAAGAGAAAAAATGACATAACAAAGTTAATTTTTAATTATAAAAAAAATAAATTGTCAAATAAAAATTTTAAAATTATTGCCCCTAGTTCTTACTTGGAAAAACAGATTAAAAAAAGCCCTTTATTTTCTCAAAGTAAAATATTTGTTATAAATAATGGAATAGAAAAAACATATAATTTCGATAGAGATAAACTAATAAAAAAATATCAACTAGATAAGACAAAAAAATACATCCTTTTTGGGGCTACTGATACCTCATTAATTTATAAAGGGTATGAATATTTAAAAAAATCATTAGATCAAATGAATTATGATTTTAAAAGAAATGTAATTTTATTAACTTTTGGTCGTTTTACTAAAAATCTAATTAGTGATTATAAAATTATTAATTTTGGCTTTATTAATGACAGGAGCAAACTACTTGAGTTATTTGCCATAGCAGATGTTTTTGTTGGGCCCTCTTTAGAAGAATCTTTTGGAAATGTATTTTTAGAATCATTGAGTGTAGGTACTCCTTGTGTGTTATTTGATGAATTAGGAGCATCCTATGATTTAATCGAGCATAAAAAACATGGATATATTGTTAAACCCTTAGATATTGAAGATCTTTCAAAAGGTATTGTTTGGACATTAGATAATAGTGAAAGCTTAAGGGAAAATTGTATAAATAGAATAAATGAGAAATTCTTATTAGGAAACATTACAAAAAAATATTTGGATTTGTATAATGACGGGTGAATAATGATTTATTTATTAACTTGGTTTTTAGGCATGATATCTTGTTTAGATACTAAAAATTTAAAAAAAGGAAATTATTTAATCTTTTTTTCTTATATTTATAATTCTTTTATTTGGAATAAGGTATGATGTAGGAAAAGACTACATCGTTTATTATGAAAGAGTAATTAATTTATTTGAAAACATGAATTTAGAGTTTTTTAAAGGTATTTATTTTTTGACTGAAGAAAATATTATTCCAATATTGCACTTGCTAAACGAAAAGTGTACCAAAAATAAGTTCCCGCTAAACGAAAAGTGGTTCTTTCCATCAACGGTTGACTTAATTAATTTCTGGTGATACAAAGGATAAAAATCACTTAAAAGAGAATGAAAGGGATGGAAGAAATAGTTAAGTTGTTGTACGAAAACTTAGAATACGTTAAACATGAGGTATCGGGAGATAGAATAACAATTTGGGTGAAATCAGCTAAAAAAGAAGTAATCTGTCTGTATTGTGGGAAACCATCCAAAAAAGTACATTCAAGGTATGAAAGAAGCTTTCGAGATTTACCGATACAAGGTAAAAAACAACGACAGTTGTAATAAGAAGAAAGATGTTTTGTGAAAACAAAGAGTGTAAAAGACATTTGCCGAACCTCTTGACTTTGTGGAACCAAAATTTAAAAGAACGAAAAGCTTGGGAAGAATATTTGAAAAATAATAATAAGTGAAGGTTATACAGGTAGTTATTCGAACATTGGAATATATTTAGCAAAAAGAAATTTAAAAATTGAAGATCCAAAAGAAATAAGAGTAAAAAGAAAAAATTTAATAAAATTACTGTACAAACCCATTTAAGAAGTAGAAGTTCTTTCAAAAGAGTTGTGTGAAAAGATCATTCAAAGATACTCAGTTATAGAAAGTATAATAAACTTAGTAAATGAATTCAAAGAACGTTGAAAAATATAAAAATATATAGATGCAAAAAATCACTGAAAAGAACCAGTATTCAGGTAGTCATAGCAAACGGAAACCACTTTTTACAATTGAGAAGTAATTAACGACATCAACCAATTCAAGCAAAAAGCGGAGTTAATACTGACAAACAGAATGCATGATGAATTAAAAGATGTTATAGAAAAGGTTTATACAAGAGATTTGTACCAGAGGGATTAAAAAACGATGTTTGCAAAATTCTATTTTTTATAGTATAATCTTTATATATTGTTCAAAAATTGAACGAAGGTGTTGAATATTATGCAAGATAATGAAATACTCATTTTAGAAGAATTAGAAAAGAATTCTAATATAACTCAAAGAGATCTTTCAGAAAAAACAGGGTTATCTTTGGGAATGGTGAATATACTTTTAAAAAAGTTCATCAAAAAAGGGTTTGTTAAATTAGAAAGGTTAAACAGCAAGAGTTTCAGGTATATATTAACTCCAGAAGGATTCAAAGAAAAGAGTAAAAAGACAATAGAGTATATGAAAATATACTATGGAAGAACATTGTTGGTAAAGCAAAACATAGAAAGAATAATACAAACATATGGAAGAAATAGAACTTATGTTCTATTTGGGAAAGATAAAGAGATGAAGGAAATAATAGAAGGGATATTGAAAGAGTTGAGAGTTAAATACATAACAAAAAACGATATTGAAAGAATAGAAAGTACAAACGTTGTACTATACTGGAATGTTGATGATAAGGAAAAACTTGAAGGTTTGAAATGTGAGTTTTTGATGGGGGAACATGAAATAGGATAAATAATTGAAAAATTTCTCATTGGGTAAGATTTAACAATCAACGGAAAGAATCATTATTCAAGTTGCAATAGCAAGCATTAAAAAAGGGGAGGTATGAATGAATCACATTCTTTTTTCGGTTATTATTGTTTCTTACAAAAACTTAGATATATTAATAGATTGCCTGGACTCAATACATAAATATAATGATATTGGAGATGGATTAGAAATTATTGTAGTTGACAACAGCCCAGAAGATAATATTTATAATTATATAAAAAGCAATTATAATGATGTGAGAATCCTGAAATCCGAAAATAAAGGGTTTGGAGCTGGTAATAATTTAGGGGCAAAAATTGCTAATGGGGAGTACCTTCTTTTCCTCAACCCTGACACTATTCTCATCGAACCAATTTTTCAATTTGCTATAAAAAAATTTGAAGAAAATAATAACTTAGCATTATTTGGGATTAAGCTATTAGATAAAAATTTTAAGAGAAATAGGTCATTTGCTTTTTTGGATGGAGCTGGTTTTTTTTGGGGGAGGATTATTAAACTTTTCAATAAGATGGACTTCTTTATCGACGGGAAAATGTACATTGTTGGGGCCGATATTTTTATTAGGAAAAAGATTTTTTTTGATATTGGAATGTTCGATGAGAACATTTTCATGTATCGGGAGGAAGCCGATTTAGCAAGGAGAATAAAAGCAATTAATTATAAAACTAAATATTTTAAAGATAAAAGGTTAATTCATCTTGGTGGAGGAACTGGTACGGATAAAAGTTTTGCAATTAGAGAAGGGTTAAGAAGCACTAAGTATTATTGCAAAAAATATAATATTGATTTTGACAAAAAGGTTTTACGTCAAATTAGATACCAAAAGTTTAAATATTTTATTTATCGAATATTAAAAAAAGAAAAATGCAAAGAAATTAAGAATCACATAGAAATACTAAAAGAATATTATAAGGCACCTAACTAAATTTTCGCAACTTTATAATTCGTTCTAGCCTTTAACTTGAGAAAACCAACTAAACGGTTTATTAACAATATTTATAAAAATAAAAGTGGAAACTTACCTATCTATATTGAAATAAGGGGGATGTATATACAATGAAATCCATAATCCTTGCAGGTGGCAGTGGTACCCGGTTATATCCAATAACAAAGTCAATAAGCAAGCAATTACTTCCTGTGTACGATAAACCAATGATCTACTATCCATTATCAACCATAATGTTGGCAGGAATAAGAGAGATACTCATAATCTCCAATCCTGAATACATTGGATTGTACAAACAGCTTTTAAACGATGGAAGTCATTTGGGACTAAAGATAGATTACAAAATCCAAGAAAAACCAAAAGGAATAGCAGAGGCTTTCATCGTTGGAGAAGAGTTCATAGGTAACGACAACGTATGCCTCATACTAGGAGACAACATATTCCATGGACAAGGCTTCTCAGGGATGCTACAAAGGGCAGCTTCTTTGAAAGAAGGGGCTGTGATATTTGGATACTACGTAAAAGATCCAAAAAGATACGGTGTAGTAGAATTCGATAAAAACAACAACGTTGTATCTATAGAAGAAAAGCCTGAAAAGCCAAAATCACATTACGCTGTACCAGGGTTGTACTTCTACGACAACAACGTAGTAGAGATAGCGAAGAACTTAACGCCTTCTGCAAGGGGAGAGTTAGAAATAACGGATGTGAACAAAGAATACCTAAAAAGAGGAAAACTGAAAGTAGAATTATTTGGAAGAGGGTTTGCCTGGTTGGACACAGGAACGTACGACTCATTACTTGAAGCAAGCAACTACGTAGAAACGATACAAAAAAGGCAAGGTTTTTACATATCGTGTATAGAAGAGATAGCCTACAGAAACGGATGGATAAGTAAAGAACAACTAATAACGCTTGCAAAAGAAATGGAAAAGGTAGAATATGGTAAGTATCTTTTAGAAATAGCAGGTGAAACAAATGGGTAAGTTCAGAAAGATTCAAACAGATATAGAAGGATTGTACATAGTAGAGCCAACGGTATTCGGTGATGCTAGGGGATTCTTCATGGAGACATGGAACAAAAAGGATTTCTTAGAAATAGGGCTCGATTTAGAATTCGTACAAGACAACCATTCGAAAAGTAGAAAAGGTGTACTAAGAGGATTACACTTTCAAAAGAAAAACTCACAAGGTAAATTGGTAAGATGTATAAAAGGAAAAGTATACGATGTGGCGGTTGATTTAAGAAGTAATTCAAATACGTTTGGAAAGTATTATGGTATAGAACTAACAGAAGAAAACAAACTCATGTTTTACATACCAGAAGGATTCGCACATGGATACCTGGCACTAACAGAAGAAATAGAGTTTCTCTACAAGGCAACCAACTACTACTCACCCGAGTATGAAAGTGGAATCATATGGAACGATGAAGACATAAACGTTGAATGGCCACTAAAAAAGTACGGAATAAAAGAAGAAGATTTAATACTATCAGAAAAAGACAAAAAGCTACAAACCTTCAAACAGTACATAGGTGAAACTAAATGAAGATACTCATAACAGGTGCAAAAGGGCAATTAGGACAAGCATTTCAAAAAAGGTTTGAACAATTAAACATACAATACATAGCAAAAGGTTCGAAAGAGGTCGATATAACAAAGATAGACCAACTAAGAAACCTTGTACAAAATGAAAAAGGAATAACCCACATAATAAACTGTGCTGCATACAACCATGTTGACAAAGCAGAAGAAGAATGGGAAAAGGCATACCAAATCAACGGACTTGGCGTAAGAAACCTATCGATCATATCAAACGAAATAGACGCAGAGTTGATTCATTACTCAACAGACTACGTCTTTTCAGGTAAAAAAAGTGAATACACGATATACGACACACCCGATCCAATAAACAAGTACGGAGAAAGTAAAGCACTTGGAGAAAGAGAGGTAACCCAAGCACAAAGGTATTATCTCATAAGAACGAGTTGGGTATTTGGGGTTGGAAAGGACAACTTTGCAAAAAAGGTGATAAATTGGAGTCAAAATAGCAAAGAACTAAAGATAACAACGGATGAAAAAAGTGCACCCACATACACAGAAGACTTAGTAGAAGCAACGCTTGAACTGATAAAACAAAAAGTGTATGGGATATACCACATAACAAACACACCCTGTACCAGGTACGAATGGGCCCAGTACATTCTAAAAAAGGTAGGATGGAAAGGTTCACTTAAACCAGCAAAAAGAAATGACTTCAATCTACCAGCAAAAAGACCCGAAAGTTCTGTTCTCAACAACTTCGGATACCAACAAGTGACAGGTAAAACAATGCCTGATTGGAAAGATGCAACCGATAGATTTCTCAAAGAAATGGGGTTGATCGAATGAGTATCCTAGTAACAGGTGTAGCAGGATTCATAGGAAGTAATTTCGTATACTACTACCTAAGAAAACACAAAGACAAAAAAATAATAGGGTTAGACAAACTAACCTATGCAGGGAATTTGGATAACTTATCCAAATTAAACGAAGAAGAAAAAAATAGGTTTACTTTCATAAAAGGTGACATAAACGATATAGAACTGCTAGAAAAGATATACCAAGAAAACGAAATAGAAGGGATAATAAACTTCGCAGCAGAAAGTCATGTAGACAGATCGATACACGATCCACAGATATTTTTAAAAACAAACATACTGGGAACACAAACGTTGTTGCATGTATTCAAAAAATACTACGATGAAAGAAAAAACCAGAAATTCTTACAAGTATCAACCGATGAAGTGTATGGAGCGTTGGGACCAACGGGGTACTTCACAGAAGAAACACCCCTTGATCCACACAGTCCATACTCTGCAAGTAAAGCGAGTGCAGATTTGATAGTAAAGGCTTACCACGACACATATGGCTTAAATACGAACATAACAAGATGTTCAAACAACTATGGACCATACCAATTCCCAGAAAAGCTCATACCGTTGATGATAAACAACGCGTTAAACCACAAAGAGTTACCCGTGTATGGTGATGGGAAGCAGATAAGGGATTGGTTGTACGTGGAAGACCATTGTAAAGCGATAGAGCTTGTATTTGAAAGGGGAAGAAGTGGAGAAGTATACAACATAGGTGGACACAACGAAAAAGAAAACATAGAAATTGTGAAAATAATAATAGAGTACTTACAAGAAAAAACAAAAGACGAAAAGATAAACAAAGGTTTGATTAAACATGTGAAAGACAGGTTAGGCCATGACAGAAGATACGCGATAGACCCAACGAAGATAAAAGAAGAGTTAGGTTGGGAACCAGAGACAAAGTTTGAAGAAGGTATAAAAAGAACGATAGATTGGTACCTTGAAAACAAAGAATGGATGGAAAAGGTTATAACAGGGGAATATTTGGAGTTTTATAGGAGGAATTATGGAGATGAAAAGAACGATTGTTGTTTTAGGAATGCATAGAAGCGGTACTTCTATGATGGGAGCTATTTTAGAAAAATTAGGCGTAAATATGGGAGAGGAGAAATTAGGTGCAAGTTCATCAAATCCCATAGGACATTTTGAAGATGTAATCTTTGTAAATATTAACAACAGAATATTAGAAGATGCGGGAGGAAGTTGGGATGAACCTCCAGACGAAGAATCTATAAACAATTTAGAAATTAAATATAGAGATGATATAAAAAGGATTTTAGATGAAAAATATAAGGTCTATGATATTTGGGGATGGAAAGATCCAAGAACCAGTTTAACAATTAAATTATATCATCCATTTTTAGAAAATGTTAAATATATTTATTGTTTAAGAGATGAAAGTGAAGTCGCAAATTCTCTTTATAAAAGAAATAAAATGCCTATAGAAGAAGGCATAAAACTAAAGAATATATATGATAAAAGAATAGAAGAATTTTTAAAAAATATAGCGGAAGATTCGTACAAATCTTTTTATTATGAAGATATTATAAAAAATCCTGAAAAAAACATTGAAGATTTAATTAATTTTCTCGGTTTAAAAGTTACTAAAAAACAGAAACAGGAAGCTTTAGAATTAATATTACCAAAAGAAAAATTAGAAAAAATGAAAAAATCTGTAAAAAGAAGAAAATTAATTATTAAAGGAATTACAAAGCCATGGAAAATACCAAATTATTTATATAAAAAGATCAAAAATCAAGGAGAAGGTAGATAACTACCCTATGGTTCTCCTACGCACGCAGGTATAGAAGTACTCTTTATGTCCC
>Ga0182240_100568_pt1 | contig 10653 bp, 12 predicted proteins | sample hydfrates4_PW_90_FD_145594 | JGI IMG/M metagenome (GOLD analysis project Ga0182240, IMG submission 145594) | Subsurface microbial communities from deep shales in Texas, USA - hydraulic fracturing test 4_PW_90 | ecosystem: Environmental > Aquatic > Deep subsurface > Shale gas/oil reservoir >...
GTTTCATACATGCTTGGCCAGGCTGACCCTAAAAGAGCATCTGGCAATCCGAGACTGATGAATGAAATATAGATAATCACTAGTAAGATAGAATACATATTAAAATCTCTCCGTTGATTTAAAATTTAAACAAATTCTAATGGTACAGTGTTCCATCTGCGGTGTCCTGTATAAAAGCTAATATAAAAGTAGCACTTATTGGGTCAAAAGTGCTATAGTAAAATTTAAAATTATGACTGTAATTGTCAGAAAAGAATATAGTACCTCTTTAAGTTTGAAAAACACCAAATTCAAATTCATCTTATTACTTTCTATTTTCTATTTTTATTATAAAATATAATTTTGCGAAAAAAATTAGGATACCTTCAACTATTAAAGTAACTTCGTGTTATTAACCTAAGCAAGTTCTGGATTTATATAGCTTTAAAGATTTAATCTAAATTCTCATAATACTCAGAACGCATTCCATAAAAACACAAAAATGAATATACATCCCCACGCATTTCCTGTGATCTCTCTTATTATTAGCATACCATAAATAATGATAATTACAGTTAACATTTCAATGAAACCTTCAAGGGTAACACCTATCATACCATGTATTAAAATACACGTAACCGCGCAAAAAATTGCACCCCAATTAAGCAATCTGTTTTTGGAGGGATACCGCTGATTAATTTTATCGCTGATTACCACATAATTAAAGCCCTCAAAAAAGCCCCAGACTGTTGTGATAATTAGCATTGTTACCGAATTAACGGGGAACCCACTCGATAGAGCCTCTTTCGTCATCCATACAGACTGAAAAGGTAAATAACTTGTTATCTGTTTTGTTGCAGCTAAAAAAATGATATGAGGAACAAAGCAAAGTATGCAAAAAACAATGGACTTCAAAGTACCTTTAAACCTTAATCCGTGTGAAAAAAAGCTTTCTTTTCTGTAGATTGCTACAATGCTAATCCCTAATCCTGCGATACTAAACTGACATATAGCAGCAGTCAAAGTTCTTAACAAGATGTGTATATGCATATCCTTGACTATGTTGTTAAACTGGCTTTGGAAAGCCATACATATTTCAAGAGCTGCAAAAGTTGTAGCCAGAATTATCCATAGGTCAACATTCAGTCTTTTCTGTTCTATTGTTGGTTTCCTCATAATCATATTTAATATCTCCTCCCCTGTGAAAGTAGGTAATAAAAATCTCAGGAATTCAAGATGATTATCAGTCGATGCTGACAAACTTGGAGGGATTTCTCTCTCGCATTAGATCATGTTAGATGTCTGTGAAAAAGGTTGGTTAGATCATAATTCAATGCCTTTGAAATGATATTATATCCTTGGCTCTTTTTGAAAGGTATAAAAGGTAAAAGGAAACAATGAAGCTAATCTTTCAAGAAGTAGGCCTTACAAGAAGAACGATAACGCTCACGTGGAACAAAAGAACGGGGATAAGGTAAGAAGATTGGTAGGGTATTTCAGGTATGAAAGTGAAGAAAAGGTAAGTCTGCTCAACGAGATTTACAGCAGAGCAGACTTACTAGATAACTTCTTCATACCCAACTTTAAACTAAAAAGCAAAGTAAAAAACGACAAGGGTAAAACAATAAAAAAAGAATACGAGAAACCTAAGACTCCATACCAACGGTTGCTTGAAAGCGATACTGTTAGCGAAAAAACTAAATCTCAACTAAAGGAAACATACGAAAGTTTAAACATGGTAAAATTAAGAGAAGAAATAAATGTTCTTGTGGATAAATTATACAGCATTCAACTAACAAAAAGCAAATCTGTTTCAAAGACATAAATACTATCTAACCATTACCCTATTTCGATGACAATTAATTATGATCTAACACGCACCAATATCTGTGATCATCACCCCTAATATACTCACTGATTCAATAAATGTGCATCATAATTCAGTCACGTTGTCATATTCATCTTGATAGATCAATTTGTTTATTTATGCTATTCTTTCAATGTCAAGCTGCTTTAATCCATCATGTTTTATGTTTATTTTGGGATTTACATCTCTGCCTATTTCTAATCCACATTCGCATTTATGCACTTTTACTGATATGTCTTTTTCTCCTATTTCGTTATCTCTGCTGCACCTTTGAAACATATGAGACATAGGATTTGTAAGGCTTTTTAGTCTTTACTTTCGTGACATCAATACCATTGACTCTACATGGAACGAGCCGTTCAGATTGATGTCTTGGGCTGGTTTTTGGACCTTGCGTTTACGAGAACATATCAATGGGTTTTTTGGCTTTTTCTCTGAAAACCGACGTTCAAGGGAACATATCAATCAATTTTATAGAAAACATTTCTATGAACAAATCCCTAAATGGTTCATCAAATGTGGCACACACGAGTTTACTCCAGGTACTTATTCTAATCGCATCACTTTTAACGCGCTATATTCTATAGTATTTATCTCCATATTTATCAATACACACTTCAGTGTCTGTTTCAACATCGTTGAATTTTTCCTCTCTCATCTCCTGCATAGGCATGTTGTACAACGTTTATCTAAAAACATAGCGAAATAATTTCGATTTTTATGGGAAAAATAAAATTGATATACTCTATTGGAGGATGATGCTTGTGAATATTGAAAATAACGTACCATGTGAAGTAAGTTCAAAAAAAGTCATTGGTCTTCTCCCGTGTTCAGGAGCTTGTAACGTTGGAATGCTAACAACAAAATGCGTCATACAAATGGCTCAAAAGCATGACAATATTAATTTTGTATGTTCCTTGGGTATACCTTTAGGTATAGACGGTATTGTTAACAACGCAAAAAAATCCGAATATTATGTTGCAATAAACGGATGTAAGGTTGGCTGTTCAAGTAAAGCCCTCAAGTCAATCAATATTACTCCTGATAACGAAATAATCGTCACAGAGGATCTTGGTATTCAAAAGAACAAAAATTATTTAGATGAAAACGGGCTCGATTCACTGATATCAAGAGTTGAAACATTGATTAGCAGTATGTTGTAGTACAAAAACTATTATCAAAACAGAACAAGCCAACTAAAAAAGGATTAGCTGTCTTGTTCTTTAATATTTTTTTGTTTCATCAACTACTCGATTTCGGATTGTTTATTACACTCGCCACACTTGTTTTGTTCATCTCCCCTGCAAATATATTTTTGCAAGGCCATTCTAGGCGTATATGCAATTATCACCTATTACTGTATTAAGTGAACCGAATCCTACCATTTTAACGTGTAAGTCCTTTATAAACCTCATGAGTATTAAATTAAGTTAGCTTTCCCAAAGCCACTGAAAGAGCGAAAAGCCTCTTTAGCTCTGGCTCTTTTCATAGGTTTAGAAGAAAGTTTCTCAAGATTGTCAGTAATACTACTAATATCTCCATAAGGAATTCCTATCAAGTTTTCTCCATCAGTAACATCTGTAGCTTCTCTGCAGCCATAGCATCCAAGGGTGGAATTCAATTTCCCAGATTTAAATGGGATAACTGTTGAATCAACACAGGTTGCCTGAAAAATTGCCGAATTGAATTCCAGTCTTTCACCTGTTTCATAGATAGATGCCAATGCCAACCACATCAAGTGTTCTGGCTTTGATTCTATTACAACGACATCCGGTTCTACTTCCATCGTCTCTAACGGGCTTAGTATTACAGCACTATACTCTCCTTGAACAAGCCGGGGCATCCCGGCCATTGCATTTGCACCAGCTTCAGGTGTTGCAAAAAGACCCATATTATAAAGCATCTGTCCAGAAGATAACATCTCAGGCAGTGGCTTAAGGCCAAATGCTGCCGCTGATGCCGGACATGCAATATTATCAGCAGTTATCATAATTTTTTCGCCTTTGCCTGCTCTCATCAATGCCTGGCAATATCTCATTTTAGTAACAGAATCATATTGATCCTTTAGTTTTGATAAATCATCCTCTTTGATAAATTTAACTCCTACAGGCTCGCGCTCCACGTTTAAAATGCCTTTTATCTTGTTATTTACCTCAATCATTTTGTTCATATAATTATTTGCCCTCCCTTTCACATAATTTACATTGTTTTACCTTTTCATCCAGCTTTTGCATGTCATCGCTCAAAATTGGGTGTTCATCAATATTCCTGATGATTGTACTCATAATCTCAGATGTAGTTTTATCATCTAAGTTCAAGTAGTAAAAAACCCACTGGCCTTGTCGTTCATCCCGAACTAAGCCTGCATCCCGTAGCTTAGCTAAATGTCTGGACACCTTTGGTTGTGATTCCCCAATTACATCGCAGATTTCACAAACACACATTTCCTTCTGAAAAAGCAAAGCCATAATTCGTAGTCTTGTCTCATCAGATAACGCTTTAAGAAATTCTGCTAAATCAATCATGTTTAACCCTTCTGTTCAGAGAGAAACTCATCAATAACATCTTTAACTTTTGCTTCGACTTTATTGATATTTGTTTCATCTTTAAAGTTCTTATTCTTTGGTATGTCAAAATCGGAAGTCAGTGTAATTTCCTTATACTTAGTTATCCCTGCAGATTCCAACGCCTTTGATGCACATTTGACCGGACACCCGTTTAAAGCAATGTGTTTTTCATTAACATTTGCCATATCGATAATGTTTTTGATTCCCAAGGGAAGCCCAAGAGGACATACCATATTAACTGCTTCATTATCAACCAGTTTAAGTGCAACTTTATTTGTCATCACACCTACGTTACATGCTCCCTGGCAAGGTAAAATACCTATTTTCATTATTGATTCCTCCTTTATATATGCTTATGCGTATATCCATATATTATCACTAAATTATTACTTTGTCAATGATTATAGTAAATCTCCTTGATTTCTTATACACCTCAAGGAGATTTACTATAATAGCACGGGCGGTTTTACAGCATCCTGATATCAAAAAATAATATGAAAACCATTTTGGGACTTTTATTTTAGCCCCCCTTTAAACCTTGCTCTATAGTAGAGTAGTTTTCATTGAAAAAGAAACAAGTTCCATTTTAGATGCTCGTTTTTCATTTTTGCAGATACTTTTTTATATCCTCAGCTGATGGAACCCTGCCCATAACCTTCACTTGCTCATCTACAACCAAAGCAGGAGTTTTCATTACTCCATATTCCATGATGTCTTCAATTTTCTCCACTTTTTCAATTGTTGCTTCAATACCCATTTCATTCACTGCCTGTTGTGCATTAACTGCCAGCTGTTTACATTTAGCACATCCAGTTCCTAAAATTTTAATTACCATTTTTATCATCCTCCATTAAATATAAATTATATATCCTGCCAGCATTCCAATTAATGCTGAAAGAACAATCGCCAATCCAACATAAGTAAGGGCCTTCTTGATTCCCATTACTTTAGAAATAACAATCATGTTAGGCAAACTTAGTGATGGTCCTGCAAGAAGTAAAGCCGTTGCCGGGCCTTTCAACATTCCAAGAGCCATAAAGCTGTTTACAATCGGTACCTCTGTTAAAGTTGCAAAATACATAAAGGCACCAAAAACTGCCGCTATTGCATTGGCTCCAAAAGAATTATTTCCTACAAATTTAACCATAAATTCAGGCGGTATTACCGCTTCAATAACACCTGCTACAAAAACCCCAACTATAAAAAGCGGAACAATTTTCTTTGCCAAATCAAAGGTAGCTTTACACCATTCAACCAACTCGTATTTTTTGAAATATAAAACCAATTCCACAACTAGACCAATTGCAAATACACCTGTGATGATGGGGTGCTTAACTCCCGAAACTAATATAGCAATAAGCGTTATAAAAAACAAAATGTTTTGCCATGGTTTTCTGTTGTTATCATCCTCAATATTAAACATAGCTGCATTTGCATCAACCACCTCGCTCTTGTTGAATAGCAAATACATAATCAAGCCTATAACTACAGATAAAATAACAGCACCAAACGCTCTGACAAATCCAATATCTACACCAATTAAACTAAAAGTAAAGGTGATTGCCAGTATATTAATTGCAGGTCCCGCAAAAAGAAATGTTACTGCCGGACCAATTCCTGCCCCTTTTTTTCTGATGCTTGCAAACATAGGAAGCACTGAACAGGAGCACACTGCTAAAATTGCACCGGAAACAGATGCTATTAAATAAGATAACCATTTTTTTGCATTAGGACCAAAGTATTTCATTACGGCCCCCTGGGACATAAATTGTGATATCGCTCCCGACAGGAAGAACGCGATTGTAAGCATAATTATTCGGCTTATGGTCAAATAATCAACTAAAGCTTGCCAGCCTGACAATAAAACATTTAGTACAGCTTCCATATAATATTTCCTCCATTTCAATAATTATAAGAACGGTAAATAATTAAAATGAATGAGTTAAGAACCGCACCATCTGCAGAAACAAAAATTCTTGATATTTTTCACATTACCATCTTCACGTAACAAACTCTATTTCCCCCAGTATTTCTTAAGTTTCCGTTAACTCAAATAGTCAACTTGTCATATGCCATTTATTATGTAGCAAAGATCATTTATGCGTTTAGCCAAAACTGCTATAGCTTTAACTGATTCTTCGTCTTTTAAAATTTCTTCCGCTTCAAAAGCAATTCCGCTAACACCTCTATTGGCTATAATCATTTCATGTTTTAAAAAAATGAATTAATAGCTGTTATAGTACTTTCCGCCCCATACCTACGTCCAACAACAACCGCCCCTCCAATTTTATTTTTTAAGCCTTTCTTAAGGCACCATGTTCTGTCAATAAAATTCTTTAATTGTGCTGAAACATTATTAAAATAAACAGGGCTACCCAAAACTATACCGTCACTATTTAAAAGTAAAGGTGTTAGATTTTTCGTCATATCATCATCTATAATACAGTTATTTCTTTTTTGGCATGCCCAACAGGAAGCACAAGGCTTAACCATTAAGTCTGATAGTTTTATAAACTCACCACCTGTGATTTCCAATGCCATTTTCAGAAGGATATCCGTATTGCTATTTTTTCTTGGACTCCCCGATATATAGATAATATTATTTGTAGGCATGCCTAAAAACCCCCTTTCCCCATTTGTTCTATTCAATAAACTTCGTTTTACATTGACTCAGATAAATCTGTTTATCCGCCAACCGATTTCTATCTTCAGTAAGAACCGGATATCGTTCTATGTCTTCAATAATATTTTGAACTAACTTTTTAATAACATCATCCTTCAAATTTAGCGAATATAGAATGTACTTTTCCTTTCTTTCGTCAACAACATAATTTAAATCTCTTAGCTTTGAGAGGTGTTTTGATACCTTAGGCTGAGAAAGATTTAAAATTCCGCTGATTTGGCATACATACAAATCTCCCTGAGCAAGTAAAACAACAATCCGCAATCGTGTCTCGTCGGATACAACCTTAAAAAACTCTGTTAAATATGACATCAAACCCTCCTCCATACATATACTCATATACCCATTCGTACATATATATAATACTCTTATTTTGGGCATATGTCAATAACTTTTCTTATTTTATTGTAAAAAAAGAGACCGCCAATGGGTGATCACTCCTTTAAATGACGGTCAATTATATCTTATATTTCTATATTAATTTCAACACCCGACCTAAACTCTACCATTAACCTGTCATCATATACAATTGCTTTTTCAACTAGTTTTCTGAGCAGTTTATCATCAAACTCCGTAATATCACCAGTTTGAGTGTTAAGGAAGTCCGTCATCTCAGCAATCCGATCCCGCTTATCTTGGCGGAGAGCGTTTCTTGAAAGGGTTTCTTGCCTTAAGTCCCGTAAGCGGTAAATCTCATTGACAATATTATCATATGCTTCCTTTGAATTTGCCTTTTGGATCAACTCGGTTTGGAGTTCTTCCAGCCTTTTATCAATATCTGCCGTACTCTCATCCAAATCCTCGCTTAATACGGTTTCAATATTCTTCTTCAGTATGGCCAGAAAAGAGTTTTTTCCGCTGACCGCTACATTGATGGCATCTACAATTTTCTCTTTAAGCGTATCTTCAAGTATAGTAGAAGCGGTACAAAACAAACCGGTGTTTTCCAATCTGCTGACGCATCTCCATACGATTGATTTCTTTCCTCGGTTATTCCAATGAACCCTGCGGAATATTTCATGACACTTGCCGCAGAACACCATTTGGGATAAGGGATGATTATTGCTGTAGTTTCTCTTCTTTCCGTTCTTACTTATATGCACACATCTTCTTTTGACAAGCTGTTCCTGAACCTGCATAAAAATTTCACGCGGAATTATGGGCTCATGGCTGTTTTCTACATAGTATTGAGGAACTATACCGTTATTGGCCACCCTTTTCTTTGATAAAAAATCTACCGTATAAGTTTTCTGCAACAGCGCATCACCGATATATTTTTCATTTCTCAAAATCTTATTGATGGTGCTGGTATGCCATCTGGGATTGCCTGCACCCGTCAGAATTCCGTCAGCCTCCAAACCCCTAGCTATCTGTAGCATACTGGAACCTTCAAGATATTCTCTGTAAATGCGTTTGACGATCTCAGCTTCTTCAGGTACGATAACTAAATTGCCATCCTTATCCTTTGTATAGCCAAGAAACCGGTTGTGATTGATATGGATTTTTCCTTGCTGATATCGGTATTGAATACCCAGTTTTACATTCTGGCTTAACGATTGGCTTTCTTGCTGTGCCAAAGATGCCATAATGGTCAACAGGATTTCTCCTTTGGAATCCAATGTGTTTATATTTTCCTTTTCAAAGTAAACCGGAATATTTTTTTCTTTAAGCTGCCTTATGTACTTTAGGCAGTCCAGCGTATTTCTTGCAAACCGGCTGATAGATTTCGTAATTATCATATCGATTTTGCCCTGCATACATTCTTCTATCATCCGGTTAAATTCTTCACGCTTTTTTGTGTTGGTTCCGGTAATACCTTCATCTGCAAATATACCGGCTAACTCCCATTCTGGATTGCTTTTGATGTAGTTTGTGTAGTGCTCAATTTGCGCTTCATAACTGGTTGCCTGCTCCTCGCTGTCCGTAGAAACACGGCAGTAAGCTGCTACCCGAAGCTTAGGCAATTCCTCGGCCTTTGCACTATTCCCGATTCGCTTACGGGCAGGAATTACCGTAACATTCCTGGTTGTCATCTAAAATCACCTCGCTCTTAATAAGACTATAAGCATACTCTGCCTGCTGAAATGGATCATCGTATAGATTATCTGGCATTGAAGCATGAAACTTAAAATTCAGGTATTTCTTTTCATTTCCTTTATGTTCATAAATCCTGCCAAGCGCCTCAGCTCGCCTGCGTCTTTCCAGTTGTGCTTTTTCGAATGTGTCCTTACTGATAATTGGCGGATAGAATTTGTCCTCAACATACCGTTTATCTGAAAGCATTCTTGCAACAGATGTGTGGTAACGCTTAATACCTGCTTTTTGTGCCGCTTCGCTTAAAGAAAGCCCTGAAAGATAAACCTAAATAGCTTCTTAATTTTAACTGCTTCCTCTTCATTAACTACAGCCCTGCCGTTTTGAATGGTATATCCAAAAGGTATATGGCTCATTATTTCACCAGCCTATCCCTTAAGTTCAACCCGCATTTCATTTTGAAACCAATTTCCTCCTGAGAAAACACAATGATTTCTTCAATAAAATTCTCAAATATTTCACTTTCAAATGCATTAATCTGCTTTTCAGCTTTCGTTGCAAATTTAAGAATCTTTTCTGCCTCAACAAGAGTAGTTATGCCTCCATCAATTTCGCGTTTTAAGGTTTCTTTTTGTTCTTTTAATAAAGCCGCTTCTTTAAGCAGCTCATTTTTCTGTGTATTAAAAAGAGCGGGTTCCAGGTATCCCTTAGCTATAAGTCCCATAATTACCTGAACCCGCTCTGTATTTTCTTTGATTTTTGTTTCCAGTTCTTGAATCTTCGCTATATTATCTGAGTAATTTGCTTTCTTTAAGCTTTGTAGCAATGGTCTTATAATGAATTTATGACCGAAAATAAGCTTATTGATCATTACAGCAAAGGCCTGATGAATTGCATCCTCTCTGACAAACTTCATGGAACAGCTTGATGCGTCCTTTATATGCTTTGTGCAGCACCAGGCAATATATTTACGGTTACCGCTGCCATGAATTCGACGTTTAAAATTGCTGCCACATTCTGCGCATTTGATTTTCCCTGAGAACAGGTAGCGGTTTTGATATTTGCTGCTTCCCTTAATTACACCTTTTTCTTTTCCTCTTTGCTTTAATATCTCTTGGGCGGCTTCAAATTCCTCATGGGATATAATGGCTTCATGATGATCCTTTATCATGTATTGATCCTTTTCACCACGATTATAATGCCGCTTAAAATTCTCATCTGTATATGTTTTTTGCAGAAGGACATCCCCGGTATATTTTTCATTGCTAAGGATACCGCGGATAGTGGTCGCTGTCCAGTGTGAACCTCTCTTTGTTGGGATTTTATCCAAATTTAACCCATCTGCAATTTTCTGTGTGCCTTTACCAGCCAAAGCCTCGGAAAAAATCCGCTTTATGATTTCAGCCTGTTCTTTATTGATAAATAGCTTTCCATCCACATAATCGTAACCATAGGGAGGATACGAAATTTTGTATGTTCCGTTTTGGAACCTACGTCTGATAGACCACTTACTATTTTCTGCA
>Ga0182240_100569_pt1 | contig 10637 bp, 8 predicted proteins | sample hydfrates4_PW_90_FD_145594 | JGI IMG/M metagenome (GOLD analysis project Ga0182240, IMG submission 145594) | Subsurface microbial communities from deep shales in Texas, USA - hydraulic fracturing test 4_PW_90 | ecosystem: Environmental > Aquatic > Deep subsurface > Shale gas/oil reservoir >...
TCGAATTATGCCGGAAGGTAAATAAAGGAAAAAAATCTGCAACGAAAAGTGCATCAGTTTTTATAAGAACATCCTGGGCTCGTTAGAAGATAAAGGCATATTTACTTGTCCTTATGGGATTAGACTTTATGCGTACCGCCTAGGCACATACGCACAAAAGATAGGTTTCCTTATCATTACTTCTACCAGGATAAGAACCCAGGTGGGCGGTGAGGAAGAAAATGCTTTCATCACCAAATCATACAGTATTTACCAGACCATCAATGAGGTTCTTAAGTCCATTCTGGAAAAAAATCTATTAGGATTACGACGACTTGAACTGAACAGCATTTATGAAATCAGCCGCCTGTTGACCTCGACCGTCGAACTGGACAAGGTTATGGACCTCATAACAAATTCCCTGATCATAATATATAAGGCAGATCTGGGTTTTGTTGGCCTTCGAGAGGGTGATAAAATCAAGATAGCGCAGGCTAAAGGTGATCACGCCCACATTTTGATAGAGAAAGAATTGTCGATGGTTCAGCCGTTGATTGAGAAGGTTTTTTCAAAAGTTGAGCCGTCATTTCTGAGTATTGATGAATTAATGACCTTACCGGGTTTTACCGATTTGGAGGTTGATTCCGGGAATAAAGCCATGGTTTATCCTCTATGGACTTCTTTAGGCGCTGTTGGCATGTTAGGTATAGTGTTTTCCCCTGATTCAATGCATGACAGCGATATCAGAAACCTGCAGATATATGCGAACTTTGCTGCGACAGCTTTGGCTAACGCAAAGCTTATTAGCCGTCTGGAAAGAGAAGCTGAAACCGACTTTTTGACCGGTTTCTTTAATAAACGTGCACTGCGTAACTTACTGGTTAATGAACTTGAAAGAACAGTCAGGTACGGGATTCCTTTGGCGGTTATTTTCCTGGATATCGATAACTTTAAGAGTTACAATGATACCTTTGGTCATGTAGCCGGCGATGTGGTGCTGCAGAAGACGGCAGATATAATAAAAAACTCCATCAGGACTGTGGATATTGTGGGGCGTTACGGAGGCGAGGAGTTTGTAGTTATTCTTCCTGGAACAAAAGAAGAAGGCACTATTGCAGTTGCAGAAAGAATACGAAAATCTATAGAGATGTATCCTTTCCCACATCGCAAAGTTACCGCCAGCCTGGGTATAGCCTTAGCGAAAAACAGTGATTCTGTTGATTCCTTGCTTGAAAGGGCAGATCAGTCCTTATATCAAGCAAAAAGACAAGGGAAAAACCGCTTTTTTTTAGACCCATCGTAATAATATGGGCTTCAATTGCCTTAAATGGACCCAGGTCAAGTTTTTTTAAGGCTTCCCAGATTAAAGCGGTAAAGGTGTCATTGATGCGGTTATGAAGATTATGAGAGGAGGGGTGACATTGGACGATAAAACTAAAGGCTTAGAGTTCAGTGAAGATGAAGCTCATTTTTTGAGTGTCCTTCGTACAAGTCTTGATCTTGCCATTGACCGTGGTCAAGAGGAAAACGCGGCGATGCTCAGGAAACTTATTGAAATAGGACAGAAGATATCTTCCAGTTTAGAAATGGATGTGATCATCGAATCTACGTTGAAAAGCCTTAAGGAAGTCGTAGGTGTGAAGTGGTGTGCGCTGGGGCTGCGCGATAAAAAAACAGGAGAAATTGTTCTGAAGGGGAGCCTGGGATTCAGCAAGGAATCGCAGGAAAAAGCTGTGCAAGTGCAAGTAGAAGGTACGATCTTAGGTGAGGTTATGAAAACAGCACAACCACTGGTAATAGAAGATTTGACAGAGCACGACCGTTCTTTGAGCCTACCATATTATGACAAGGATATACGTTCGGTTGCCGTGATTCCCGTCAAGGCAAGGGGAAAGATGCTGGGTGTACTGATAGTATACACGCCTTTCACTCTGAACCGGAAAGAAAATGAGGTTGGTTACCTGTCAATCATAGCCAGTCAAGTAGGTCTGGCAATAGAGAACGCACAGCTTTACGAATCGTTGCGGGAATATTACATGAATGTTGTAAATGCACTGGCTGCAGCATTAGAAGCAAAAGATAAGTATACGCAGGGCCATTCATTGCGGGTAGCATTGTGGTCTAAGGATGTAGCTAAAGAAATGGGGCTTTCTGATAATGAGCAGGAAATGGTTTATATAGGAGGGCTCTTACATGATATAGGAAAGGTTGGGGTAAGGGAATATATACTGCTCAAGACAGGCAAGCTTACACCAGAAGAAGAAAAAGAAATACGGACTCATCCGAGGGTGGGAGAAAAGATCCTGGAACCGGCAAATTTCCCCCAAGAAGTAGTTGAAGCGGTTCTTTACCATCACGAAGACTATGATGGCGGTGGTTATCCGGAAGGCATCGCTGGTGAAGAGATACCTCTTTTGGCCCGGATCATCAGGGTGGTGGATTCTTATGACGCCATGCAATCGGACAGACCTTATCGTAAGGCGTTTTCCACAAAGTGGGTGAAAGAGGAACTAAGTCGTTGTTCTGGGAAACAGTTTGACCCGGCAGTGGTAGAAGCAATAAAAAAGCTTTTAGAGCAAGATAAATTGTCCCAAATATATTAGCTACAATATTTGGTGCTGTTGATTCTATTGATTTAACTAATAAAACAGTTATGAATACAATTAGAAAATTAGGCAAAATAACAAACGATAGTGTTAAAATAGCTGCAAATTCACTTGAAATGGCAGTTATAGATGTGTTAAAATTAATAAAAATAAATTGATATTATTTTAAAATATGCAAATCAAATTGATTTTTCAATAGAAATATAATGTTACTATAATTGAAAGAGAATTTATCTATATAAATAATAGAAATCAAAAATGTCTTAGTGAATAATCCTATCAATAAGTTGTCTAAGTTTGGGAATATTAGCCGTTAGGGGGGGACTTCACATGACAAAGGGGCAGATTGAAGCTAAAATTAGCGAAGCAATTAGCAAATTTGAAGTCGAATTTATGGGGAGGGGACCTCGAAAGATTCGTACAATTATATTTCAAGATTTAATTATTATTAGACTTCAAGGATTTTTAAGTCAAGCTGAAAGAGCGCTTTCTCAAAATAAGGAAGGTGTAGAATTAATTAAGAGAGTCAGAACGGCTCTATTTGAAAATGCTAGAGAAAGCTTTGAAATGGCAATTAAATCTGTTATAGATTTGAATATAATCAGTATTTATTCAGATGTTAGTACTAGAACTGGTGAGAAAATAATAACAATAGTTGTTGATGAAAATATTGAAGAAAAACTAAAATAGTATAGGTTTGGTAGACGAAAGAAAGGTATTTTAACCAGTCTTGACGTAAACCAATAGTAATAACTCATTTAATGAGTATATTGTTATTGGTTTTTTTGTTTAATTGAGTATATGTAAGAAGATGATGAGATGAAAATTACAAAATTTAAAAAATTACAACCTCAATCTTGTAAAGGAATTTGAAAAAGCATACCGGAATGTTGTTAGAATCATCTAAATTAATATCTTCGTGTGCAATGGTAAATATTTTAGGGACGGTATCGATTCATTACTATCGATATTACAAATGCCTATGGGGGTACCAGTTGCTACAGCAGTAATAGATGACGGGAAAAGTGCAGGTTTAATAGCAGCTAGAATTCTTAGTATTAAGTACCCTCAAAAAAGGATTTATTGATAACCAATTTAAAGAAAGACGAGTCAATGATATCAAAATATGATAGAGAATGGAGTTGATAAGAATGCAGAAAAGCGTATTGGCAAAACATGAAACAGATGCAAGGGGAAGATGGCTATACGTAATATTTGGGATAGCCATAATGATGTGCTTAGGTACAGTTTATTCATGGAGCATCTTTAGATCCCCCATTGAGAAGCTATTTGATATAGGATCAACCATGAGTGGATTTCCATATATGGTTTCTTTATTATTTTATGCAATTACAATGGTGATTGCAGGAAAATTCTTAGATCGCTTTAATCCAAGAACAATAATTATCGTTGGTGGATTATTGGTTGGGGGAGGTTGGATTCTATCAGGATTTGCTACGAATATATACATCTTAACGATAACTTACGGCTTGATTACTGGTAGTGGTGTAGGAATAGTTTATGGTGTACCATTGTCAGTTGTATCAAAGTGGTTTCCAGAAAAGAAAGGGCTTATGGTTGGACTGGTATTAATCGGTTTTGGTTTATCACCTTTTATAACGGCACCAGTAGCCAGAAAATTAATAGAAATGTATGGTATTTTGACTGCTTTTAAAGTATTGGGAATCTCTTTTCTCAGTATAATAATATTACTTTCGCTACCTTTTAGATACCCAGTAAAAACTTCCAATAACAGTTTAGTGAATTCATCCCATAAAGGAAATTCATGTGCTGATGTTGATACTAAAGATATGTTAAAATTGAAAAGTTTTAAAGGTTTGTATTTATGTTTCCTTATTGGAACAATGATTGGCTTAACATTAATAGGAATAACAAGTAGTGTTGGGGTAGAGCTGATCAAACTAGATCCTAAGAGAGTTGCTATTCTCATGTCTCTCTTCGCAGTATTTAATGGAATTGGAAGACCATTTTTTGGATGGCTAACTGATAAATTGTCTCCCAAAAATGCAATGCTTACTTCGTATATATTAATTATTTTTGCAACATTATTCATGTTAGTATCAGGTGAAGGTAGTTTTGCTTTATATAGTATTGCATTTTCTCTGTATTGGTTTAATTTAGGAGGCTGGTTAGCTATTGCACCAACAGCAACGCTTACTATGTATGGAACGAAATATTATAGCGAAAATTATGGTGTTATTTTTTCTGCATATGGAATTGGAGCCATACTTGGTGTTTCAACATCAGGTATATTAAAAGATCTATTTGGGAATTTTGATAGTGTATTTTCATTTGTATTGTTATTATCAATTATAGGCATTTTAATCTTAAACAAATTTTTCCCTTCTAAAAGAAAATAATGGTGCGTGATGGAAAAGTTGGAGGAAGCATTCAAATGGTGTTTATCAAATTCTCGTACAGGTAAAGTTTTTATTGAAACTGATGTGAGAGCTCATGCAAATCCTACAAGAATGAAAAATATTGAAAAAGCAACTCATGACCTAATTTCAAAATTAAACTCTACATGTCCTAATTGTGGGGCACCAGGATTTATAGTGAAATTAAAATTAAAAAATTCATATCTTTACTGGAAATTATAGAGAAAAAATTTGCATAATAAAAGCATCCTTTTTATAATAGTTTTGCGGAAAACAAACATAAAAAAGATGCTGATAGAATGAACATAAGATATTTAAAACAATTACTAAGCTATATGATACAGGTGAAAAAATCAATACCTTAAAAGCTAAAAAAATAAAATCTTCATTAAAAATTTTTACAATTACTTTTGTAGTATTGTTAGGATTTATGCTCCAAATAAGGAGTTCTAATAGGTTAGACCATTGCCTTAAAATTAGTTTACATGCCCTTATTTTTTGTCTAGTTTATTTTAACCAATCCTCTTAAGCTCTTAACTGTTTTGGACAATTGCACACTAGTTTAGTAAAATAAAAACTAACAGAAGGTTGTCCAAATGAAGGGAAAGCAAAAAAGATATTTTACATGCTATACCTAATAAAAATACTCGTATAGAAACATCTCATAGAATTCTGGAAGATGAATGTTTTTCAAGGTATGAATTTGAAAGCTTTGCCCATACCTATTACCTGAGATACGAAATTATTTCTGAAATCATTAAGATAGAGGCACAATATTGTGCCTCTACTACTAAATAAAGTACTAAATGTATCTTTTCAATAATCTAACTTTAATTATTCAGCATTTAATCCAGCTAAATTTAGTAGATTCCATGGTTTATTAAAATGTGGTTGGAAGAAGAAATCAACAAAGGCCAGTTCATTTATAGTCATTTTATTTTGAATAACTACAGACATTGTATTTATTGATTGAGTTAAATCTGTCTTTGAAATAATTTGTGCTCCTAAGATTCTCCTTGAATTTTTTTCATATACAACTTTCAATGTGACAGAATCATAGGTAGGCATAAACTCTGGTCGATAATTATCTTTAACTGTTACCGTCTTATAATCAAATCCCTTTTCTTTAGCTGACTCCTCAGTAAGTCCTGTGGAAGCAATATTATACTCATAAATCTTAATTCCAGAGGTTCCCTGAGTTCCCATATATTTTGTAGTTGGTTTTACCAGATTTTTAGCAACTAACGTCCCCATACGAACTGCATTTGTAGCTAAAGGAATATATCTATGTTCTTCAGTTGGATTATAGATAACTGAACAACAGTCACCAGCCGCAAACACATCTTTTTTGCTTGTACGCATATATTCATCTACTATGATAGCTCCATTATCAAGCATATCAATTTGTCCCTTTAAAAGAGATGTATTTGGTTTAAATCCAATGCACAATATTACTAAATCTGCTTCATATTCGCCCTTATTAGTTATAACCTTTGAAACCTTTCCGTTATTTCCTTCAAATTTAGTTACTGTCTCTCCTAAAGCAAGCTTTACACCATGACTCCTAAAAGCTTTTTCTGCTACATCTGTAAACTCTTTGTCTAAATACTTAGCCAAAATGCGATTTTCCATATCAATCAATGTAACATTTTTGCCATTCATTTCAAAAGCTTCTACCAGCTCAACGCCTATATACCCTGCACCTACAACTACAATATTTTTTGCATTCTTTGATTTTTCGATAATTGTATTTGAATGGGAAAAATTCTTTGATAACAATATATTTTCAAGATCTATTCCCTTTATTGGAGGAACAATGGGCCACGAACCAGTAGTTACAATTAGTTTATCAAAGTTATCTTCAAACTCTTCATTGGTTTCTAAATTACGAACCCTAATCTTTTTATTGTCAGTGTCAACGTCTAATACATCATGGAGCATTTTAGTTTTTACACCTAATTCTGCTAATTGTTCCGGTGAAGAGTAAAATAATCCCTTAGGATCTTTAACTATCCCACCAACATAAAGTGCAATACCGCAAGATAAGAAAGATATATTGTCGTTTCTCTCATATACAGTAATTTCAGCATCAGGATACAATTTTTTTGAATTTAATATTGCTGCTGTTCCGGCATGTGTGCAACCTATAACAATTATTTTCATCGATTTTACCTCCTAATTTCATAATATGGTATATTGTTTAATAGCCAAACAAATGATAATAATTTTTAATGTCATTTACTAGTATACCCATTAAAATATCTTTAAAACTTTTTTCAAATTAATTTTAATAAATTTTATCTCACTTGATTATAATACTCCCACTTCTAGAAGTGGAGATAGAGTAAGAAAGTTAGATAAAGTTTCACAACAATTTAGTAAGAGATAGAAGGAAGTTTCTAGCTACAATAATAGATTTAATTGTATCATTTTTTCTGTTTGGAGCTTTAACAGCAATGATAGCTGAAACTAGGGCTTTGTTTCCACAGCAGTTTAATTTGTCAAAAGTATTAGGTGATGTGATAATGGCTTTATTAGCAGCAATAAGCGTATATATCTGTAACCGCCTTAACAGTCGGGGAAAGTGATTTGATAATAAATTGGATACTAGCACCAATTTTGTATACGTCTTATAATACAATTATATCTGTAGTCTTAGGTCCTCTAGGAGCTAAGCTTATGATAAAAAGACGATAAGTAATGGTGTTATTCTTGGCGGTTTAGGATTAGGAGTAGGTTCTATATTATCTTAACTACGGAAGTTTACACAACAGTGGTTGGCTCTCTTTATAGCCTTGTGGAAAGGGTTGTCGACTTTCGGAAGTCGTCGTTTAACTGACATCTACATCGTTCCAATTTCGAACAGTATGCCAAAATAGAACAATCGAGTATGCTGTTTTCTGTTCCAAATCGGAACAAAACTTTCTTTTTATAGTGTTAGATAAAGCTGAAAGAGAGAGCTTTTTTTGATTTTTAAGGCAATTATCACATAATTTTAAATTCTTTGAACATAGATTACCTGCTATTTGCAGCAAAATGGAACATAAGTTAATAGGGCTAACTAATTACTATTTAAATCGATACTCCTTTTACTGGCACATATTTTGCATTTTATATAAGCAAGCAAAATATAAGGAGGGATTGTATGTACGGTTATACTGGAAAAATATTAAGAGTAGATCTTAAAGAAAAGTCTTGCAAAGTAGAAAAGCTGGATTTAGAAAAGGCTAAAAAGTATTTGGGTGGACGTGGACTTGGAACAAAAATATTAAGTGAAGAAGTTGATCCAACTATCGACGCTTTAAGTCCAGAAAATAAGATGATTATAATTTCAGGACCACTAACTGGAACTCCAACTCCTACAGGTGGAAGATATATGGTAGTTACTAAATCACCTTTATCAGAAACAGTAGCATGTTCAAATTCTGGTGGATACTGGGGAGCAGAACTTAAATCAGCTGGATATGATGCTATTATAGTAGAAAATAAAGCAGATAAACCTGTATACATAGCAATTGAGGATGATAAGGTGGAAATTAAAGATGCTTCACACCTATGGGGCAAAACTGTATCAGAAACAACAGATAAACTAAAAGAAGAAATACCTGAAAAAGCTAGAGTGTTAACCATTGGACCTGCAGGTGAGAATTTATCCAGAATTGCTGCTATTATGAATGATTATCATAGAGCAGCAGGACGATCAGGTGTTGGTGCTGTTATGGGATCAAAGAACCTCAAGGCTATTACTGTAAGGGGAACAGGTAAGGTTGATATATATGACGCTGAGAAATTAAAAGAAGTATTCTCTGATAGTATTAAAAAGATAAGAGAAAATGGGGTTACTGGTCAGGGATTACCAACCTATGGTACAGCAGTTTTGGTAAATATTATTAATGAGAATGGAGTATTTCCCACAAATAATTTCCAAAAATCATACTTTGATCAGGCAGAGGATATAAGTGGAGAAACACTAGCTGAAAAATATTTAGTTAAAAAGGATCCATGCTACAGATGTCCAATAGCTTGTGGTAGGTATTGTAAAGTTGATGACATTGAAGGTGGAGGACCAGAGTATGAAACTGTTTGGGCATTTGGTTCAGACTGTGGAGTATCAGACCTGGGAGCTATCATAAAAGCAAACTATTGGTGTAATGAAATGGGATTGGATACCATTTCTGCTGGAGCTACAATAGCTGCTGCAATGGAATTATATGAAAAAGGATTTATTAAAGATGATGAATTAGAAGGATTACCTTTGCAGTTTGGAAGTGCTGATGCAATTATTGAATGGACAAAGAAAATGGGTAAAAGAGAAGGTCTTGGAGATAAAATGGCTGAAGGTTCCTATAGATTTACAGAAATGTATGGCGCAAGTGACCTGTCAATGACTGTCAAGAAACTTGAATTGCCTGCTTATGACCCAAGAGGAATACAGGGTCATGGACTTCAGTATGCAACATCAAATAGAGGTGGCTGTCATGTTAGAGGATATTTAATTTCTCCTGAAATACTAGGACTTCCTGAAAAATTGGATAGATTTTCATTAGAAGGTAAAGCTGAGTGGGCCAAGGTTTTCCAGGACTTAACTGCATCTATTGACTCTTTAGGTTTATGCTTATTTACTTCTTTTGCTTTGAATGCAGAAGATTATAGTAAGCTTTATAATTCAGTTTGTGGAACAGATTATACTGCAGAATCAATACTTCAGGCTGGGGAAAGAATATGGAACATAGAAAAAATCTTCAATCTTAAGGCTGGAATCGGAAGTGACCAAGATAAGCTGCCAAGTAGATTATTAAAGGAACCTATATCAGAAGGTCCGTCAAAGGGTTGGACACATAAGCTTGATGAATTGCTTCCAAAGTATTACGAAGCTAGAGGTTGGGATGAGAATGGAATTCCTACCAATGAAAGATTAGAGCTTTTAGGAATATTAGAAGATGAAATGATTAATACAGAAGAAGCGGCGTCACCTAAAGAATCCTAAACAGAATATTGTTTATAAATTATAAAGGACTTCCTTGGGAGTCCTTTATAATTAAATTCATCAAAACTTTTTTTAAAGGAGACCAAGGAATGAGTATAGAAAAAGTATATCTAGAGCTAACAGATAAGTGTAACCTTAACTGTAAAATATGTTACAGAGAAGCATGGAACCATTCTCCTGTCCACATGAATAAAGAATTACTTGATATAATTATTTCTCAAATTACAGAAATAAAAGAAGTAAAACACATTATATTCGGTGGAATTGGAGAACCTACACTATCTCCTTTTATTGTTGATGTCATAGAAAAACTAAGTAAGTTTAATATTACTATAACCACAAATGGAACAATTTTAAATGATGAGATAAACCAAGTATTGGTTAAAAATGCGGATGAAGTCGTAGTGTCTATAGACGGATTGGAAGTAAAATATGAAAAGTTAAGAGGGACAAAACTTACTAAAGTAGAGGAAAATGTCAAAAATCTAATAAGGACAAGAGAATCGTTAAATTTAAAACAGCCTAATATTTGCTTTCAGTTTGTAGCTAGCGAGGATAATATTGATGATATATTTGGTATTGTGGATTTAGCTGCAGATATTGGGGTAAACAAATTAATAATATCTAATCTTTTACCTCAAACAAAAGAAAACTCACATAAAATAT
>Ga0182240_100573_pt1 | contig 10571 bp, 4 predicted proteins | sample hydfrates4_PW_90_FD_145594 | JGI IMG/M metagenome (GOLD analysis project Ga0182240, IMG submission 145594) | Subsurface microbial communities from deep shales in Texas, USA - hydraulic fracturing test 4_PW_90 | ecosystem: Environmental > Aquatic > Deep subsurface > Shale gas/oil reservoir >...
AGAAGCTTTTTTAAAATAGCACATTTTTGTAGGAACTCATCCCAGGTTGTTGTGTTTCTGATTTCATTCGGTATTTCTTTTATATCAATAATTCCCCCGCGAGGGTATAAGATTTTTTCAAGATTATATTCCTTTAAAAAATTAAATAAGGATTCTTTGTTATCATATTCTCCCGGCATTAAAACTTTTTCAAATAACTCCACAAATTTATAGTTGTTGTAAGGTTCTGCAAGGTATTCGATTACTTTTCCCAGTATTTTTGTCGTGTGTACAATGTCTTTAGAACTGTCAGACAGCTCATCATAGTCAATTCCTTTACTCTCCAGTTCATCAGCTATATTGCTTAACATTTCACCCGAAGGAACAAGGGCAGCAATAGTCTTATCAGGATTTTTTACTATAAACTTTTGTGCAAGGGTTAAGAACGTGCTAATTTCATCTTTTTGAGATTTGAATTTATAAGCTCTGATATTATAATTGTCACTTTTCGGGTTCTCGGGTTTTTCTCCCGGCTTTACCGTTTCTATTTTCTCATCTTTTTGAGATTTGAATTTATAAGCTCTGATATTATAATTGTCACTTTTCGGGTTCTCGGGTTTTTCTCCCGGCTTTACCGGTTCTATTTTCTGGTCTTCCAGAGAAAACTTGCATTCCGGGAGGGGATGGTGATTTCTTACCCAGTCAACAAAATAATTTGCCAGGTCTATTATCTCCCTTGTACTTCTCCCGGCCGTAAGCATTCTTTCAACTTTATCTGCAGTATTGTTATAAAAGTCCCTGAATAATTTGGGATCAGAATTTGTAAAAGTGGACATTATAGACTGGTTTGAATCACCGACTTTAATCAAGTTGCCGGTATTTTTAGAAAGTAGAAACAGAATTTTTTGCTGGATGATGTTGCTGTCCTGTGCCTCATCTTCAAGAATATAGGTGTATTTCTTTTGAAATTTTGTCCTTAAGTCTTCATCATTTTTTAGAGACAGGTAAGCCAAAACAAGCAGGTCATCATAATCAAGCAAGCCGTTAAGTTTTAAATACCTGTCATACATTGAATATATATCTGAAGCTAATTTTATCAGGCGTTTATTATCAAGGTTTTTAGTCATATCGTTTAAATCCTGGGGAGTAAGCTCTCTGTTTTTTATTTCACCAATAATTGCAGACATTGTTTTGCAGAGTATTTTTTGTACACTTTTGTATGCATTGGATATGTTATCCTGGTTTATTTTATTTTCGTTTAAAAAATATTTTAATGCTCTTCTATTCTTTTCCTTCCATTCATCTATACATCTATCAATAAGTGATATTTGAGTGACCGGATCTATTATCTCAAATTCTTCAGAAACATTAACCAGATCCGGTTTTTCTTTAACTATTTTCATTGCAAGGCTGTGTATAGTCATTACTTCATAATCCTTGTTGGATATGATCCCCTCTTCTTCCAACAGTTTTGAAAGCCTGGCTTTAAAGTTATTAACCGCACTGTTCATATATGTTAAAATCAATACTTTACCAGGTTTATGCCACTCATTTTTTATTATTTTTGCAGTTAAGTGGGTTGCAATAAAAGTCTTTCCTGCTCCCGGTACCGAGAGGATTGCCATATATCCGCTTTTATATTTCATAATGTTTTTTTGTTCTTCTCTATAGTCCACTGTTAAGCCCTCTCCCCGTTTACAGTGTTTAAAAAGACCTCAGACAAATATCCTTCCTGTTCATATCCACTTGCCGAGTACCTGCTGTCGAATAAATAAACCTTTTCTTTACATTTCTTAAGTGTACATTGAACAAGAGTAGCAAGTTTCTTTTTCTGGTTTTCAGATTCAATCTCTTCAGTATATATTTCATTCTTATTCCAGGTTTTTGTAATTACGTAAGGGTTCTCCGTATCTTTAATGTTTCTGGGTGTCCACATTTCACTGCTCAAGTCTGTCCATATTTGTACTTTGACGCTTTTTCCTGAAGCAAGAAAAGCCATTGGAGTAGCCAGAATAACATTGTTTCCTGAAAATTTTTCTTCAATATCAAATATTGATTCGGCTGCCTTTACACCATCTTTAATAACCTGGACAAACTCCAGGTTTGGATTATTTATTGTTTTAAAATATGACATTACTTTTATAAAGCTTTCTGCGGAATCAATTAGCTGTTTGCATATTTGCAGGTTTTCGTTTGCAGCCGGTATATTAATAAGAAGTTCAAGATATACACGTCTAAAGAATTCATCTATTGTTGCGGGAGTCTCATTTTTATATTGCTCAAGCCAGCCCTTGAGTTGCTGGTATTTATCCAGATAATCATAGCCGATTCTTTCTATTACCCTTACATCTTTTAAATCAACCAGTTCCGTTTTTCCTTTTCTACTTCTGAATACTCTGCTTGTAAGAAGTGAAGCACGTACTAGATCCAGATCCAGTATTAACGCCAGGGCTATTCTTACATCATCTTTATTTAATATGATATCTGAGAAATCATGGGCCAGGCATGAAAGAACTATTAGTGCATGAACAAATTGGTTATCTATCATTCTTTTTTTTCTGCCAAAATTAACTGCATTATAACCCCTTTGTTCAAGTTCATTATTAAGTACATATTCTAATGACACGTCTATAAATGGTGAAATTACTGCAATATCTTTTGGTTCCATTCCTTGCTCTATTAGCTGGCAGACTTTACTTACTGTTTTTTCAATCATATCGCTGCGAAGTTCTGTTATAACTTCCACTTCAACTGATTGGCCGCAATCATATTTCTCATTTTCTTCATACAGTATATTTTTTTCTAATATATCTCCAAGATCAAATATTTCTTTTTTCGAGGTATAGCATCCTTCAATGTTAACTTCCCGGTATTTACCAAGAAGGTTATCCCTTATGTATTGAGGATTGGCGCCATAAATGGTTCCATATCCACCTTCAGGATTATATAGTAAAAGACTTGTGTCTGTATTCGGCAGTAGAGTTTTAATAAAATCAACCTGCGAGGGAACGATCTCCTCAACGTTATCTACAATTAAATGTTTAATGTTTCTTGTTAAGTAATAATTGTATTCTTCATTATTTAATAAATAGTTATTGTATAAATAAACGCTTAAAGCATAATCTAAAACGCCCTCTTCCAAACATCTTTTTACGTAAAAACCTATAATTGTATTCATGTCCTGAAAAATCATTTTCTTTACTAAATCTTTATATTCCAGTGAATTATATAATCTTTCACCTATTTCATCGAATGGTATATCTGATACGGCTGCCTTTAAAAGGTTTGAGTTCAAATCCATTGCTACACGTTCTGAAGGTGAAGTAAGGCCTGCAAGCAAATCCCTTTTTTCTCTGTAATGCTCCATAAGCTTGTGCATAAGGCACTGGGAAGACTCAAATGTCATAAACACGGGATTTATTACTTTCTGATTTACTTCTTTACAGTTTTCTAAAATCAACGGCCAGTATTTGTTTACTTGATTTTGGATAAACCCAAAATATGAAGTTATATTTAAAGCACCGGAGCCTTTTAATATAAGCTTTGAGCGCCATTCAAATGCTTGGATCCTGTTAAGCAGTAATACTAAGATGTTTTCACTTTTTATCTTTTCTTTTTCTATCATATATTTGTATCTTTCGATAGCACTGGTAGTTTTCCCGCTTCCGGATACTCCTTTTACCATTATGTAATTGCCATCAAACTCGAATTTTTTTATTCTAGTTTGAACATCACTTAATTTTATTTTAATCTCCCCCAGTTTTAATAATTCTGTGCAGCTTCTTTCACAAGTTTAAAAACGGCAGAAATACTGTCGCCCTTATATATCCAGCGGCATGATGGCATTTTAGTAGCATCTCCACATTGATTAAATGGGCTAGACTTGTAAACTGTTCCTTGGGGCGTTCTTTAGCTACTTGTACTATCCTAGCAAGTTTTGTTTCCAATTAGCTTCCACCTCTGTGTGTGGTAATTGTGTCCTTCGCAAAGGTCTCCTTGTGTGACTGCCTTCTCTCTGCAACCGTTACGTTGCTTCATTGATACTATTCAGTCATCCGACTCCCTGCCTCTCATTTGCCTTCTGTGTGTGTAACCACATCGGCCTTTCTCGAGTATATTTCGAGGCTCAATCACTTCAGCTTTAGCTTTCGGACCGCTATTTTGCCGTCCTACGCTTAAACTTTCAGTTGCCTGAGAGCCTCCAAGAACTAGCTACAGGGTTGCTGGTTTGGCTTTACCCTGGTGGGGCTTACACCCACTAGAATTAGCGACCTTGCCCGACCGCACTACACAAAAATATTTACACTCCCAAAGTATAAGATTTAAATGGCTATTCTCCAATTTTAGGGGGTCAGCCCGATAAATTTGGATGATTGTACTGCATCAACCATTAATTTTAGTTCTGGCAATTCAAAATCTCTTGTTGCAACAAAATACTTGTTTGCCCTACATTTTTCACAGATTATGTCAGGTCCAAACTCTCTTAAAAGCTCGATGTCAGAATAAATAGACTTTCTCTCTGCAGTTATCCCATATTCACCTAATTTTTCTATTAAGTCATTAACTGTCAGCTGATGTTGTTCATCAGTGGTTTCTAATAGTATTTTCATCAAATACAATATTTTTAGTTTTACATTAAGACTTTTTGTCATAATTTACTCCTTTATTTATTGCTTTTTTCTAAAATCGAATAATGGTTTCATGTTTTTATCAGATGCGTTATTTGAATCATTTTTTATTAATGATATACTTTTATTATTGACATTCTTCAATGGAACTTTAGTGCGTTTTGAAAAGTCAAACCTATATTTTGTCGATTTATTATCATTCATTTCAGTTTCGACAGTAAATTTATGTGTAATATCCACTTGTTTATTAGATTTTGCATTTTTCAATTTATTTATTTCTTCATTAGATTTCAGGTTCGGATCTGCAGCAAAATATGGTCTTTGATTAAATTTAACTTCATATAATAACGGTTCTTTAATTCTATTTTCTAAATTCATCCCATCTTCACCATGAGCTTCATTCATCTTATTATTCGTTATATTAATAACATTGTTTTCAGATGATTCACTTAGTTCATTAATTGAATTATCATTCTCTTTATTCCACTCACGACGAATTTCATACGCCCTCCTTTTTATTTCTACTACTAAATCGTCACTAACCCCATTTGTCGCATTAGTATCATTTCCTTGTTCCTTAAAATTCGGTTTTATATTGTAGTTTTCTAATTCACTATAGACCCAATCCATAGTTTCCTCTGGATTTCTGTAATATGCACTACCTCTAATTCTGATAAATTTCCATCCTAATCTTTCTAAAATAGCTTGTCTTTTTAAATCGTTTGGCAAGTCATCTTGCGTATGATATCTTTCACCATCACATTCTAAAGCAATCCTGTTTTGACCATCCTCAATAACCATATCAATTCTGTAAGCTCCCACCTTATATTGAGGGATAACTTTATAACCTTTATATAATAATGTCAACATAACTCTTCTTTCAAAATCAGATTCCACCTTTTCCAATTTTAAATCAAATTTATTTATAGACGGATTTATAGCATGTTTTATTAACTTAAGCCTAATATCTTCTGGCTTAAGGTCAATTTCTGGGTTTAATGAGTGAACTACCCACATTTGGTCCTTAGCTCGACTAGCAGCAACATTATATCTTTTTCTGTACATGTCATTTCTGCCATCTTCGCTTACTAATGTAACAGGACCACCATTCTCTTTAGAGCTTTCAACAATACTTATAAAAACAATATCCCGTTCGTCTCCTTGAAACTGCGGAGATGTACCACATTGTACTTTTCTTTTTTCATATTCTTTTGGATCCAAATGTACTTGTAATAATTTATCGATTTCATATGCTTGTTGCTCACCAAGCATTGAAATTATACCAATTGTTTTATTTTTATAATTCTCATTTTCAACACAGGCACAGACTAGAGAAGCAATATGTTCAGCTTCTTTTTCATTTATTTTTTTATCTGTTCTAACGCCATTAGGTACTCTGTATTCTACAACAGCCGGCACAGTTGTCACACCAGTAGCATCACGCAATGGTTTGATCTTTCCGTTATATGACAATTGATTACTGAATTCTATTATTTCAGGTAAGCATCTAAAGTGTTCTGTTAACATTAACGGCTTAAATCCCGATGTTTTTGCCATATCATAAACTGATGTTTTACCATTGAACAGATGATTATTTGGTACGTCTTGCAAATACTGTTCAATCAAAGCATTAATCTCAACATCTTTTATTCCGACACTGTCTGGGCTTACTTGTTCGTCATCACCTACAATAATTACCTTCTTCCCAAGATACAACGCCGATAATGCTAAAATATTAGCTTGGCTAGCTTCATCGATAATAACTACATCAAATTTGTTTTTACTTGGATCAAAATTTTCTGCAACTCTATTTAAAGGCATAATCCAAACCGGTATTGCCGATTGGCATAACGGCATTAATTCTCTTGCTTTTTGCATAAGCCTTGGTGCTGATTTTCCTGTCCCTTTACCAATCTGCTTCATCGTCTGTCTCCATCCTTCGATTGCTTGCGTTTGAGCAGATGTAGTATTTTTAACCTTTTCATACCATGCTTTTTCATAAGCAAGATCCTTGGCATTATTCATCAATGCTTTATTTATTTGATTTATTTCTTTTTGTATAGCATTAGGATCATAACTATCTAGTCTTTCTAATTGATTAGTGAGTTGTCTCCATTTCCATGCATCTTTTATTCTTTCTGGTAATTTATTTTCTCCATGCACGCCTCTTCTTTCAATAATATCATCTGCCCATCTAGGAGCTTCTAATCTCATTTTTTCAAGCAATGATTTTCTTATTAAATAAATTTCCTTTTTGTTATAGATATCCTCTAATAATTCATGATTTTGTTCATAATCCTCTAATTGTTTATTTATAACAGCACTAATAAGTCCCCTAAATGGACCTCTTAAATGCTTATATTGATTTAGTAAATCAATATAACTCTGCCATTCTGATTGTAGTTTTTGATACTTGATCTTTTTATAATAATTTTCTATATCAGATAGAATTATGCCTTTTAAATTTTCATGTAATGATTGAACTACATCTGAAAAATCCAATGTTAGTAAATCATCTAAAGCACAGGATTCCACAACCCAACGCTTCAGTTCTTCAATTAATCCTAGCCATACACTTTCATACCAGTTTAAAGCCACTTCGACTTTCTTTTTATTCTGCTTAGCTTTTTCTTCAAAATCATTAATATCTAATTTAGCTTTATCAGAAATCTCACTTAAAAGTTTATTTATCTTATTATGTAGATCTTTCCTTTTCAGCTCATATTGAACAGTAAACCTAGCTTTTTCATACTCATGTCTTTTTTCAATCTTCTTATTTCTTATTCTTATACCATCACGCAACTTCTTCCATTTAGGTTTTATAAGTGAATTAATACCACTTACTGGTATTTCCTTGTTTGATTTAATAATTTCATCCAGAATTGTAAGTGTTTCTTCTTTTATTAATTCAACAGGCAAATCTATCTCATCTTCAAAATGAATTTTTCGCCATTCTTCATATTGAGTGAGTAGCTCATCAAAATCATCAAAAATATTATCCCAGAATGTTTTGTATACACTATCATTTATGACTTTATGAATAATAGCATATTGAAATTCTTCAAAAGCATCAAATTCAGCATTAATCTTATTTGCTTTTTCTAATAATTCATTAATCTCAATCTCTGATATTTCTTTTTTTAAAAGTATTCTCGGATTCCATCCGGACAAATCTTTTTCTAATTTTTCATATTCCTTCTTCTTTGAAATAAAGGTACTTACATCCCAAATTTCTTCAATATCCGGAATTTGTTTACTCAAGAGGGTTTCTTCTTCCGATGAAATATCAGCATTGGACTTATAAAGAATTTCTAATTCTTCTATAGATAAAGGTAATCCAATGGTATCATCATTTGTTTCTCCTAAAATATAATCAATCTTACCTCTGCCATCATTAATAAATTTTGCAGCGTCTATTGGTTTTATCGTTTCATTGTTATAAACAATATCTTTATATTCTAACGATCTAATTTTAATAAGCTCATCATTCTTAGATTTATATTGCTCTATAAGCCTTTTTCGTTCCTCAATCAATTTACCTATTTTGATTTTAGACTCATTCAAATCAAGAGATGTGCTTTTTTCTGCAATTTCAAAAAGAGAACTGTCCATTTCTTTTCTTTGAGAACTCGAACTTAATAAACTAATACATAAATTTTGCAAATCCTTATGAACTTTCTCTTTAAGTACTGTTAACGCTTTCTCAGTATGGCTTGTAACTAAAACACTATTGCCTTGACTTAAAAGATGTCCTATAAGATTAGCAATCGTATGAGTTTTTCCAGTTCCTGGTGGTCCTTGCACTAACACTGCACCGTAATTATTTAAATACTTAACTATTTTTAGCTGCTCATTATTAGCAGGCAGTGTCAAAAGGACATCTTGGTCTACACCATTTTGATTCCAATTATCTAGGATAATTTCTTCATTTTGATGTATCTTATAGTTGCCAATCATATTTTCAAAGAAATCTGGTATAATAGGATCCTTTGCATTCTCAACATCTTCAAGAATTTTATCAATAAATATTGAAAATCCCAAAGTCCTCTTTCTTAAAAATAATATTGGTTCATGGAATACCATTGGTCCGTCATAATTACTATCAAATTTTTCTACATATTTACCTTTTTTATCTATTACGTTTATTAATCTTTTAAATAAACCAGCCATATTTGATTTATCAGCTATATGATAAAAATTATTCTCAACTTCTTGCAAAACTTCAGATAGCATTGACTGATTTATCGATTCTATAATCCTCAGCATCGATGTGTATAATTCAGTCTTTAGCTCTTCGCATTTAATAGTAAAAGATGGTTTATCAGGATTGAATTCTAATTGAACTTTTTGTAAAAAAGCAGGATGATCTATAATACGTTCTCCCGTTTTCCATTTTATCCTTCCATCTCCCAGAATAAGTTCCACACTCTCCGATTCTTTCTTAATATCTGAATACAGTTTAAATAAATTATTGTATAAATCTAATCCCTGCTTTCTAGGTAATTCAATTGTTCTCCAATTGTCTCTTTTTTGAATCCATTTTTCAAAAGCAAGAACTCTCTCTGGTTCGTCATTAAAATACACTTCAAGTTGATTTATGTTTCCATTTTCATCTTTTATTTCTTCAACTATTTTTTCATGATAACTAACTTTATCAACATTTATGTTTTTCCAGTCACCTTTTATCCAAGGAACAATAGTTTCATCGGGGAGCGGGCAAGGCTTCAATACAGGTCTACCTACCTCAAGGATCTTCTCGTTTTCAAAATCCATGGCATCATAAATAGACCACACTTCTTTAATATGTGGTAAATCAACCAACTTCAAATACCATTTCTGCTTATCAATCTCAGTTATGACTGGATTTGATAACTCATTATATTCTTTTAAAAACTTAAAAACACTGCTTATTTGAGCCATAACCCACTTCCCCTTTGACTATATTTCTATATATCTATAGCATTTAAAACTTCCCTTAGATTTTGTAATTCTTCCTCAGTTAATGTTGTACCTTTTCCAATTTTACCTTCATCATGATTCCAATCTCTCAGGTCATATTTTGCTGGTCGATTATTCCAGGTTACCTTATTTAATTCTTTTGTCCATTTACCTTTCTCAGATAAAATCGCAATTCTTTCAATAATTTCATACTTTATATCTCCCATTTTATACCCTCCACCACTATATGGTATCTGTTACACCAAACTTAGATTTAAAATCACTATAATCATTAACCCAATCAAACTGAATTCTATCACTACTTAATTTTGTTACTGCATCAAAATGCAATTTACCGCACTTTATTTTAATCTTTTCTTCTGACATAAGTTGATCCCATGTTTTATTAGCCTTAGTTTCAACAATGAAATATAAATTCAACTCATTGTTTTCCTTATAAACAATAGCCCAGTCCGGAGAATAATTACCAATAGGTGTTTCAATAATAAATCCACCTTTTTTCAGTTTAGTGAACATTTTTATATTTGGATTGTTTTCCAATGCTCTAGCGAATTCCCATTCACCAGCTGAATCCATCCGGTAATATTGATTTAATGCTTTTCGTTTTTCCGGATCTGTTATATAAACTGCCTTTTCTTCCCTTAAAACATCTTCATCAATAGGATCTAATTCAAATATTCTCGTTTCATCCAACTCGTAACCTTCTATAATTTCATAAGCTTTGACTCCTTCTGATTTTTTCTTGTTGAAGAAATCAAGAATTTGGTGAGTGACTTGATCAAGAATTTCTTGATCATTTAATAATTCTCTTCTTTCTATCCTTCTTAAGATTTTTAGTATCGCAAACCTCGGCAGCATTGTATGGTACATGATGTAATTAATAATTTCAAAATCAGAACGTTTTTCTAAGTTAATATCTGCATAATTTTCTATTGTAGTTTTTTGGGCGTCTGCCATCTTAAATCTTTGTGCTTCATCAAAGCCCGCTTTACCAGACTCAATTTC
>Ga0182240_100574_pt1 | contig 10568 bp, 10 predicted proteins | sample hydfrates4_PW_90_FD_145594 | JGI IMG/M metagenome (GOLD analysis project Ga0182240, IMG submission 145594) | Subsurface microbial communities from deep shales in Texas, USA - hydraulic fracturing test 4_PW_90 | ecosystem: Environmental > Aquatic > Deep subsurface > Shale gas/oil reservoir >...
CGACAATTTTGCCCAAGTACATTACGGCTATTCTGTCACAAATATATTTAGTCGTAGCTAAATCGTGTGTGATGAAAAGATAAGTCAAATCAAAATCATTTTTTAAGTTGATCATCAGTTGTAACAATTGAGACCTAACAGAAACATCCAACATCGCAACTGCTTCATCCGCCACTACAAAGGTAGGTTTTAAGATCAAAGCCCTAGCTATTACAACCCTTTGTCTTTGGCCACCGGATAAATCACGAGGATATCTGTAATAATACTCACTTGCTGGTGATAACTGTACCCTTTCCAACATTTCCATAACAAGCTTCTGTTTTTCGGAACGGTCTTTCCCAATATTGTGTATTTGTAGAGGATGCATCACAGCCTCACCAATCCTCATATGAGGGTTCAAGGCTGCAAGTGGATCTTGAAAGATTATTTGAATCTCTTTTCTTATATGTTTTAGTTCTTTTTTTGTTAATGTACTGATGTCTTTTTCTTTGAATAAAATTTTTCCTTCAGTAGGATCTTCTAATCTTGTAATTAACCTACCTGTAGTAGTTTTTCCGCTCCCTGATTCACCAACTAAACCAAGAGTTTCACCTTTTTTTACTTCAAAATTAATCTCATCTACCGCCTTTACATACTTAGGAGGGGTTCTAGTTAAAACTTCCCCCACCGTCCTTTTTAGAGGAAAATATTTTTTTAAACCTTCAACTTTTAAGATTGCATTTTCAGTCATTAGTACCACCTACATTTACATGTTTTAAATCTTGAGAATTTTCATATAGCCAGCATTTAACTTCTGAGCCTTCGATTAAAAAGCTGTTAGGCTCTTGTTCATGACAGATGTCCATTGCGTACTCACACCTCGGAGCGAATCGGCATCCTTTTGGAGGTTTACCCAAATCTGGAGGACTTCCGGGTATATATTTTAAATCTTTGTCGTTGATATCTGTATTCGGAATAGACTCTAAAAGTGCTTTTGTATAAGGGTGCTTGGGATTGTAATAAATATTTTCCTTTGAAGATATTTCCACCAAATGACCGGCATACATGACTCCAATCTTATCTGCAAGTTGAGCAACTACACCTAAATCATGTGTTATAAGCAACATGGACATTTGATATTCGTCCCTTAATTTATTCATCAACTCTATTATTTGAGCTTGAACTATTACATCCAATGAAGTAGTTGGCTCATCGGAAATAACAAAAGATGGTTTTAAAACTAATCCTAGGGCGATCATCACCCTTTGCCTCATACCACCACTGAATTGAAATGTGTACTGATTCATCCTGCTTGGGTCTATTCCCACATCCTTTAGGACGCTACCTCCCATTTCTATAGCTTTTTGCTCAGATATATCAGGAAAATGAGCTTTCACAATCTCAACAAATAGGTCTTTAACTTTCATAATTGGGTTCAGGGAAGTCATCGGATCTTGAAAGATCATGGTTATATCTCTACCACGAATTTCTCGCATTTGTTTTTCGTTCATTGTAGTTATATTTTGACCATTTAATTTAATTTCTCCATACAATTGTGCATTTAAAGGCAATATTTTCATTATAGCTTGTCCCAAGGTGGATTTCCCGCAGCCTGATTCTCCCACTAGTCCAAGTGTTTCCCCATCTTTTACATTAAAACTAACATCGTCAACCGCTTTTATAATCCCATCTTCACTTTTATAATAAACTTTCAGATTTTTTACTTCAAGCACGCTTACTACCTTCTTTCCCTAATTGTTGGATTCAGCATCTCGTTCAAACCTTCACTGAACATAGAAAATCCGAGTGTAACAGTCATTATAGCAACACCTGGAAATGTCAAAGCCCACCAAGCACCACTCAAAATGAATCTTTGACCATTACTCAAATCAAAACCCCAATCGGGAGTTGGAGGAGCTATTCCCAATCCCAAAAAGCTCAATCCAGCTTCTGTCATTATGGCGTCTGCTAGGTTCATCGAAAGCACAACTACAACGGATGGAAGTACATTTGGAAGTATATACCTCCCCAAAATAGATAAGTTCGAAGCGCCTATAGCTCTGGCTCCATCGACATAAAGTTCGTTTTTTACTGAAGATACTTGATTTCTAATGACCCTAAAGTATGTGGGTATGTAAACAACGGCTATGGAAATAGCGATATTCATAATACCTGGTCCTAAAAATGCAGCTATCGCTATGGCGAGGATTAAACCTGGAAAGGAATATATAGCATCCATAATAATGGTCATTATTCTGTCGAATATTCCTCCCACGAATCCCGATAATAAACCTAACGGTATACCAACAACTGAAGCTATTGCTACGGAAACAAAAGCTATTGTTAAGGCAATTCTGGCTCCATAAACAACCCTACTAAATACGTCCCTGCCAAGGTTGTCAGTTCCAAACCAAAACTCACTACTAGGAGAGGTTAAAGATCTTCCAACTCTTTCTGTAGGGTCGTAAGGAGCTATTTGAGGAGAAAAAAAGGCCAAAAAAATGTAAAAAATCAAAATAACCAAACCTATGAAGGTAAGCCAAGCGTTGGAACCTCTAAAGAATCTGGAGAAGCCCTTCCCAATCTTCGATGAAATGAATTTATGTTCTTCCAATTTTATACCCTCCTCAGTACCTTACCCTTGGGTCTATTAACGCGTTGATAATTTCTACTATTATATTAATTATTATTACAAAAATAGCGAAAAAGACTATCGTTCCTTGAATAGCGGGGAAATCTCTGTATCTGATTTTCATGATGAGATAACTTCCAATCCCTGGCCAAGAAAAAGTTGTTTCAGTTAAAACAGCTCCAGCCATCAATAGTGCAAGCTGTAATCCCATGACCGTTAAAATAGGAACTAAAGCATTCCTTAAAGCATGTCTGTACAATATTCTATTTTCAGGTATCCCTCTTGCTTTAGCAGATTTAACATAGTCAGAGGTTAACGTTAAAATTGTATTATTTCGAACCATTCTTAAAAAAATACTCGAGATAACTAGGCCAAGAGTAATACCAGGCAACAACAAATGTTGTAAGACATCCCAAAAAGCTGTCCAATTCCCTCTTAAAAGAGAATCCAGTAAAAACAAACCTGTAATTTCTTCAAATTGAACCGTAGCGCCGATCCTCCCGGCAATGGGTAACCATTTCAACTGCATTCCAAAAATGAATTGCATCATCAGACCAAACCAAAATACCGGTACAGCATACATAAGCATCGAAAATCCCCTGGCAATTATATCTACGGGTTTGTCTCTTTTTTGTGCGGCTTTTGATCCCCAAAAGATCCCTATAACTACAGCTATAATAAATGCAAAAATCGTTAATTCAAGTGTGGCAGGAAATCTTTCTAATATCTCATCAAGTACGGGCCTTCCTGTCATTGTTGAAGTTCCCAAGTCACCTTTGAATAGCCCCCCTACGTATTTAAAAAATTGAACCAATATGGGATCGTTAAGTCCTAATTCTGCTCTCCTGGCTTCAATAACCTCTTGAGAGGCTCTCCCACCTAACATTGCTGCAACGGGATCTCCGGGAATTATCCTAATAACGAAAAATATAACTACTAAAAGAACAAAAAGCATGGGGATTGCCAACAAGATTCTCACAATAATATAATTTCTCAGAGACACTTAGATCACCCTTCTTTTCTGAGATTGGTTTTCTCAAAATTGCCCCGATTATTAAATAAATCGGGGCAATTGTCTTAGTTTCAAATCTTCAAAAGAACTTTAAGAAAAAATTATTCCTTGTAAAGCAAATAATATCTAAAGACCTGAGAAGGTTCCAACAAAATTCCTTTAATATTATTTTGGGCAGCTACCGTTTCTACACCTTGCCAAAGTGAAACGTATGGTGCGTTGAAAGCTAGATCTTGTTGGACCAATTTGTACAATTGAGATCTAACTTCTTGGTCAGTCGCTACTCTTGCTGCTCTCATCACACTTTCAGTTATTGGGTTAACATAAAAACTACCCATCGATCTAGCTCCACTTTCACTTAAGAATGGCCAGAGGTAATCATCAGGGTCTATGTAATCAGGATACCAACCCAATAAGAACATACCCATAGTTCCGTTTAAAAAATAGTCAACGTAGGTTGCCCATTCCGCATATTCTAAGTTGATATCGATAATTCCTGTCTTTTCTAAGGATTCCATTAAAACTTGGGCTACATCTGCTTCTGTTGTTCCATAATGAGTAGGGCTGTACCAAAGATCAATCACTAGTTTGTTTTTTTCGTCGTAACCAGCTTGATACAGAAGTTGTTTTGCAGCCTCAAGATCTCCTTCTTGGAAGACATCTTCGTGACTCCACATTCCCATTGGGACAAGAGAATATAATGGTGATGCCATATTCAAAAATACATCTTCAACGATTACATCTCTTTCAACAGCCAAGGAAATCGCTTGTCTTACCAAAGGATCGTCGAAAGGTTCTTTCTGTGCATTGAATACTAGCATTCTGATTTGTGGACTTTCACCCTGGATAACTTGAACATTTTGAGAACTTTTTAAATCTTGTATGTCTCTTGGGTCTAAATGTCTGAAAGCAATATCTATTTCACCGGTTTCCAAAGCCAATCTCAACGTTGCAGCGTTTTCGTAGAATAAAATGATGATTCTATCTGTTTTTGGTTTTTCACCAAAATATTTGTCATTTGCTTGCAATGTAATTCTTACGTCCCTTATCCATTCGGTGACTTTGTATGGACCAGAAGCGGAAGGCGCTCCATCATAAAAACTATCTGCTGAGAATACGTTTGGATTGACAGGCCAGCCAACAGTGTAACCTAATACTGAAACAAAAGCTGAAAAAGGATACTCGAGAGTTACTTTGAAGATATAATCATCGACCACTTCGGTTGTTTTAACTATATCCGAAAGTAAGAATGCAGGATCTCCTCCAAGTTTTATAACCCTATCGAAGGAGAATTTAAATACGGATGCATCTATAGGGGTTCCATCTTCGAAAACTACACCTTTTCGAACGTGGAAAAGATACTCTAATCCATCTTCAGATACTTCCCAACTTTCGAATAAATTTGGCTCAATTTCCGTGGAATTAACCTTGTAGTCTACTGGTCCAGATAAAACATTTTGTAAAATATTACTGGAAAAGTAGTCATAACACAAAGCTGGGTCTAGAGTTCTAATTTTGTCTGTGGTACCAACAACTATGGTAGATTGTGCCCAAACGCCGACAAATAAAACCAACACAACGAATAAACTTACCAAATACTTTTTCATAAAATCCCTCCTCGTAAAATATGCTAATATGAAAAACTTAAACACTCGTTCTGCAACAATACCTTATAACATTTCTTATTAAATCTGCGACAAATTTTACAGATATATGAAAAAAATTTCACTAAACGTCTCACATTGATAAAGTTTTCAAAAAAGACACCTGTTTGGTAATCTAATTTAAATTAAATTAATTATCTCTATTATACAATTAATATCTTTAAGAGTCAAGTAACAATAAAAAATCATAACTAGCGGGAGAAGGAACAAAAAATATCAGAAGATTGGATTTAAGCATTGAACCTTTTCTAACTTTTAAATAGATCTATTCTTAAATTAAGTTATTTTAAATTAACATAATATATATTAACACTTCTTATTATTCTAAAATTAATACGTTTGTATATTATACATTTCTATTTTTTAAAACAAAGATTTAACAATTTGCGTTCCACAATTTGCTTCTTAAATCTTTTGAAGACGAGGGATCTAAAAATTTTAAGTTCTATATCAAGCATAAATAGCGTCTAATCAGATTTTTAATCAAAAATTTTCTTGATTAAGTTTCTCCCTTATGATAAAGTATATATTGGGTTTTATTCCAAGGGGTGAAAATAATGGAAAAGCATGAACTAATAGAAAAACTACGTTCCAATATGTCTAGAGATACCTGGAATAACTGGCTTACAACGGCTCAAATTTTGGAATTAGACGATAAAAAGGTCGTTGTTGGATTGGGAAATTTATTTATTAAAGAGGCTGTCGAGAAAAGATTCGGCTCAATAATAAAAGAAACTATAAATAATATTACTGGAAAGCCTCTAGAAGTTATTTTTAAAGAAATACCCATTAGTAAAGAACAGAAAAATGCAGTAAATGGTCCAATAATAAAAAACAGGCCTTTGAAACTATCAGAGTTTAATCCTGAGTTCACTTTTGATAGCTTTGTTACGGGAAATTCCAATAGGATAGCTTATTATTCAGCCTTGGAAGTTTGCAAGAATCCTGGCAAATATAATCCTTTATTTATATATGGAGATGTTGGACTAGGTAAAACACATCTTTTACATGCAATAGGGAACTTTTTGATGGAAAATGCCCCTGATTTGAAGGTTAAGTATGTAACAGCCGAGGATTTTATGAATCAAATGATGGATGGAATAAGAGCTAGCGATATGGAGAACTTCCGAGAACGCTTTAGAAGGAATGTAGATTTTTTATTGATAGATGATGTTCAATTTTTAATTGGAAAAAATACCGTGCAAAGTGAACTTTTTCATACCTTTAATTCTCTTTTTAACTCAAGAAAACAGATAGTAATATGTTCCGATAGAACACCTGATGAATTGGCAACCTTTCATCCCAGATTGATTAGTAGATTTGAAATGGGTTTGATAACTGATATACAAGCACCTGATAAAGCAACGAAGTACTTAATAGCCAAGAAAATGGCACAAATGATTTCTCTTCAACTAACCGATGATGTTGCTTATTATTTAGCCGAACATGTCGATAAAAACCTAAGAAAACTTCGGGGCGCTATTATGAACCTTCTATTGCAAAGCCAAATTTCGGGTGCGCCAGTGAATATTGAATCTGCAAAAACGATAGTCAATTCAATGATGAGAATGAACGCAAACAAAGTTAGATTCCAATCACCAGAAGTTCTGGAAACTGTCAAAATAGATACCGTTATAGATTTGGTCGCTGCTGAATTTAATATTAATAGAAAGGATATCTTCTCATCATCCAGAAAAAAAGAAATAGCATTAGCACGTCAAGTTTTAGCTTATCTTTTTAAGACTACTATGAAGTTAAAAACCAAAGATATCTCCGAAAAATTAGATAAAAATCATTCCACTATTATTCATTCCATCAAAAAAATAGAACATTCTTTGTTGATGGGAAATGAAATAATAAAAAATAAGATCAATAATATCAAGAACAAATTAGAAGACGAAAAAGGGATTCTTACTTTATAAAAATAGAAAAAATCGGCCTCAAATTATGTGATTTAAACAAGAACAAATTGAGGCCGATTTTTTTATTTATAATAATCAGGTTGTTTCAGCAAATGTTTTAAAAGTAAGTTACATTTCTAATCCAACTATAGCTTCCGGCGTTACTACGTGGAAAGTTAAACTTTCAGTGAAGAAAAATTTGAGTTGCTCATCGAACTTGCTATCATATCCTAAGGAAATATCTTGTCCTAAAATTAATTTAAAGTCTCCACCACGATTAGAAATTACAAAACTTTCATCGACATCATGCATAGGTTTCACTTTGGCATCTATAATTTCTTTTACAACTAAATCCAAAGGATACGATAGATTCATAGAAAATAAATCTTGCCATATTTCTTTGTTAATCACTAAAGTATATGGCCCTTCAATCCCTTGCTCCATGAACCTTTTTTTTACTTCAAATAAGGATTTAACAAAATCTTTTACGCTTTCTTTGGAACTTTCTACAGAATTCTGCTTAGCTAACGTTTGTAAGCCAATTATATTGGCTTTTTCTATACCTTTTAAAATTAATTTATTTTCAAATGAAGCCAACTGCTTAGCAGCGGTTTCTAACCCTTCCAAATCCGGAGTTTCTAAACCCCTTTCGATATTATCAAGCTCCCATTGTTTCAAAACAAAGGGGTTTCTAATCTCTACTAGAGGTAAAACTTGTCTTATTCCCCATCCCAATCCATCTCTTGGGTTTTCAACGAGTTCGTTAGTACCTAAATTGTATGAAGAATAATCCCATCCATAAGGACCTTCTACATCAATAATTGGTCTTATTTTTAATTTGTTCTTAAAAATCTCCTTTGCCCTTTCGTCTAATTCTTCCCATGCTTCTTCAGTTATTGGAGCTAACTCTCTTTTAAGAAAATCCATTTTTTACCCCTCCTTCATCTTTAGTATTTTTTCTACTTCAATCCTCTTAGGCCTAAATCACCTTTTTTATTTGAAGAAGACTCTTCTTTACTTTCTTCTTCGACAGCTTCTTCCTCTACTTCCAACAACGGTTTTTCTGTGAAAAGATAACTCCTAAGTTCTTCATCCCATCCATCCATGTTTCTTCTTAACCATTCGATAAGCATTACCGCATGTTCAATTTCTTCATCTCTATTGTGCTCCATAACTTCTTTGATGGTTGGATCTTTCGAAACAGCCGCTCTTTGATTGTACCAATCTATCGCTTCAATTTCCTCTTTTAAACTGTTTAATGCGTATACATAAGAACGATCTTTGTCGCTTAGTTCTTCATAAGGTTCATGATAATCTTGCATTTAGTTTTCCTCCTTTTAATTTTTGATTTACTGTACTGTTAAGTAATGTCCTATAAAAACAAAGTTTCTACATCCTTTATTCTCTCAAAATCCTTGTCCATTGTAACTACTTTCAATCCATGGTATTTAGCTATGCTATATTGATATGCATCATCAAAATCTAATTTCAGGATTTTTCTTACATTTACAACTTCTCTGTATAGCTCCATCGGTAAAAACAGAAGTTTGGTGTTAGGCATGACATCTTCAACAAATCTCCGAAAGATATCTTCTTTGCCATATCTAAACAGGATTACGCCAATAGAATGCAGGGAAAAATCCGTTATGTTGAGATTTCCGATATTGTTATTCAGAAACGCCTTGCAATCATCTTTCTTGTCCTGATTGAGGAGAATTTCTAAAAATACGTTTGTATCCACTAAAAACATTATCTCCACTCCAAAGCTTTGTGTTGCAGTTCAATAGAAGTGAATTCCTCTCTTATCTCTGATAAGCCTCCTTCCCAGTCGAACTTGAATTTACCTCTTGAATTTTCTCTGCCTTGATATTTACCTAGTAAAAAGTCCAAATAATCTAAAACCTCTCGCCTCAAATTTTCGGGAAGCTTTTGAATTTTTTCCTCGATTTCTTTTTCATGCATGATCTTTACCTCCTTTAATTTTTGATTGACTATCTCTAGAAACTCTTTATATAGAACCCCAGAAATTTACTTTTTCATTTAAAATTATACCATTTTTTTATTTTTTTCAAAAAATTCCTAGATAGATCACAATATATGTTATAATTAATGTGGAAGAGAAATATTTTCATTGAAACTTTGTTTGGAGGAATGTATTATGAGCGATTACGATGATGAAGAATTTAAAAAATTTTTACATAGATTGTTTAAGGAACATCCTGAGCTTCAAAAGTTTAATCTTGAATTTTTAAAAAACGCTGATCCCAGTGAAATGGACGAAATTATAGAAAATTTAAAGGAGGCTGCTTACAAATTCAAAGAAGCAGAGATCAGTGTAAGGTCTGAAGTTGAGGAAAAATTAAATTACAATATCGATGATTTAGAAATTAATTTTGATAACTTTTTAGAGACTATAACTATATTTCCGTTTGCATTAACTATCAACAGTGAGATGTTGAAAGAAAAGGATGCCAAAGGGAGATTGAGCGGAAAATTTTTTGGAATGTATATTAATTTTAAATACGATAATGTTTTTGAACTTTTATCTATTAGAAAGATTGGCGCAATGAAAATTGCTAGTTTGATGAGAAATAACTTTTTTAAATTTTTACCAATAAAACAAAAGATATACAATTACATAAAAACTGCTGTAAATAATTATTTAAAGGCTACTGGACTCATAAAATATTTTGAAATAGACGAGATTAGAGAATTCAATATGTTAGTTATATTGAGAAATAAACTTAATATTCCTAACGATAAATTGTTTGAAGAAATTTTAAGTACCGAGGAAAACGAAAAATATTATATGATGAAAGCCTATTTTATTACGGAGTTTGCTATTGCTGTAGTAGAAAAAGATAATATTTAAGTTTCTGACTTTTTTGCAAACTTATTGCTTATATAAAAGATAAAGAAAATTATAATTATGTTCAACCCGCTTAAAGCATTTGCTTCTTGGTATAATCTCCCTGAGGAAAGAGAATAATTAACCACACTGACAAGTGGGAAGTAATCTCTTACTTGCATAGTATAACTGATGGTGAATTCACCAAAAATTATTGCAAATATTTGAAGAAAGGCACTTGTAAAAGAAGAAAACAGAAGAGGTAATTCTACTTTTAGAAAGATGATTAGTTTGTTTGCTCCGTCTATCTTTGCAGCTTCAACTATTTTATTGTCAAAGCCAAGTATCGGTTGGAACAAAAATGAATAAGCGATAGGTATGGTTATTAAGAAATATCCCAGGATCAATAACAATACGAATGGAATATCAAACAATATATTTAAATAAAGTAGAGCCATACCTAAAAATGCTGATGATATCCCCAAAGTGGCCATTACGCTCACATTTATGAGTTTACTGTAATTTTTCAATA